>JGI11944J13513_1003033_pt1 | contig 10906 bp, 10 predicted proteins | sample TerdegcoTASludge_FD_13513 | JGI IMG/M metagenome (IMG submission 13513) | reverse complement strand
CTACGGCTACCGAACAAAACCACAGAGACACAGAGGCACAGAGACGAGATTAAACCATGAAAGGCATAGTAGATCAAGTTAAGCCACAGGAGATAGCGAAGAACCTAAATTGTCTCCGGATCACAGCCTCAAGCATTCGCGCTCCAAAGCGACAGCGAGCATGGGCTGCTCTGATGACCTCCGCCTCTTTCTCAGCGAAGGGTTTGCGGGGGCGACCAACTTTTTCGCCCAAGACAGGTTCTTGCCCTCTCCTTGTACTCTTTGATGATCTGCTGGAATCCCCTTTGTGAGACCTTAACATCCCGCGCAATCTCTTTTGTGGGCACCTTTTGCGGTTTTGACGAAGAATATAGCGAACCTTCGTCTCGTTCAATTTCATATCTTGGACTATGCGTCCAAGATTAGATCATAGGCGAAATAATTTCGTGACTCTACACTTCAAACTTAAAATCGATAGCCTGGATGTACCACGGTTCTTCCAAACCAAGAGCCATCTTGAAGAGTTCTTCCTGGGAGATTGACATCAGAATTTATTTGATATGCAGTTATGATAAATGGTTATCCATTACCCATAGAGATTAGCGAAGAAGCCTTCAGTTCTTCAAGCAGGCTGTGTTTATCCATACTGTTCTCCCTCACCTTGGCCGTCCCTCAGATTCCTAACTGCGGAATGCTAGCCAGATAGGCCTCTTTTAACGCTTACCAGTAAAAGGATGCCGGGGGCGGGATTCGAGCCCGCGACTTCGAGATGCCTCAGGCGCGTCCTTCGCTATTCACCCTATGAGTCTCGCGCCCTAACCAGCTAGGCCACCCCGGCACGGCATAGTCCCTCAGGCGAATAGTTAAATAAGGTTTGTGCTTCCCCACTGGATGAAACAGACATCTTTTTTAAGATCTCCCAACCTAGATGGACCATCATGCCCTCAGAGATCTCTGGCACTGTGAGCAATACACTATCAGGAAAGTGTATAGTAGTAGGAGTAACAGGCAGCATAGCTGCGGTCCGCATCGTAGACCTTATTCGCGACCTCATCCGGCGCGGCGCAGAGGTCCACGCTGTTATGAGCCCATCCGCGCGACAGATACTGCATCCATACGCGCTGGAATACGCCAGCGCAAACCCCGCGATCTTGAAGATAACTGGGCGCGTGGAGCACGTGGAATTTTGCGGCGTGGGAGGAAGAGCAGATCTGCTGCTGATAGCTCCTGCCACAGCCAACACCATTGGCAAGGTTGCATGCGGCATAGACGACACACCAGTGACGACTTTTGCCACTACAGCCATCGGAAGCGGCAAGCCTGTCATGGTGGTTCCTGCAATGCACGAGGCAATGTATCGCCACCCAGCAGTCATGAAAAACCTGGAGACACTTCGGGAGATGGGCGTGACAGTGCTCGATCCCAGGATCGAGGAGGGCAAGGCCAAGATTCAAGATAACTCGCGAGTGGTGCTGGAAGTGGAGAGGCTGCTTGGGCCAGGGGATCTGAGAGGAGAGAGGATCCTCATTTCCAGCGGATCCAACGCAGAGAGCATCGATTCCATCCGCATCTTGACAAACAGAGCATCGGGCAAGACAGGTGTTGCGCTAGCACTTGAAGCTTACAGGCGCGGTGCTGATGTTGTTCTGGTCTCGCGCTTTCCTCAGGGCCTGCCAGTGCGAGAGGTTTATGCAGAGAGCGCTCAGGATATGCTGAACGTCGTGCTAAGAGAGCTTTCAGATGGATGCTCCGCCATGATAAGCGCTGCTGCAGTTGCCGATTACACTGTGGATGCGGCTCAGGGAAAGATCAAGTCCGGACAAGAGCTGACGCTAACGCTAAGGCCCACAAAGAAGATAATAAAAACAGTGCGGGCCGCATATCCAGATCTCAAGATCGTGGGCTTCAAGGCAGAGGCTGGCGTCACTGAGGATGAATTATTGCAGAGGGCACGAGAGTCAATGCAGTCATACGGCCTAGACATTGTGGTTGCAAATGATGTCAGCCTGGGCAAGATGGGCACAGATGAGAACAGTGTTGTGATAATCGACCGCGAAGGTCACGCCATAAGAGCAGAAGGCAAAAAGAGCCTGATAGCTGGAAAGATCATCGATGCCCTTGTGGAGTCTATGAGATCATGAGGTCTTGGGTTCCCTCACATATCACAGGTTTTTTCGCAGCAAAACGTTCAGATGATCCAAAGACTTCGGGCTCAATTGGCTGCGGCCTTGCACTGGTCTTGGGAGCCACAACATCGGTCGAAGATGCCCTGCAAACTGAGATAATCCTCAATGAAAGCTCTTCTGATGCTCCAGTGAGCCGCTACGTAGTGGACAGGCTTGCAAAATCGCCTGTGCGGGTGAGGACGAAGCTGGACATGCCTCTTGGCTCGGGCTTCGGGGCCAGCGGCGCAGGCGCTCTGGGATGCGCATTGGCACTCAATGCACACTTCGACCTGGGCCTGACTGCAGATCAGGCGGCTTCTGTGGCCCATGTTGCCGAGGTCTTGAGCGGCACTGGTCTGGGGGACGTGATAGGCCAAAACACGGGCGGCCTGGTGATTCGCCTGGAGCCAGGCGCGCCAGGCATCGGCAGGGTGGACCGCATTCCAGTTCCGCCTCTTAAAGTGAACTATGTTGTATCAGGTCCCATCTCCACCAAAGATGTGCTTTCCGATAAGGCCAGGATGAAGGCTGTCAACGAGGCAGGTGAGGCTGCGTTAAAAGAGCTATTGAGGAGGCCTACCCTGAGAGATTTCATGCGTCTGTCCCGGCGTTTCACCGTTCAGGCAGGGCTTGCGAGCGACTGGGCTCTTGATGCCATCGAGGCTGTAGAAGCTGTGGGCGGAATGGCGAGCATGGTCATGCTCGGTGATGCAGTCTTTGCCTTTGGCGGATTGGAGGCATTGAAAAGCTTTGGAGAGGTGCATACTACGACCATATCACAAAGAGGTGCCAATCTTGACTGACATTCCAAAATCACATCCTAGATATGCATCTTTAGTGGCGCGCGAGCGTGTGGCAGAGGGCGTGAAGAGAGGATTTACCAGCAGCCAGGGGCTTATTGCCCAGGGCAGAGGTGAGTGCTTTGATTATCTTCTGGGCGAGAAGACCACCGAGTCAGCAGACAGGGCCACGTATGTAGCAGCAGCCATGTTGCTTGCGGCCAAGCGTCCGGCGCTGAGCGTCAATGGCAACGTCGCAGCCCTTGTGCCTGGAGAGATGGTTAAGCTGGCCAGCATCTTGAGAGCGCCCCTTGAGGTTAACCTTTTCCACAGATCCGAAGAGCGGGTGAAGAGAATTGCAGACCTTCTGCGCGAGCTTGGCGCAACGCAGGTTCTGGGAGAGAGACCAGACGCAATCGTTCCAGGCCTTGATCATGCTCGAGCTAAAGCCACCAGGGGCGGGATCTTTGATTCGGATGTTGTGCTGATCCCACTTGAGGATGGGGACAGATGCGAGGCATTGGTGGCGATGGGAAAGAAGGTCATCGCCATAGATCTCAATCCACTTTCCCGAACAGCGCGCCAGGCCACTGTTAGCATAGTGGACAATATCCTGCGGGCAGTGCCAAACCTGACTGAAAAAGCAAAGGAGCTATCTGCAATGCCCCATGCCGATTTAGAAGAGATCATTCTGGACTACGATAACCAAAGATCGTTGCGAGAGGCGGTAAGGGAGATTCGGGACCATTTAAATAATCAGTTCAGGTCTTGATTCTTTCAATCTCATCTCAAATATCTTTCCAGAAGTATGCTGACCAGATCGTATGGTATCTGATGTCGTTCAAATTTTATATGATCTTCTATAATTTTTCTCTCTAGTTTATAAGAGTTTGAAATCGATTCAGAATATTTCAAACCCTCAGCAGTAAGCATGTATTCATAGCGTTGAAGCCAAGAGCCTTTGTCCTCATAGTGCCGTTGATCCTGATAGATCATTCCCATGGCCACCAGGATCTGTATGTCCTCAAATAGCTTCTCGCTGTAAGGAAAGCCATAGTCAGTGTGGAAAGGGTAATCGAAAAAGCTGGATAGATTGGCCTGGCCAAGTTCCTTCAGCTTCAAAACAGTTCTGTACAGCCAGGTTATGTTCCGAAACCTTGGGACCAGAATTCTCTGGCCAAAGGTCTCTGATAGCAGAAGGTGTAATGTGTAGAAAAGCAACAGCAGCCCTTCGATGGGAAGGTAGCTCTCAGCCCGGATGAAGCCCAGTAGCCTGGCCGCCTGCGCCCTGACATCATCCAGCGAGACCTCCACTTTGCCGTCATGGAAGAAAGAGAGCGCTATCTGACGGGTCAGGGACTTGACAAGGCCGGCTGCCAGAGCCGATTCATCATAAAGAAAGCCGCCTGTCTCAGTTCTAGTGGACCGCGGCACTCCGCTGCCCACGGTGATGTCCACAAGTGCCCCATATCTTTTGCCAAGACCGCTTTCAAAGAGCTTCCTCATTCGTCCATGACGGGAGATTGTGGACAGAGCCATCCTTATGTCCGGCGGCAAAGAACGATGGTCGAACCTCGCTGCGAGGGGATATTCCCTGCCGAACTTTATGCGCTGCAACAGCTCCCGCGATGAATCATCCCCACTCTCCCAGATAAACCTAAGAAGGTCCTGGTCTGTGTACTCCCGGAAGAAAAGGACTATCTCGGACCTGGCCTCATCCGGGTCGATATTCGCGAGGGCATTCTCAAGAGCTGCAAGTAGCATGGCCCTGATGGATTGAACCGTTGGATGGTAGATGAGCGCATTGTAGTGATGCGCTCTGGCGATCAGCATCGATTCTGCGGCCGTCCTGGACATTTCGGCCTTGTAGTCGCCTTCTCCTGCCAGCACTAACCTGCCATTGCAGATTGTGAGAGCCTGAAGGATCTGGTTCATGTCAACAATGCCAAGGTTGACTCCAGAGTGATGTGAGTCACGCAACAGGAAGTCGATCCTGTCGGCATCCAGGTCACCTGCGATGATCTGGCCTAACGGCGGCCTGCCCCCTGAAGCGATATCAGATACCTCAGAAAAGAGCTCATCTGCGCTGCCAAAGGCCTGCTCGCATGCCAAAGTCGCCTTTTCCCCGAAAGGGTGAGCTGCTATGATCTGACGAGTGAACTCCTCGTGTCTTGAGATGCGCCTGCCGCCAAATGTTGGCTGGATTTCTGGGTTGCGGCTGAGCACTCCTTCCACAGCGTGAGAGAGAGCTGAGTGCCCGACATCGTGCAGGAGGCCAGCCAGTCGGACCTTTCGCACATCGTCCTGCGACAGGTCCAAATGGCTGGCAATGAGCCCTGCCATGTGCATAGTTCCCAGAGAGTGCTCGAACCTGGTGTGAATGGCACCGGGATAGACGGCATCCACCAGACCAAGCTGTTTTATGCCCCTCAAACGCTGCATCGGTCTGGACTTTATGAGCAGCCACTCAAGCTCATCCACCTGAATGGCCCTGTAAACTGGATCGCGAATGATCCTGGGCGAGCTGTTCACTTCTGCCTACTTTCCTCCAAGCTTCATTATAGCCGCTGCCAGATCTCCCCTGGCCTCCTGCAGCGCAGCCTTCGCCTCTTGCGGCCTTGCGCCTGTCTGAGCGACGACCAATTCCACATCCGAGTCTGGGATCTCAGGAACCGGCTCCTCTTGAGCAATGCCAGAAATGGGACGCTCTGAAGCATCGCCCGATATCTGGTAGCTGCGCACTCCGTGCGCATCCATAACAGCGACAGATGCATTCTCAATTACTATCTCCTTGTCAGGCATGCGAATGACGACCTCTTTGACCCCCTCCAGCTCCTCGATGTCTATGCCCATGCTCTTCAACATGCCCTTCATCTTTCGAGGGCTCATTTGGCCCCTCCCGCCTAAGCCTCCTAATCCTGGAAACATATCATCACCTCAAATGAACCTGGGCCTCTCAGAGAGCCTCACTGGCAGCGGCAGTCTGCGCCAGGGCTTTCCAACAGTCTCAGACGATATCCTTTTCCTGAGATCATCTACGCTCATCTTGGCCTTCGCTGGAGACTTTGGAGTTGAATCGGCGCGAACTGTGACAGCTAGCTGGCCGGATGCCTGCTCATCATCGCCGATGACGACCACATACGGCACCCACTCCCTTCCTGCGTCGCGGATCTTCTTTGACACAGTCTCATCTCTATCGTCGATGTCCGTCCTAAATCCAAGCTCTTTGACTACTTCAAGAGCCCGCGCCTGGTGCCGCTCAGCCACTGGGATGATCCTGACCTGCGTGGGCGAGAGCCAGGTTGGCAGCATGGGCAGCTTGCCCTGCTCTGCTTCTCGGGCAGCTTTCTCCAGGAGCGCATACATGACGCGCTCGATGGCCCCAGATGGAGAGCAGTGCAATAAAATTGGGCGCTGCTTCTCCCCGGCTTCATCGACGTAAGTGATGTCATAGCGCTGTGCATTCTCGACGTCTATTTGCACAGTGGACAGGGCGCTGGCCTTGTCCAGGGTGTCCACAAAGTTGAACTCGAACTTGAGAACGAAGTAAAAGAACCTGTCATCCCACATCTCAATGAGCACAGGCTTTTGGACGATGTTCACCAGGCCCTCGATGAACTCCTTGTTCTCGTTGTAAAAGTCCTTGGTAAACCTGATTGCGACCTCGTAGTCGCCAAGATCGAGGCCCACATCCTTTAGCACCGCGATGCTCGCCTCGTACTGCTTCCTGAACTCCGCCATCGCCTGGCCCATATCGCGGGTCAGGGTGTGCATGTCAGGCATGGTAAATGCGCGCAAGCGGCGGATGCCCACCAGCTCCCCGCGCTGCTCGCGCCGGAAACTGTACCTCGTGATCTCGAACATCCTCAGGGGCATGGCCTTGTAGGAGATCGTCATGTCATGGCCCATGAGGAACTGGCCGAAGCACGCAGCGAAGCGCAGGAACAGCTTCTTTTTGTCAGCCTCAATCTGGTACTGACGGGCAGGGAAGCGGTCGAGGTACTTCTTGAGCGTCGGATGCTCCATATCGTACATGATGGGCGTCTCGACCTCCATCGCGCCCATCTCAGTCGCCTTGTCAAGCACTAAATTTTCCAGGAGCGACTTGACCAGCCTCCCCTTCGGGTAGTAGCGCATGTTGCCTGGATCTGAGCCTGGCTCGTAGTCCACCATCTCCAGGCGCCTCATGAGCTCCACGTGGGGTGGAACCCTGTCCACGGCCCGCGCCTTGGAGATCTCGTAGAAGGTGAACTTCTTCAGCTTTTCATGGCCCGTGAAGTCGAATTTATCGGCGTCCACCAACTTCCCATCGAGGTCCATGATCTTCCAGTAGGAGACTGCCTTGGCCTCGGACTTGAGGGCCTCGGACACCACCTCACCCTCGCCAAGCTTTATGGATCGGGACAGCTCGGAGAGAGGATGGCCTTTGCAGCTCAATGTGAATGACTTGTACCAGCCGAAAGGCGCGCGCATGACCTCATAGTTCCCGGAAAGTGCCTCCTGCATGCCTTTGAGGATCTTTACAGCTGTCGCCGGAGTGGATAGATTGGGGCTGAGGTGCGCATATGGATAGAGCATTATCCTGTCGGCGTGGACCTGTCCTGCCACGTCTGAGATCTGCTTTGCGCCCTCTGATATGACTGCCTCTGGGTCGTCTTCGTCGAACTTCTCCACTGCAATAAAGGCGCATAGTGCCTCCTCGAGCCTGCCCTTCCTGGCCTGCTCTTCGACTTCTTCTGCCATCTTGGTGGGCCGCTTGGCCTCGAATTCAATATAATCTGAGTGAATCAGGAGTAATTGCAATAAGGGTCACCTGATGATTCGCAGTTGGTGTAGATGTAGGTAAAGGTTTCGATGAGGCTCAAATGTCCGGCCAGCCTTTAGTTATCCTCTCAGTCCCAACTCGCGCACGTCGCATCATTGGCAGATCTCCCCACAGCGCCATCTCCTCGCCCCGGATCACAAGGGCGCCCTCAATTCCAGGCCGGTCAACTGCCGAAAAGCACTCTGTCAAACTTCCTTTTGCTTGTACTGCATTCCCAAGAGCAGTAGCTGCAGCATCGGCCAGCGCAGGGTCCTGGGATATCACAGTGGCAGCGTCAGCCCAGCCAAAGCTTATGGACGGGCCTACTGTGCCAGAGCTTGTGGCAATCCCAAGCGGCTCTGAGCGCTCCGGTATCTCGAATGCCAAATCCTTGATGCTGGACGCTCCTGTATATATCCCTACTACTACTGGCTCGTCATTTAGCAGGGAAAGATCGCCACCGTTATCGACGATAGCATAAGTCGCACCATCTTCCATCATGGCCTGAGTAGCATACTTGGCGATGGCGCCTGCCACTGCAGCCATGGGCCCGATGCCGAAGACGGCTGTGCACTTGATCATCTGCAGCACAATATCTGGAGCATCATCATTGCCAAGGTCATATGGATCCATGGTGATCATGAAGAATGGGTCTTTGCAGATGAAGTCCTCCAGAAGCCTGCGCTGTTCCCGGATGGATCTCTTCGCAGCCTCTATGTGGCTTTGCTCACGGGCAGCGATGGTGACTATTGTCTCTTTGAGCTGGAAATGCTCTCTTAAGATCTCTGACATGGGCAATGATTGCTATCTCCGGTTCAAGGCCTGTCTGCGGCTTTTAGCCTTGCTACCGCCTCTTTGCGCCCCCTTAGCCTCACAACCATCTCATCCTCGTAGCTCACCTGCAAAAGTTCTGCAGTCTCGTAAAGCCGGGAAAGCTGGCTTAAGCTCTGCGATGTGTAAGGCAGTCGGATCTGGTACTCTCCCAGAGGCAAAAGCCGCAGGCAAATTCGCTCTGATAATTCCGCCAGGCCCTGGCCGCAAGAGGCCGACACCAGGACTGGATTTGGTGCAAGATCCTCTATTTTCTCCTTTTTCCTGAGCATCTCGCTCTTGCTAAGTCCGTCTACCTTGTTGAGGACTGTTATTACAGGTGAACAAACCCCACAGTCCCACAGGGCTTTATGAGAGGCTACGAGCTTGCGCCTCAAAATCTCGTAGGGATCACTCATGTCCGCCACGAGAAGGACCAGATCCGCCTGGGAGATCTCCGCCAGGGTTGACCGGAAGGCCTTGATGAGGAAATGTGGCAGGTCGTCGATGAAGCCCACTGTGTCTGTGAGAAGCACCCTGCGGCCCTTTATCTCCAGCGCTCTAGTTGTGGGCGACAGAGTTGTGAATGGCTGGTCCCTGGCGGTGACAGAGGAGCCTGTTAGAGCATTTAGCAGGGTGCTTTTGCCGGCATTGGTATAGCCCGCAAGGCTTACCAGGTCAAAGCCGAGCTCTCTGCGAAATTGTCTCCTGTCCTCGCCTATATGCTCCAAATCCTTCAGCTCCATCCGGATCTTGGCCATACGTCCCCTGATATCGTGGTACATCGACTGCTCGTATGCACCTGCGCCGCGAAAGCCAGGCTGCTCGCCGCGCTTCTTGAGGGCCAGGGCACTGCGCACTTGAGGAGCATCGTAGCTCAATTTGGCCAGCTCTACCTGCAGCTTGGCCTCACGCGTGGAGGCGCGGGAGGCGAAGATCTCCAAAATGAGATTGAATCGATCGATAACCTGCGAAGAAAACTCGGCTGAAATGTTGAATACCTGGTTGGGACTGAGAGGATTGTAAAATATCAACTTCTTTGGGTTGTAGCTCATGGCTTGAGCGATCTTTCCCCTGCCGATCTGAAAGCGATGATCCCGGTCTTTGCGCTGGGTTATCTCTGCAAGAACTCTGTATCCGGCAGCTCCTGCCAGATCGCGCAGCTCAGCCATCCTGAAGGGATCCAGAGGCTTGCCGGGATTCTCCCTCATCAGCAAAACAGCTGTCTTATCATTATCGTGTTGCGACATTTTTGCCTGTGCCAAAACCCTTTATCTATTTTGTCCAGTCTTCATCTGTTCCTGGATGTATGATAAGCCTTCTTCCTGCCAAAGAGATGTGATGAGCGAGCTCTATTGCAGTCCTCTCTGCAAGCGTCTCTGGATACTTGAATTCTCTGCCAAGGATGCTCTTCACCCTCCAGATCTCCTGATTGTAAAAGTCACCAGACTCCGCGACGATAGTTCCAGGAAGGCACATACAGGCTGCACTGGTCAAATCTGCCACAGTGTTCAGGTCCGCAGTCTCTGCCAGATGGGGGACGATCCTAACCGAGTGGATCTTTTCGATGAAAATTGGAGATACGCGGGCAGAAACCACTGCGCACACCATCTGGTACTTTCCCTGCACTGCATGCCTGCCCGAAATGTCGATTGCTACAATGTCTATCTATTCAACCCCTTAAAGATGGCATGATCCTTTACAATCATCAAAGCTTGATCCCTGTCGAGGCCCGCACCTGTCGCGATCTCCACTGCACGCTCGCTGCTGATGAGGTCTTCAGGGGCATGGGTGTCTGAATTCACCACCATCTTTGTTTTGGCCTGCATTGCCACCCTGGCGACGTGTCCGTTGGTGATATTGTGCCCACTTCTAGAGGTTATCTCAAGGCATATGTTGTTATCAGCGGCAAGTTCCGCCTCTTCCAGCGTTATGAAGCCTGGATGAGCCAGGATGTCTGCTCCAGCCTCAATCGCAGCCCTGTTGGTTCCAGGCCGCACTGGCTCCACTGGCGTCTCGCCATGCACCACCACAACCTCAGCTCCGAGCTTTCGGGCAATGGCTACGAGCGATGAGATCTTCGCAGGAGGCACATGCGTCAGCTCCACGCCTGGCAAAATCCTAATATCCAATACATCTTCCAGATATTTAGCCTTTGAAACACAATTCAGGACGTGCTCGATGTTTGTGAAGTCCACATGATCGGTTATGCCGATGGCTGTGTAGCCCAAGGTCTCTGCCCGGCGCACCAGCTCGCTAGGTATGAGTTCTCCGTCGCTGAATGTAGTGTGAGTATGAAGATCAATCATGCATCATTGGCTGAAAGCCTGAAGGGTATTAAACATATCTACAATCAAAATGATGGATGC
>JGI11944J13513_1003030_pt1 | contig 10916 bp, 8 predicted proteins | sample TerdegcoTASludge_FD_13513 | JGI IMG/M metagenome (IMG submission 13513) | reverse complement strand
GCCCTCGCCCCCACGCGCCGAGACGATCAGCCCTCGGCGGTCTCGCGGCGCTTCATCATGGCGTCGAAGCTGTCCCAGACGCCGTCGGCGCCATGCCAGGACCCTTGTGTCGCCGCCTTGGAGTATTCGGTGGCGCGCGCTTCGAAGAAGTTGGCGTGCTCGACGCCCGACAGCAGGGACTGCAGCCAGGGCAGCGGGTTCTCGGTCACGCCATAGACTTCCGGCAGTTGCAGCTGGCGCAGGCGCCAGTCGGCGATGAAGCGGATATAGGCCTTGATGTCGTCCGGGGTCATGCCGTTCACCGGGCCCATTTCGAAGGCCAGGTCGATGAACTTGTCCTCCATCGCCACCACCGTCTTGCAGCAGTCGACAATGTCGTCGGCCACGGCCTTGGTGACGGCGCCCGTCTCCTTGTTGAAGGCGTGATACAGCTTGATGATGCCTTCGCAGTGCAGGCTCTCGTCCCGCACCGACCACGACACGATCTGGCCCATGCCCTTCATCTTGGACTGGCGCGGGAAGTTCATCAGCATGGCGAAGCTGGCGAACAATTGCAGACCTTCGGAGAAGCCGCCGAACATGGCCAGGGTGCGGCAGATGTCGGCGTCGGTCTCGACCCCGAACTGGCCCATGAAGTCATGCTTGTCGCGCATGGCCTCGTATTCCATGAAGGCGCCGAACTCGCTCTCGGGCATGCCGATGGTTTCGAGCAGCAGGGCGTAGGCCGCGATATGGATGGTCTCCATATTGGCGAAGGAGGCCAGCATCATCTTCACTTCGGTCGGTTTGAACACCCGGCCGTAGCGCTCCATGTAGTTGTCCTGGACCTCGATGTCGGCCTGGGTGAAGAAGCGGAAGATCTGCGTCAGCAGATTACGCTCGCTGTCGGTCAGGTTGGCGGCCCAGTCCTTGACGTCCTCGCCCAGCGGCACCTCTTCGGGCATCCAGTGGACCTGCTGCTGCTTCTTCCACATGTCGAAGGCCCACGGATAGCGGAAGGGCTTGTAGGCCGCCGAGGGCGTCAGCAGTCCGGCCGTTCCGGGGCGGATGATCGAGGAGTGGGCGTTCATCAAAATGACCTGAAGCGAATCCGGGAGAAGTGAGTTTCACCATGCGTCCCGGCGCGCGCGGCGCCAAGTCGGAATGCGCCTATCTTGCGATCACATTTTCATCCGACCGCTAGATATGGTGGTCAGAGACGAATCAGATGGGGAGAAGCCTGGGGATGAGTTTCACGCTTTACGGCGCCGCTGGCTCGGGATCGGTCCCGGTCGAGGCCGCCATGACCCTGATCGGGCTGGACTATCGCGTCATCGAGGCCGTGACCTGGGAGGGCGAGGCCGAGCGCGACAAGGTCGCCGCCGTCAACCCGATGCGTCAGATTCCGGCTCTCGTCCTGCCGAACGGAGAGGTTCTCACCGAGAGCGCCGCCATCCTGATCTGGCTGGCCGACGCCTATCCCGAGGCCGGGCTGGCCCCGAGCATCGACGACCCGCGCCGGGCGCAATTCCTGCGCTGGATGAGCTTCATTCCAGCCTCCATCTATTCGATGTTCTGGGTGCGGGACGAGCCTTCAAGGCTGGTCGGCGACGACGCGGCGGCGCAGGACGAAGTGAAGCGGCGCACGCTTGAGCGGGTCGCGGAATGCTGGCGCGTCATGGACAGTCAGATCGCGCCCGGCCGGTTCCTGCTGGACGACGACCTGAGCGTGCTCGACCTCTATGTCGCCGTCGCCAGCCGCTGGACGCCGCGCCGGACGCGTTTCTACGCCGAGGCGCCGCGCATGGCCGAGGTGGTGCGCCGGGTGGACGCCCTGCCCGCGCTACAAACCTTCTGGGCCGAGCGTTTTCCCTTCTCGACCGAAGAGGCCTAGGCCGCCCGGTCCATGCGCACCGCCGCCGCTTTCAAGGCCTGATCGATGGCCGCGTAAAGCCGAACGTGAGTGATGGGCTTAGCCAGATGTCCGTCCATGCCGGCGTTTCGGCACCGGGCGGCGTCCTCGGGCATGGCGTCGGCGGTCACCGCCAGGATCGGCGCCGCCGCGACGGGCGCGTCCAAGGCGCGGATCCGCTCCGTCGCCGCCAGACCATCCAGACGCGGCATCCTCAGGTCCATCAGGATCAGATCGAAATCACCGGCCTGAGCCTGCTCCACGGCCTCGACGCCGTCGGCGGCCTCGACCGTCTCGCAGTCGGCCGCGGCCAGCATCAGCCGCATCATCTCGCGATTGACCGGATGATCATCAACGATCAGCACGCGCATGGCGCGCTCGGCGTCGGCCGGGGGCGCCGCGTCCGGCGTCGGCCGGGGGCGCCGCGTCCGGCGTCACGGCCACCGGCGCCAGCGGCACGCTGAGCGTAAAGACGGAGCCCCGCTCCGGGCTGCTGTCCACCACGATCCGCCCGCCCATGCGGCGCACCTGGGCCAGGGCCAGAGGCAGACCGACGCCCGCGCCGATATGTTCTCGCCGCAGCGAATCGTCGCTCTGGGCGAAGGCGTCGAACAGGCGCGGCATGAAGCCCGGATCAATGCCGCAACCGGTGTCAGAAACCTCGACGGTCAGGGCGGCCCCGTCATGACGGGCGGTGACGCGGACCTCGCCCTGGTCGGTGAATTTCACGGCGTTGGAAATCAGATGGTGCAGGGCCTGACGCAGACGCCGCCGATCGCCGCTGAACCCGCCCTTGGCGGCCGGCTCTACGATCAGCGTCAAGGGCAGACCCTTGGCCTCGGCGTTCAGCCGCGACGGTGCAGCCGCCTCGTCCAACAGGGCGGTCACGGCCAGCGGCTCGCTGGCGACCTCTTCGCCGCCCCGCGAGAACTCCAGCACGTCCTCGACCAGCATCAGCATGGCCTCGCCCGAGCGACTGATGGCCTCGACCTGCGGTCTGGCGTCCAAGGGCAGATCGACGCGACGCGACAACAGATCGGCGTAGCCTGCGATACCGTTTAACGGCGTGCGCATTTCGTGGCTCATCAGAGCCAGGAAGCGGGACTTGGCGGCGTCAGACCGTTCTGCTCGACCACGCGCCTCAATGGCCGCCTTCGTGCGCCGCTGGAGGCTCGCAATCAGGCGCCGACGCTCACTCATGACAGCGCTCAGCGGCAGGGAGATCACCACCAGGGCCAACAGGAAGGTGTGGTAGAAGCCCATCAGACGCATGCGCGGCGGCAGGCTCGCCAGTTCGGGCACGTCGGCGATCGGCGTCAGCAGGATCGGTCCATACCCGGTCAAGGTGGCCACGCCGCTAATGACCATAACCAGGATCAACCCCAGCGCCGTCCAAGGCGGGGACAGACGCAGGGCGATCAACATCAGGGGCGGAACGGCCGCCAGCGCCAGTGCGACCGGCGTGCTGAAGACCCAAACCGAGATCGCCACGAGCAATGCAAACAGGCCGATGGTCTCCAGCGGACCGGCGGCCTGCTCCTCGCGGAATCGATGCGCTCGCGCCAACAGAAGAAGGCTGGGTGTGACAAGCAAAAGACCCAGCAGCTCCATGGTGAACATGTGCTGCCAGACAAAATTCGCCATGACCGGCGAATAGCCTTTCAGCGCCATGCCCATGACGACAGCTATGGTGGTGGTCAAAAAGACCGCTGGAGCCGCAGCGAAGGCGGCGAAGGCGAACAGTCGGCGCGGCCGCCGCATATCCAGCGCCGCCCCTCCGATCCGGCGCGCCAGAACCCCCGCGACCAGCACCTGGCCGAAGTTCAGAACCACATTGCTCCAGAGGAAGGGCAGGCTGTCCCCACGCAGGACGTTGCTGCCCAGGTTGAGCGCAGCACAGGTCAGAAGAACGGCGATCGCCTTGCGCCGTCGCAGTTGCAGCAGGGCTGCCAGCATGACGCCGTTGGCGGGCCAGACGATCACCGCCTGAAAGGTGTTTGCGCTCCACTGGCCCAGCAAGAGACATAGGACAAAGAGCAGGACATAGGCCGCCGGCGGAGGCCCTGCCTCGCGTCCTGCGTCATGGCGAAATAAGCGCCAGCGTCCCGCCATGCCTGCCCCCCGATACTCCCCGGAAGGACCGTGCCGTCGAAACGTAAAGAAAACCTGCCGTTCACGGTGCGCGCATTCGCTTAGGAGCAAGGCCTCAAGTCCTAGATCAGACCCAGGGCCCGCGCCTCGACCTCCAGCCCCTCGCGGAACTGCGGCGCGGCCAGACCGATCAGGGCGCGGGCGCGCTGGTCCGTCGTCAGGCCGCGCAGATTGACCCAGCCATGCTCGGTGACGACGATCTGCACATCATTGCGCGGCGTGGTCACGGGCCCGTCCAGGCGAGCCACGATGCGCGAGGCCGTTCCCTTGGCCGCGGTCGAGTGACAGGCGATGATCGACCGTCCTCCCTCGGACGCCGAGGCCCCGCGCACGAAGTCCAGTTGCCCGCCCGCCGCCGTATATTGTCGCCCGTTCAGATACTCCGAGCAGCAAGCGCCGAAGAGGTCGATCTGAAGCGTGGCGTTGACCGAGACCATCCGCTCATTGCGGGCGATGACCGCCGGATCGTTCACATAATCGACCGGGTGGGCCTCCAGCGCCGGATTCTCGTGCAGGAAGTCATAGGTGGCGCGATCGCCCATGGCGAAGGTGAAGACGGTCTTGCCGGGATGCAGGCTCTTCTTCGCATTGGTCACGACCCCGGCCCGCATCAGCTCGACCAGACCCGGCGTCAGCAACTCGGTGTGAATGCCCAGATCGGCATGGTCGTGCAGGGCGGCGCAAACCGCGTCCGGCAGGGCGCCTATGCCCATCTGCAGGGTCGAGCCGTTCTCGATCAGGCCGGCGATGATCCCGCCGATCACCACATCCTGCGGCTGCGGCGCGGCCTTGCCCGCCTCCTGCAGAGGAGCCGCGTGTTCGACCAGGGCCGTGACCTGGGACACATGCACCCGGCAGTCGCCGAAGACGCGCGGCATGTGCGGATTGACCTCCAGGATCACCCGCTTGGCCGTCTTCGACACCGCCAGGGCGTAGTCGGTGTTGGTCCCGAAGCTGAAGAAGCCGTCAGCGTCCATCGACGAGACCGTGGCCAGCAGGGTGTCGACCCCGATCTCGCGCGTTAGAACATGCGGCGTCTGCTGGAAGCCGGTCGGCACGAACCAGACCGCGCGCCGCCCCTCCTCAATTCCGCGCGCCTCCAGCTTCCGTTCGATGGCGCCGTGGAACAGACTGTGGGGCCGCAGCCGGTCGGTCAGCTCGAAACGCAGCACCGTCTCGCCGGCGATGGCCGTGGACAGCAGGTAATAGATGTCGACATCGCTGACCGCGTTCGCCTCGGCCCGGTCGGCCAGGGCCTTGAGCAAGGCCGGCGGCTGGCCGACGCCCAGGGCCATGGCGACCTTTGCGCCCGACGGAATCAGGGCGGCGGCGGCGGCGGGCGTCATCAGGCGCTCGGCGTATGGGGCGGCGAATTCAGTCATGGCGCTTCCTCGGACGGCCCTTCGGCTCTATTCCGTCCGTTATCCGGCGCCGGAGGCCGCCCGACCGCTAGACATTGGTCGAAGGCGCATCCTGAAGCGGCGCGTCATGCAGGCGCTGGCGTCGTTCGACGGCATAGGCGATCAGCCACAACACCATGGCCCAGGCCGCACCGACACTCCAACCGGCGAAGACGTCCGACGCCCAGTGGGCGCCCAGATAGATGCGGGTCAGGCCGATCAGCAGGGCGATCAGGACGCCGACGCCCAGGACATAGGCCTTCAGTCTTTTGCGCGGAAAGGCCCGCGTCAGCATGACCCCCAGCGTCAGATAGAAGACCGTCGACAACAGGGCATGGCCGGAGGGGAAGCTGGCGTTCAGCGTCTCGACCGCCTGATAGATCACCGGCGGGCGCTCGCGCTCGAACAGGGCCTTCAGGCCTTCGCTCAGGACCACGCCGCCCGCCAGGCCGCCGACCAGCAGCAGGGCCGACAGCCGCTTGCCCTGAATCAGCATGAAGCCGAGCGCGATCAGGGCGAACAGGGTCAGAACCGAAATCCCGCCCAGGGAGGTGATGTCCGCCGCCGCCTCCTGCAGCCACCATGGCCCCCAGGGCCGCCCCGGATCGTCGGCGAAGGGGCGCACCGCGTGCAGGACCGCCTGGTCGAAAGCCTGTCCGCCGGGCTCGCGGATGTCGTCGGCCACCTCGATGAAGGTCAAGGTCCCCAGGGCGACCACCAGAAGCGCGGCGACGACGGCGATTTCGGTGCGGGCCACGCGCAGGGCGCGGGTCAGGAAGGCGGTCGGATGCGGAGCCATGAGCGGCTAACGGTCAAGCTCGATTATATGTTCCCACGGCGCCTCATCCCGCGATTCCGGCGATAGTCGCGACAAATCCGAGACCTAGTTTTCAGCCCCGTCGCGCCAGGCTTGAGCCCCAGCCAGTGCAAGCGAAAATTCAGGCGCCGGGAAAAATAAATCCGTTGCGTCCGATGGGCGTCTTAACCCAAGATTTAGATAGTCAGAGCGTTATCCACACAACATCTGGCGTTATCCACAGCACGACGGGGCATAGCGATGGCAGGCGGCGAAGCGTTGCAGACGACGGAATTCACGGCGCTTTCTTCGGCTCCGGCCGGCGACAAGCCCCAGCTGAAGGTGGTCACCGGCCTGACCCTGGACCGCTCGCGCGACGCCGTGCTGACCGACTTCGGCAAGAAGACCCTGGAAGACCGCTACCTGCTGCCGGGCGAAAGCTATCAGGACATGTTCGCCCGCGTCTCGACGGCCTATGCCGACGACGCCGAACACGCCCAGCGCATCTACGACTACATGTCCAAGCTGTGGTTCATGCCCGCCACGCCGGTCCTGTCGAACGGCGGCGCTGATCGCGGCCTGCCGATCAGTTGCTTCCTCAACGCCGTGGGCGACAGCCTCGACGGCATCCAGAACGTGTGGAACGAGAACGTCGCCCTGGCCTCGAACGGCGGCGGCATCGGCACCTACTGGGGCGGCGTCCGCTCCATCGGCGAGAAGGTCAAGGGCGCGGGCCAGACCAGCGGCATCATCCCCTTCATCCGCGTGATGGATTCGATGACCCTGGCGATCTCGCAGGGCTCGCTGCGCCGCGGCTCGGCGGCCGTCTATCTGGATATCCATCACCCCGAGATCGAGGAGTTCCTCGAAATCCGCAAACCCTCGGGCGACTTCAACCGCAAGTCCCTGAACCTGCACCACGGCATCAACATCACGGACGCCTTCATGGAGGCGGTGAAGGCCGGCTCCAGCTTCGACCTGAAGTCGCCGAAGGACGGCGCCGTCGTGAAGACTGTCGACGCCCGTTCGCTGTGGACCAAGCTGCTCGACATCCGCATGCAGACGGGCGAGCCCTATCTGATCTTCTCGGACACGGTGAACCGCCAGATGGCGCCGCACCAGCGCGACCTGGGCCTGAAGGTCAAGCAGTCGAACCTGTGCGCCGAAATCATGCTGCACACCGGCCGCGACCACCTGGGCGTGGACCGCACCGCCGTCTGCTGCCTGTCCTCGGTCAACGCCGAGACCTTCCTGGAATGGCGCGAAGAACCCCGCTTCATTGAAGACGTCATGCGCTTCCTGGACAATGTCCTGGAAGACTTCATCCACCGCGCGCCTCCCGCCATGGCGGCGGCCGTCTACTCGGCCAAGCGCGAGCGGTCGGTGGGCCTGGGCCTGATGGGCTTCCACTCCTTCCTGCAGGGTCAGGGCGTGGCCTTTGAATCAGCCATGGCCAAGTCGTGGAACATGCGCCTGTTCAAGCACCTGCGTCGCGAGGCCGACAAGGCCAGCCGCATCCTGGCCGAAGAAAAGGGCGCCTGCCTGGACGCCGCCGAACAGGGCGTCATGGAGCGCTTCAGCCACAAGCTGGCCATCGCCCCCACCGCCTCGATCTCGATCATCTGCGGCGGCACCTCGGCGGGCATCGAGCCGATCCCGGCCAACATCTACACCCACAAGACCCTGTCGGGCTCGTTCGCGGTCAAGAACCCCTACCTGCAGAAGCTGCTGGGCGAGAAGGGCATCGACACCGAGGCCGTGTGGAACTCGATCCTCGAACACGAGGGCTCGGTCCAGCATCTGGACGCCCTGTCCGACGACGAGAAGGGCGTGTTCAAGACCGCCTTCGAGCTGGACCAGCGCTGGGTGGTCGAACTGGCCGCCGACCGTGCGCCGGAAATCTGCCAGGCCCAGTCGCTGAACCTCTTCATCCCCGGCGACGTGAACAAGTGGGACCTGCACATGCTGCACTGGTCCGCCTGGGAACGGGGCGTGAAGTCGCTCTATTATCTGCGTTCCAAGTCGGTGCAGCGCGCCGCCTTCGCCGGCGCCGAGGACAAGGCTGAGGCCGAGATCGATCCGAACCAGCCGGACCCCTTCTCGGCCGCCCAGACCGACTACGACGAGTGCCTGGCCTGCCAGTAGGCCCCTCTCGCATCACGATCCGCTGATCCCGCCGCCCGAAGGAACCCTCCTTCGGGCGGTTTCGTTTGAGCGTGACAGGATTGTGGCTTGAAAGAGTCCGTTGCAGTTCCCCCGCGTTAGTGCAGAGTGTGTCTGTTAACGGCTTTGGGAGGGACCGTTGGTGCGTGCAGAGGCTTGCCTCGTTGGTGTTCTGATCGTCGTGGCTCTGCCCATGACGGCAAGCGCGCAGGCGACCGCCTCGTTCACCGCTCCCGTGACCGCCCCCATAGCCGCACGAGGCAGCAACGCCGTCCAGTTCGAGGACGCCGCGGCCCGACTGGACAACGACATCGCCATCACGGCCTCCGACACGCCCTTCGGCGCGCCCCTGGCCCTGTCGGGTTCGCCCGCCGGACGCGACGCCTTCATCGCCAGCCAGAGCGACGCCTGGTTCAGCGGCGACGGCTTCACCGACCGCCTGCGCGTCGTCGCCCGGGGCGAATTGCGTCGCGCCGACGGGGCGCCCGTGCCGCCGCGGGCCCTGGACGCCCGCGCCTATGACGGTGAAACCTACGACGTCTCCTATACGCGAGGCTGGGTCGCAGCCCAGGGCCGCACGCCTTCGGGCCTGGAGGTCTCGCTGACGCCGCACGCCGGGGTCGGATTCGGCAGCGAAGGCACTTCGGCCGAAGCCGGCGCCACCCTGAAGATCGGCGAGGGCCTGGATCGTCTGGCCCCCGACGGCGACGAGGCCTTCGGCGAACGGGCGCGCTGGTATGTCTATGCCGCCGGGTCCAAGCGCGCCGTGGGCTACAACTTCGCCCGCACCCGCGACGGCGACTTCGCGCGCTCGGGCATGAGCCATGACTCGGGCGCGTTTCTGGGCGACGCCTCCGTCGGCGTGGCCTACCGCCGAGGCGCTTTGCAAAGCACGTTCGGCGTCGTCTATCGCGAGATCGAGGCCAACGGCATCCGGGCCTACAACGGCATCAACACCGATGTGTCGGAAGGCCTGGTGGCCTTCCAACTGACGATCCGGCCGCGCGAATAGCGCCTACTGGGTGCGCGCAACGCCCTCGCGGCGGCTGTCCGCCCCGCCGTCCCAGCGTCCATTGCGCCACAGCGCGCCGTGCAGGCCGGAATTTTCGGACGTATTAGGCCGCAGCACGACCCCTCGCGCCGCCATGCCCGCCTGGATCTCAGGACTGAAGCCCTGGGTGTCGGCGCCGAAGCCGTCGCCCTTGGCCACCAGATTGGGCAGGTCGAAGGCTTCCTGCACCGGCAGGCCCCACCCCAGGCTCGCGATCAGGGCCTTGGCGTTATAGGCCAGGATGGACGAACCCCCGGGCGAGCCCATGGCGCCCAACAGCCGCCCCTGGCGATCCAGCACGATGACCGGCGACATGGACGAACGCGGCCGCTTGCCCGCCGCCACGGCGTTGGCCGCAGGCGTGCCGTCGGCCGCCGTAGGGACCATGGAGAAGTCGGTCAGCTGGTTGTTGAGGAAGAAGCCGCCCGCCATGCGGCCCGAGCCGAAGATGCTCTCGACCGTGGTGGTCATGCTGACGGCGTTGCCCTTGGCGTCGACCACGACGAAGTGCGAGGTGCCGGCCGGCTCACGCGTGGCGTCGGCGCCGACGCGCGGCGCGCCGGGCGGCGTCCCGAACGGCGCGGCCCCGCGCAAGGCGGGGGCCAGCGCCGCGCGCTCGGCCACATAGGCCGGGTCAAGCAGACCCGCCACCGGCACGGAGACGAAGCCCGGATCGCCGAAATAGCGGTCTCGGTCGGCGTACATCAGGCGCTGAAGTTGGGCGAAGGCGGCCCAGGCGGCGGGGCTTTGCGGCCCCTTGTCGAGATCCGGAGTCCGCTCGCCCATGGCCAGAAGCTGCAGGATCGACGCCCCGCTGGATGGCGGCGGCGGCACGCAGACGACATAGACCTTATAGGGGCCGCAGACGGCTTCACGCACGATCGGACGATAGGCGGCGATGTCGGCCGTCGTCAGTCCGCCCGGACGCGGCCCCTCGGCCACGGCGGCGGCGATGGCCGCAGCCAGAGGCCCGGTCTGCAAACCCGCCGCCCCCTCGCGCGCGATCGTTCGCACCGTGTCGGCATAGGCGGGGTTCTTCAGCACGTCCCCAGCGACGTAGCGCGTGCCGTCCGGCTTGGTGAAATAGGCGCTCGCCCAGCGCGTCTTGGCCTGGGGCGCGTCCGAAGCGATCATCCCCGCCAGACGGGGGCTGACCACAAAGCCGTCCTGGGCCAGCGTCTCGGCGTCGCCGAACAGGTCGGACCAAGCCAGCGTCCCGTGCTGCTTCTGCGCCAGGGCCAGCATGGGCACCGCGCCCGGCGCCCCGGTCGAGCGCCCGCTCAGCACCGCATCGACGAAGGGCAGAGGCCGTCCGTTCTCATAGAAAAGTTCCGGCGTGGCCGAGGCCGGCGCCGTCTCGCGGCCGTCATAGACCGTGATCGCCGAAGTGTCGGCGTCGTAGAACATCATGAAGGCGCCGCCGCCCAGACCCGAGGACTGCGGCTCGACCAGCCCCAGCACGGC
>JGI11944J13513_1003013_pt1 | contig 10963 bp, 10 predicted proteins | sample TerdegcoTASludge_FD_13513 | JGI IMG/M metagenome (IMG submission 13513) | reverse complement strand
GTCGTTCTAATAATTATTGTGATCGTATCAGTCTTTTGGAGAATATATTTTCTGGCATCAGGAGTAATCTCGACCTTGATCATTTTTTCGCCCCCGGTCTTGATATAGTACTTGAATTTACAAGTGGCATAGTGGCTGGCTTAAGACGCCTATGGGTGTTGGCAATCCTCTAACCAACGGAACTATCCTGTCAGTCCATTCATATTATATACTTAAAAATGACTGATTTTAAGAGGTGATCAATGTTGTATTACAATCCGAACTTTTATCATATACCCATCATGTTTACTAAAGCACAAGTGGATGTAAGGAATTATATGCGTATGCTATGGGAACAGCATGATGTTTGGACATGGTCAACCATAACAAGCCTGGTATTTGGTTTGCCGAATGTAGACTCCGTTGTTGCTAGATTACTTCGTAATCCCGTGGATTTTGAGCATGCGCTGCAGCCTTATTACGGAGAAAGAATTGCTGCGAAATTTCGGGATTTGTTAAAGGAGCATCTTGTTATAGCTGCAGATCTTGTCAAAGCAGCAAAAGCCGGAGATAATAAGGCAGCAGCAGAAGCAGAAAGAAAATGGTATGCTAATGCTGATGCAATCGCTGTTTTCTTGGGGAATATCAATCCTTATTGGTCTCAGGAGCATTGGAGAAGGATGATGTACCGCCACCTGGAATTGGTTAAAGCAGAAGCAGTTTACATGCTTACCGGACAGTATGAGGCAAGCATCACAGCGTATGATGAAAATGAGATACACACTTTGGGAATGGCTGACGTAATGGCTGAGGGTATAATTAAGCAGTTCCATATATATTAAGCCTCATCCTGGATGAACTTTTTAATCTCATCCTTTCCGGGTACCCTGCCGGAAGCTTTAACCTTTTCGTTGATTACAATGGCAGGAGTTTTCATAATCCCATAACCCATAATCTTTCTAAGGTCCTCCACCTTTTCCACCGGCGCCTGGAGGCCCATTTCCGCAACTGCTTCCTCGGCAAGTTGATGAAGCCTCCTGCAGTTTGCACAGCCTGTGCCTAAAATTTTGATATCCATTATTTTAGCCGTCCTTTCATATTTAACGAACTCTTACATCAAGAGATGGCCGAAGGCATTAAAGGTGTAGCCGATGATGATGATGCCCAGGGTAACAAGCCCGACGAATATTGCCAATAGCTTCACCTTTACCACTTGATTCAACAAAATCAAGGAAGGGACTGAAAGCGCGGTTACGGCCATCATCAGGGACAGCGCCGTACCGAGCCCCACCCCTTTTGCCACCAGGGCTTCGGCGATGGGCAGCGTACCGAAAATATCCGCGTACATCGGCACACCGACTAATGTCGCCAGCAGCACAGAATACCATTTGTCCTGACCGAGTAGCGCACTGATGATTGACTCCGGAACCCAATTGTGGATGGCGGCGCCGATCCCGACGCCGATTAGAATAAACAGCCAGACCTTTCTGACAATGTCCCGCACCTGCTCCCTGGCAAAAACTATTCTGTCACGGGCAGTCAGTTCTTCCGGGTCGGCATCGATGAGTTTATTTTCATATACAAACGGCTCTACATACTTTTCAAGCTTTAAATTATTGATGATTGAGCCGCCGATAACAGCCAGAAAAATACCCACAAGCACATAGGCAATGGCAATTTTCCAGTTGAATATGCTGGCAATTAATATAACCGAAGCCAGGTCTACCAGGGGTGACGATATCAAAAAGGAAAAGGTAATGCCAATAGGCAGGCCGGCATTGGTAAAGCCGATAAATAAAGGAATGGAGGAGCAGGAACAGAACGGGGTTACCGTGCCGAACAGCGCCCCCATTGTATTCGCTTTAATGCCGGCGAAATTGCCCAGGGCTTTGCGGGTCCGCTCAGGTGAAAAAAAGCTTTGGATATATGAAATAGTAAATATTAGTACGGAGAGCAGGATGAATATTTTGCTCACATCATAGATAAAAAAGTGGATGCTTCCGCCCACTTGCTTATTTACATCCAGGCCGAATACATCTCTTACAAGCAAAGTGACCAGATAGTGAAGCCATTCCATTCTGAGCAGCTGGTCGTTTAGCCAGGAAAATATGAACAAAAGAGTATACCTCTTTTCTTAAGCGCAGTCACTACCGGGACTGCCGCAGGCAGCCCGGTCACTGCCGCAACGGGTTGACCGCCGATGCCGCCCGGTACCGCCGCCGCAGCTTAAAGGGCCGTTTGCATATTTATTGCAGCCGGATTTCTTTACGGCCAGCCATTCGGCAAGATTTTTCATATCATCTGCGTATGGCTCATTTTGCCTGAGTTGATTAAAAATTATGCTGTCCAGAAATTTGCTCCCGTCACTGCGGCAAATGGTGTAATAAACCCACTGCGCACTCTTGCGGTCTGTAACCAGCCCGGCCCGGCGCAGCACCCCCAGATGTCGCGAGGCCTTTGTCTGGGTTATAGCCAGCGTTTCCATAATATCACAGACACATAGCTCCCCATCGTAAAGCAGATTGATGATCCGCAGGCGGGTCTCGTCAGCCAGCGCCTTCAACACTTCCACTATATTGATCATAGCCCTCTCTCTCAAATTATTTTTCCCGGCTGGCATTATTATATTTGCATAACCGAATATACGCATATATTATACGCCATGACTATAAAAAATGTAAATATTCGTTTTCAGGAGATATTAAAACGATATCCCGTACCCCATATAGTTTCAATATATTCTGGATTAGACGGGTCTTTTTCTATCTTTTCACGGACTCTGCGAATATGAACGGCTACTGTGGCAATCTCTCCCAAATTATCGAACCCCCAGATCTTTTCGAAAATCTGTTCCTTGCTAAGTACCCGGTCGGGATTCTCAGCCAAAAATACCAACAGATCAAATTCCTTAGTGGTGAATTGAATTTCCAGGCCGTCAAGGTAAACACGCCGGGAGCTTTTATTGATGGCCAGCCCTTTGATTTTTAGTTCCTCGGGACGATCAGCAACTGTTTGGTTAACCAGACGATTATAACGGGCCAGGTGGGATTTGACTCTGGCCACCAGTTCGGCGGGACTGAAGGGCTTGGTCATATAATCGTCTGCCCCTAGCCCCAGTCCTCTGATCTTATCGATATCTTCTTTCTTGGCTGAGACAATAATTATGGGTATATTGATCCTGTCGCGGATTGTCCGGCAGATTTCAAAACCGTCTACCTCGGGCAGCATGACATCGAGAATGATGATGGCGTAGTTTCCTTGCAGGGCGCGNTGCAGGCCTGAGCGGCCGTTAAGTTCAATGTCCGCTTCAAAGCCNTCTATTTCCAGGTAGTCTCTCTCCAGCTCCGCAATACTTAGTTCGTCTTCAATAATTAAAACCTTNTTCATATCTTAAACTCCTCTTTTAAAAAAGACTGTGGCTTTCTTCATTTTTTAAAATAGGCAGCTTTTTTTAAGGTAAAGAATATACTTGTTCCCAAACCTTCAGCGCTTTCCGCCCAAATTCTCCCCTGGTGGGCCTCTATTATTTCCCTGGCGATGGATAGCCCGATCCCGCTGCCCCCGGTTGTCCGGTTTCTTGAACTATCTACCCGGTAGAACCGGTCAAAGATTAAAGGGAGTTTATCTGCCGGAATACCGGAACCGTTATCCCTTATTTCAATTAAAGCTAAGCTTTCTTCTTCTTTCAAAATTATTTTAATTTCCTTTTCTCGCTTATTTAAATGCTTTTTGGCGTTTTCTATGATGTTGTGAATGACTCTGATTAGTCTCCGCCGGTCGGCCATTATTAAATCACTGCTTTTATAATGGGACTCAAATTTAAGAATAATATTATTTTCGGATAAGTCAAAATTCAATTCTTCTCTGGCATCTTCAAGGTATCTGTTAATTTCTATACATTCAAATGAAAAAGGGATTTGTTTTATGTCCAGCTTGGAAAAAAGGGTCAAATCGTTTGTTAACCGCTCCATTTCCCCGGCGTGGGCAATAATGGTCCGGAGATATTTTTCCACTTTCTCCGGGTTATTGGCCACTCCTTCAATAATGCCTTGAGCGTAACCTTTAATCGCGGTAATCGGTGTTTTAAGATCATGGGATATATTTGAGATTAATTCTTTTCGGCTTTTTTCGTATTGTTCATTGAGTTCTTGTGATTGCTTCAGTCTTAGCCGCATCTCTTCAAAGGCCTGATATAATTCTCCTATTTCGTTGTTAACCGGATAGCTGATGGGGTAGTCCAGGTTTCCGCGTTGAATTTCCCGGGCAGCTTTTTTTACCGAATTTAAAGGCTCGATTAAGCTTTTGTAAAACTGGTAGGTTAAAAAACTGTTTGTCAGAAATATGCAAATGATAAAGATTAAAAAAATCCACTTCACATAAGCGATATGGTCGGCAGGTGACGCACCTTACAATGTAATCTTTTATGATTGCTGAAGTCCATTTCTCTGTAACATCTTGCACATTAAGCTTTAATAAATTTGGTTTGAGTTTTTCAACGTTAACCGGCACGGAATTAGATATAAACTCTCCATCGTGCTGAATCAAAACCCCCATATTAACAGAAGAAATCTTTTCGTTGATCTGCGCCAGGTAAAACGGATCTTTGAAATAATCCGGTTTATCGGCCAGGTCATGCTCTAATTCTTCCATAAAAGCTATTTTTTCTTGTAGTGATTCCTCCTGGGCGGTTTCTATGATCTGAATTTGGTGATCCTCTTCATAATTGGTCAGGATTAGCTTGGCTGACAATACCGCCAGGAGAAGGGGGGCTGTGACCATTATTATGTAGGAAGCCCAAATCTTAAACTTTAAGGACATGTTTTACTCCCAGAACAGTGTTTACAAAATTCATTTCTCTATTTATTATAAAGCTTAATTATTAATTACTTTAAAACTGTTTCTTAAAATTTTTATAAAAATAAAATNCAAATTTTTATCTGGATTTTNAANTTTTTTAAGGAAATTTTTCAATTTGGTTTAGGTCCAGTTTATTTACTTTTCTTATAATGTGTAAGGCTGAAAAANTGCGGTTTTTTTAGANAGGTTGAAGGGAGAGGATATAAATTTGAAGCGATTAGCAATTTTAGTATTGGCATTGTTGTTATTGTCTTTTTTAAATGGATGTGGAAGCAAGCAGCCTGCCGGCGATGAAATACCCGCCATCGCGGTTGAGGTGGTGAGTGCGGGCAGGACAGACATGAATAAGATTTACGATGCCTCCGGGCAGATTAAAGCGTCGGCGGAAGCAACCATCGCTCCTAAAGTTGCGGGCCGGGTCACCCAGGTCAACGTAAAATTGGGCGACCGGGTGGGAAAGGGGCAAACGCTTTTCCAAATTGACGCTAAGGAAGCACGCAACCAACTGGCCCAGCTGCAAGCCGACCTGGGCATCTCCCAAGTAAGTTACGATACCGCGGTTCAGGCTTTGAAGGATGCCCAGTCCAATTACGACCGCACCAATACCCTTTATGAAAGCGGCGCAGTGTCAAAGACCGATTTAGAGCAGGCGACAACCAAACTGGTCAATGCCCAGCTCAGCCTGGAGCAGTCCCGGCAGCAGATTGACAAGCTGCAAGTGACCATAAGCACCGCGCAGGACAATTTAAACGATTATACGGTTGCGGCGCCGATTGACGGCTTCATCGGCGCGATAAAGGCAGAGACTGGAGAAATGGTCAGCAGTCAGACGGATGCCGCCGTCATCGTCAACATCGACACCGTCAAGGTGGAGGCTTCGGTGCCGGAAAGTGTGGTGAACGCTGTTCAAACGGGAAGCAATGTCCCGGTGACTATCGAATCTTTGAACAAGTCCGTGGCAGGAACGGTGACCGCGATAGCTCCAAAAGCGGACTCGACCACCATGGGTTATCCGGTGGAAATCACCATAGCCAATCCAACTGGCGAAATTAAGCCGGGGATGACGGTGAAAATCGACCTTTTTACAGGGACTTTGCCAAATGTTGTTGCTGTTCCGGTGGACGCGGTTATTGAAAAGGATGGGCAGCATATTGTATATGTGGTGGAAAATGACAAAGCCAGGGAAGTGTATGTGGAAATAGGAGTGTCCAATGACTCTCAGACTGAAATCACCGAAGGCCTGGAGGAAGGACAGATTGTGGTAGTCCAGGGAAACCGCCTTCTTTCTGACGGTCAGCAAGTAAAAGTAGTCACCGGGCAGGAAGGTGGTTCCCAGTGAAAATAGCAGATTTCTCCGTGGAACGGCCGGTTGCCATCTCGATGCTCATCCTGGCGGTGGTATTCATAGGCCTTTTCGCCCTGCCGAGCCTGAAGGTCGCGCTGATGCCGGATATGAATATACCGGTGGCGATTATCACCACCAGTTATCAAGGGGCAGACCCGGCCGAGGTGGAAAAAATAGTCACGAAACCGGTTGAGTCCGCCGTAAGTTCGGTTAGCGGCGTCAAAGAAATCAGCTCCATCTCTTCCAGCGGAAACTCATTGGTGGCGGTGCAATTTGACTACGGGGTTAAGATTGATGACAAGGTAAACGATTTGCGGGACAAAGTGGACGCGGTGCGGAATTATTTGCCGGATGAAGCCGGCAGTCCNAGGATTATGAAAATNGACCTGAACTCCCAGTCCATCATGACCTATTCTCTTGCCGGAGCCAGTCTTACCAAGATGAAAGAAATCGCCGAAGATACCATCCAGCCCGTCCTGGAGCGGATTGAAGGGGTGAGTTCCGTTTCAATCAGCGGCGGCAAGGAGCGGGAAATTCAGGTCAGGCTGGATCAGACCAAAATGGATGCCTACGGACTGACCGTACAGCAGGTGTCACAGGCAATCTCGGGTGATGATATCACCGGCACGGCGGGAACGCTGGTGAAAGGATCAAGGGAAATCAGCATCAGGGTCATGAACGAATTCAACAATTTGGATGCCGTCAAGAACGTGCAGATCAGCGTGCCCGGCTCATCGAAAAACCATGTCCTGCTGTCGGATATCGCAGACGTGCGGGACGACTTCAAGAAAGACAGCACCCTTACCTACGTGGACGGGAGTGCGTCACTCACTCTTGATGTTATGAAAACTTCGGATGGAAACACGGTGCAGGTGGCGAAGAAGGTGCGTAAGGAAGTCGCCGCTTTAAGTGAAAATCTTCCCGCCGGTGTGCAGATTAACCTGGTCAGCGACACCTCCACCACCATCAACGACACCATCAGAAGTGTTGAAAAACACGGCCTCCTGGGAGGAGTCCTGGCGGTAATCATTCTTTATCTGTTTCTGCGCAACGCCCGCAGCACGGCGGTGGTGGCGATCACCCTGCCGGTGGCTTTAATTGGCACTTTTTCTGTGATGTATTTTTCCGGCGTGACGATTAATATGCTGTCCTTAGGGGGATTGATGCTGGGCCTTGGCTCGCTCGTCGACTTTGCCATCGTGGTGCTGGAAAGCATCTACAGGAAGAGACAGGAAGGATTTGACGTGATTGACGCGGCCAAACTGGGAACGGCCGAAGTGGGTACCGCCGTGATGGCTTCGGCGGCTTCGCAGATCGTGGTCTTTATGCCTGTCGTCTTCGTCAGCGGCATCGCCAGCATGATTTTCAAACCCCTGGCGCTTACAGTCAGCTTTTCCCACGCCTGCGCCCTTTTTTCCGCTATGACGCTGGTTCCCATGATGGCCTCCAGAATGCTGAAGAATGTCCCGGCGCCGGAGGATATCGGTTACGTGAAAGGAACCAAGAACCCGGTTGCTATTTTCGGTTTCGGACTGCAAAAGCTTACTTCATTTTATAAAACCAGTCTCAACTGGGCTTTGGGCAACCGTAAAAAAGTGGTGGCCGGCGCCTTGCTCCTGTTAGTAGCCAGTTTGGGATGCATCCCGCTGATTGGGATGGAGTTTATATCTGCGATGGACGAAAGAGGAGTGAACGTTCAAATTGAAATGCCCGCGGGAACAAGCTTGGAGGCAACCCGCAAAAAGGCCATGGAAGTCGACACGCTGGCTCAAAAGGCGCTGGAGGGCGGTGTGCAAAAGGGTTATATCACGGTCGGCGGCGGACAGATGTCATTTTTGGGTATTTCCGAAAACAATAACGCGAGTATCAGGTATAAGCTGAAATCCACGGATGAATATAAACCAACGGCAAGCGAGGCGGCGGAAAAAGTGCGCCGGTCCTTAAACGACACTGCCGGAGGCACCATCACGGTGACTGTTGAAAGCGGCGCCATGGGCATGTCCGGCAGCGCGGTCGATGTGATCATTCGGGGCGACGATCTGGATGTGCTGACAGAGCTGGGGAATGAAGCGGTGGATATTGTCAAAGGGGTTTCAGGCACCAGAAACGTGTCAAATTCACTGTCCAGCAATGTTCAGGTGCAAGTGGTGGTTGATCGTGAAAAAGCGGCGCGTTACGGGCTTTCCGCGTCCCAGGTTCTTTCGGTGGTAAAAACCGCCTTCGGCGGGTCGACGGTAGGCAGTCTGCATACCGGGGACAACACGGTGGATATCACTCTGAAATACTCCGATGAATTTGTCCAAACGGAAAACAGTCTGGCGAGCCTGATGCTGGTGTCCTCTTCCGGGGCAAAGCTGTCGGTGGGTGATGTCGCCGACATTTCCATTAATAATGCGCCCAAAGAAATCAGCCGCTCCAATCAAAACCGGGAAGTAGAAATTACCGCCGATATTTCCGGCAGGCCTTCCGGCAGTGTGAATAGTGAGGTTCAGGAAAAGCTGGCGAAGATGTCGTTGCCTCAGGGCTATATCATCGACTTTAGCGGTGAGCAGGAAAATATGAATGAGTCCTTCAGCGCGCTGGGCCTGGCGCTCATACTGGCGATTATTCTTGTTTTCATGGTGATGGCGGCACAGTTTGAATCCTTGTTCCAGCCGTTTATTATCATGTTCTCCCTGCCTCCTACCTTTATCGGCGTGGTGATCGGGCTGGGGCTCACCGGGACCACTTTGAGCGTGATGAGCCTGATCGGGGCGATCATGCTGGTGGGGATCGTCCTCAACAATGCCATCGTGCTGGTTGACTATATCAATACCCTGCGCAAGCGGGGAATTGAACGTGACGAAGCAATCAAGCAGGCCGGACCGATCCGGCTGCGGCCTATCCTGATGACGGCGCTGTGCACCGTGCTGGCCCTGATGCCCATGGCTCTCGGCGGCGGCTCCGGCAATGAAATGATGAAGCCAATGGCCATAGTCATCGCCTTTGGGTTGTCTTTTTCAACTATTATTACCTTGATTCTGGTACCTGTGGTGTATGCTGTTTTTGACGACTTGATGAAAGGGATGAGTAAACGTTTTTCAAAGATTCTTGGAAAAATAAAAAAACATCCGGTTGAATCTGATTATCCCCCCTCAGGTATATAAAGCATCTTTATTATGTTATGCTTTGGGCGGAACGAAAGGAATGCTTGTAATAAATGCAAAATAGCCTGGAAATGCGCGATAAAAAAATAAGCGTTTTGTTATGGAAATTTTCCTTGCCGGCTATAGCGGGGATGCTCATCAACGCTCTTTACAATATAATCGACCGGATATTCGTGGGCCGTGGCGTCGGCTCACTTGCCATCGCGGCGACAACCGTGGCTTTTCCCATAATGCTGATTTTAATGGCTGTTTCGATCCTGATCGGAATTGGCGCCACGGCGTTAATATCAATACGGCTGGGGGAGCAGAGAAAAGAAGAAGCTGAGAAAATAGCCGGTAATGCCGCGGTGATGCTAATTGCCTTGCCTTTAATTATCGCGGTGATATATCTGCTCTTCCCCGAGCCGATATTAAAGGCTTTTGGGGCAAGTGAAGAAGTATTGCCTTACGCGCGTGACTTTGTGCATATTATTATCCTGGGCGCGGCTTTTGGTTCCATAAGCATGGGCATGAACAACTTTATCCGGGCGGAAGGCAATCCCCGGTTGGCCATGTTTACCCAAGTCGCCGGCGCCTTGATCAATGGTGTTTTAAACTATGTTTTCATTTTCAAATTGGGACTGGGGATAAAAGGCTCGGCTTTAGCTACTGTTTCCGGCCAATTCATTTCCTCTGTCTGGGTTTTGAGTTATTTCTGGTCAGGCCGGAGCCTGGTAAAAATCAGATTTAAAAACCTGAAACTGCAGCTGCCTATCATCACCAGTATTGTATCTATCGGCTTCGCCCCTTTTGCCATGCAGATAGCCAACAGTGTGCAGCAATCGATACTAAACAAAACCCTGCTGGCCTATGGTGGTGATTTAGCTCTTTCGGCCGTGGGAATCATGATGAGCATAGCCGCCTTATTGTTTATGCCCATAGTGGGTCTCAGCCAGGGAGCGCAGCCGCTGATTGGCTTCAATTACGGCGCCCGGCAATATGATCGGGTTAAAGAGACTGTGAAAATTGCGGTGATCGCCGGCGTCTGCATCGCTTCAGCCGGATTCGTGGCAATCAATATCTGGCCGACCCAAATTGTGGGGCTGTTCAGCGAAGGTGATACCGCCCTGACGGAAATGACTGCCCAGGCAATGCGGATGTTTTTCGCGCTGTTTCCGGTTGTAGGCTTTCAAATAATATGCGCGAACTACTTTCAGGCGGCAGGCAAACCGGTGCAATCCGCCATACTCAGTTTATCCAGGCAGGTGTTGCTTTTTATCCCTTTGCTGCTAATCCTGCCGAAATTCTGGGGGATCAACGGAGTTTGGAGAACAGCGCCAATAGCTGACGGCATCTCAGTGTTGGTAACGGCTATTTTTATTTTCTTTGAAATGAAAAACCTTCCCAAGAAACAAACCACAAATTGTACAAGTTAACAACTATTAGGCAATTTGATAGAAAATAGGAAATATGATTAGTTGTTCACATAACCTTCACAGAAATAACACATAATGTTAAGATTATTTTCCGTGAAATAATGTTAATATAACACTAAGCGGTGCGCCGGATAATTAATGACGGATAATTAATAAAGAAAGAGGGTGATATTTTGAAGCCAAAAAATTGGCGTGTCGGAGCTGTTCTTTTAGCCGTGGTG
>JGI11944J13513_1003007_pt1 | contig 10976 bp, 10 predicted proteins | sample TerdegcoTASludge_FD_13513 | JGI IMG/M metagenome (IMG submission 13513) | reverse complement strand
CGGAGAGGCTAGCCAGGCTGGTGGCCGCAGGCCGCGTAGTCATACCGAGAAACATCCGCCGAGAAAAGCTCAAGCCCATGGGCATCGGCGAGCTTCTCACGACCAAAGTGAATGTGAATGTCGGCACATCTCAGAGCCTCGACTCTATTGAGGCGGAGGTAGAAAAGGCCCTGGCTGCTGTGCAGGCTGGAGCCAATGCTGTCATGGATCTTTCCACTGGCGGAGACCTGGATCAGTTACGCAGTAAGATCTTGGATGCTGTCCCCGTCCCTGTGGGAACGGTGCCAATTTACAGTGCAGCTGTCAAGAAGGACTTGACTTGCCAGGGTTTATTTGATGCCCTTGAGAAGCATGCCAGGGACGGCGTGGACTTCGTGACGGTACACGTTGGCGTCAACAAGAATACGCTGGAGCGACTGCGCCAGGACCCCAGAATCATGGGTGTTGTGAGCCGTGGCGGCTCTTTGACCATGAAGTACATCGCCGAGACGGGTGAGGACAATCCATACTATTCAGAGTACGACTATCTCCTGGAGATGGCCAGGGAGTACGATCTTACGCTCTCTTTGGGCGATGGCCTGCGGCCTGGTTGCATTGAGGACGCATCGGACAGGGCCAAGTACATGGAGTTCATAATGCTCGGCGAGCTCGTCCGGAGGGCCCGCAGGGCAGGAGTGCAGGTCATGGTGGAAGGGCCGGGACATGTGCCCGCAGATGAGATTCAGACATCAGTTAAGGCCATGAAGCACCTTTGCGACGGGGCGCCTCTGTACCTTTTGGGTCCGCTGGTGACGGACATTGCGCCCGGATACGACCACATCACTGCAGCCATGGGCGGTGTGATTGCTGGCATGGCTGGGGCAGACTTCCTCTGCGCCACGACGCCTTCGGAGCACCTGGATCTGCCCACCGTAGAGGATGTGATCGAGGGCACTTACGTCACAAGGGTGGCGGCTCATGCAGCAGACCTCACAAGGCCAGGCGTGCGAGAGCGCGCGCGCTCATGGGACCTGGAGATGGCCAAGGCCAGGGCGGACTTGGACTGGGAAGGGCAGTTTCGTGCTGCCATCAATCCGGCCAGGGCGAGGCAGATCCGCCACAGGCGCGGGGTTGAGACCGACACCTGCACCATGTGCTCAGAGCTGTGCGCAATCAGGCTTGCAAGAGAGGCGATGGAGAAAGAACGATCTCATGTGCCGCATGAAGTGTCCGAGTAGCTCTTCTCTATGACCTCCCTTCCAGGCGCGACCTCGGCAAAGATCTGTGCCTCGAAGTGCTGCACCTCGGTGTCCTCATCCAGCCATGCGTCGGGAGGCAGTCCGGCCTTGACGCAAGTCTGGCTCAGGAACTCCAGGGAATCAAAGCCCCATTCCGGGGCTACTTGCGGCAGCAGCAGGCCTGAGAATGGTCCTTTGGTCACGATCAGACCGTCTTTTCCGACACGCACGAGCTCTGGCAGCTTCTTTTTTGGGACATCGTAGGTCTTCGGCTTGGTGAGGATCGTGACCTCCACCTCAATTCTCTTGAGCTCGCCGGGCCGCACGCGCGGAAAACGCGGATCGCGAGAGCTGGCGTTGATTGCCGAATCCACGATCGCTTTTCCGAGCGGCATGACTGGATAAGGATAGCCGATGCAGCCCCGCAATTCGCCCTCCATGTGCAGCGTCACGAACACGCCTCGGGGCTCATCGAAGACTGGCGGCAGGCCATTTGCTTCGATCGTCTTTCTCTCTTCGACGTAGGTCGTGAGGGCTTCTCTGGCCAGCCTGACCGCAATGCGACCATCTTGCAACGTGAGCATGATCCTTTATCTCCAGTTCAGAGCGTCCCAGTATTCGTATTCGTGCTCCCAGTTCTCTCTGTTCATCTTCACCAGTTTCTGGAAGTACCTCCTGTTTGCTTCATGCATCGCCCTCTGCTCTGGATAGTCGCGCCTGGTCGATATGTCCTCTACAAGATCCCTGCCAAGCTGGAAAGCCTTTTTCTCAGCCTCTTGGAGTGCCTCAGGTCCTTTTGACATCTGAGCTCCTACGCTTCCAGTAACGAAAGCCCCGAAGTTCAGCAGCAGAGCATCCAGATAAGTCGTGACCTGATCGAAGTTGTTGCCACCGCTGGCCACGCTGCAGCAGTACTTTCCGGCCAAGAGCTGACAGTGAACGGCATCAGCCATGCGATCAATCATAGTCTTCATCTGTGCGGTCACTGAGTGGAAATAGTTGGGTGACCCCCAGACCATTCCATCCGATGTCAAAATCTTCTCGTAAAGCCCCTGGAAATCGTCCTTGTGCACACACTCGCCCTTCTTGAAGCAGACCTGACAGGCATTGCAGTACGCGATCTTTTGCTCGCAGACGTCCACAAGCTCAACCTTTGCCCCCGAAGCCTTTGCTCCGTCAAGCACAGATTGCACCAGCCTCAAAGTCGCGCTCTTGGAGCCTCTTGGGCTCGCGCAGATCCCCATGATCATCATCTATATCACCATTCTTGAGACAGATCCTCATGTGACCACTGCCTTCTTAAAGGCTCGCCAGGCCACCAGGGACATCATTGAGGCGAAGGCAGCCAGAGCCAAGAGCGACTGGCTCATCACGAAAAGATTGATCACCAAGGAGAGTTCCTAATTTTGAGGAATAGGTGCTAGCCATGAGTCAGACTGAGGCTATCGAGAAGGCGAAGGAGCACTTCGCAAAGCTGCTGGAGGCGCAGCTTGAGCGTGTTGATCAGATGAAGTCCAATGATGCCTGGGTGGATTACAGCAGTCTTGTGCCCATCGTCATAGGCGTGGTTGGCGGCGATGGGATCGGTCCTTACATCACCAAAGAGGCTGTGCGTGTGCTAAAATACGTGCTGGCACGGGAGATGGCTTCAGGGAGGGTCCAGCTAAGGGACATTCCTGGCCTTACCATCGAGGAGAGGGCTGCGGCCAACAAGGCCCTTCCAGAAGATGCGCTTGAGGCCTTGAAGGAGTGTCACGTCATCCTCAAAGGTCCCCTCACCACGCCAAAGAAGGGCGATCCCTGGCCGAACCTGGAGAGCGCCAATGTATCCATGCGCCGCGAGCTGGATCTCTTTGCCAACGTTCGGCCTGTGAAGGTTCCTGAGCAGGGGATTGACTGGATCTTCTACAGGGAGAACACTGAGGGCGAGTACGTCCTGGGCAGCAAGGGCTTCAATGTGACAGACGACCTGGCTGTGGACTTCAAGGTCATAACCACCCCAGGCGCAGAGCGCATAGTTCGGCTGGCCTTCGAGTACGCCCGCAAAAACGGCATAAAACGCGTCTCTGCGGTCACTAAGGCCAATGTCATAAAGACGACTGACGGAAAGTTCCTGGAGACCGCCAGGCGCGTGGCCAGGGAATTTCCAGACATCCAGTTCGACGACTGGTTCGTGGACATCATGGCAGCAAAGCTGGTTGACGAGAAGCGCAGGAAAGACTTCAAGGTCATAGTGCTGCCAAATCTATACGGAGATATCCTGACAGATGAGGCTGCTGAGTTTCAGGGAGGCGTTGGCACGGCGGGCAGCGCCAACATCGGCAAGCGTTATGCCATGTTTGAGGCAATACACGGCTCCGCCCCGCGAATGGTTCAGGAGGGCAGGGCGATTTACGCGGATCCTGCCAGCATGATGAGAGCCTGCGTGATGCTGCTGCGCCACATAGGTTTTGTGGATCAGGCGAGCAAGATGGAGATGGCACTGGACATATGCGGCCTGTTCGAGAAGAAGGTCGTCATTACTGGCCGGGCAGGTGGTGCAACTGGCGCGCAGTTTGCCGACTACGTGATGGAGACGCTGAAGGATCCAGGGCTTGAGGGGCGCTGGAGGAGCTTCCAGAGGTAGTTTTAGAGGTAAAGCTTTAGCCGAATAAATCCATTATTTTTCTGTGGAAAGACTCGCTATAGCATTTCCGAAGATCTCTCTGATCATTGTGATTGGAAAGGAGGCCTGGCAGGTTTGACGATCTTTGGGGTAGATATCGCTAGCGGCTCGCCCCACAGTCGTCAGAGTCCAAGTTACTCGCTGGCGATTTTGGATCGCGATGCCGTCAACTGCCACCACATGATCAGCAGGCACAAGCTTACCAGGCTCATCCGGGAGCACCAGCCGGAGATAGTGGCCATGGACAATGTCCACGAGCTGGCATCGAGTCGAAGGGAGCTCATAGACTTCCTGAGGCTGATGCCTGCCACCACAAAGCTCGTGCAGGTTACTGGAGCTGATCGTCCTGAGCCTCTGGTCAAGGTGGCCAGATGGCACGGCATCACCTTTGACCGGACGAGATCGCTGGAGGAAGCCGAGGCCTGCGCCCGGCTGGCTGCCAAGGGCGTGGGTGCTGTCGTATCAGCATTCGAGGACCGCACATGGATCAAGGTCAGCAGGAGGCGTTCGCCTGGGCGCGGAGGGTGGAGCCAGAATCGCTACTCACGCAAGATTCATGGCGCAGTGAAGGGGCTGGCGCGCGAGGTAGAAAGGCAACTGCATGAGTCCGGCCTGGAGTTCACATTTCGGGCGGTGGAGGGTCTGGGCGGCTACACCAGGGCGGAGTTCGTGGTGGAAGCGGCTCGCGACAAAGTTCATCTGGATCCTGGCTATTACTGCGATGCGCAGTTGAAGGTGCAGAGCATCGAGCGACCTGAGCTTCAGTTCAAACCACTTTTGCAGAGGCGAGGATACATCATCGTGGGCCTGGACCCTGGCACGACGACGGGCATTGCTGCATTGAGTTTAGGCGGAGAGCTCATCGACCTCATCAGCGCCAGGGCTATGTCGTCCTCGGATGTCATCGAGTGGATCGCTGCACGTGGAAGGCCGCTGGTGGTTGCAACCGACGTCTTTCCCACGCCTGGTGCCGTTGAGAAGGTGAAGCGTGCCTTCAATGCAGTGCTGTTCTCGCCCGGAGCGGACGTTCCGGCTGAAGAGAAGATAGCAATGGCCAGGGAATTCGGCTACAAAAACGACCACGAGCGCGATGCCTTGGCTGCTGCTGTTTACGCTTTTAAAAAATATAAAAATAAGTTCCTGCTGGTGGAAAAGAAGGTCCCCCAGGAGATCGATCCAGATGAAGTGAAGGCGCTGGTAGTCAAAGGCTACTCCATCGAGAATGCCATAGCCGAGCTCACAGAGCTTCCAAAGCCCGAGATCAAGCAGCCTGCAATACAGGGGGTAGTGGATGTGGCCCCAGATGTTGCGGCCCTGAAAGGTCAGAATATGCAGCTTGCAGAGCAGGTCAGGACGCTGCGCTCCTATCTGGATGAGCTTCGGGCAGAGTTGGCAGAGAAAGATGCTGGCATGAGCGCCCTGAGAGCCAAGATCGAACGGCTGAGGGACAAGGCTGCCCGCGAGATCAAGCGCGACCAGGAGATCAGGATTCGAGAGAAAGAAATCGAACGACTGCGCTCGATTCTGCGCTCGGAGAGAAGATACATCAAGAAACTGAAAAAATCCCTCTCGCGCCAGAAGAAGATGGAGAGCATCGAGGTGGCGAAGGGCATGCGGCGGCTGAAGATGCTGGATGCTTTCTCCCGCGAGGCTGTGGCCTCAGCCCAGGAGCGCTGGGGTCTGGAGGTGGGGGACATAGTTTTATTGCTGGATGCCAGCGGCGGAGGCAGGGCTGCGGCTGATCTGCTCATTGAACGGGGAATTGGGGCTGTAGTTACCGATGGCGAGATGGTGCCGGCTGTGCGAGAGCACTTTTACGAGAAGGGCATTCCTGTCTTCTCAAGATTGGAGCTGCCGGTGCGAATGATAGATAATCTGCCGTTCATCCGACCGCAGGATTTAGATGCTGCCACAGCTCGCTGGAAAGAGCAGATGAAAGAGCGCCAGGCCGCACTTCAGGCGGAGCGGCTGGAGAGCATCATCCAGGAGTACCGCGTGGAGAGGAAGAAGGAGGAGAAGAGAAAGCTGAAGATCGGCTAGCTGCTCGGCTCCAAGAGCGACCGGCCTTTTTTAAAAATGAGTGGCCCCGAGACATAAATAGCCGGGCAGCGTGGAGCGAAAGCATTCAGATGGCCTGTACTGCTATCGCCTGGCAAGCCATGCCAGCCTCTCTGGCCCATCCATCAGCGCAGTCCCAATCAGCAGCGCGTCCGCGCCTGCATCCATCATCCTTTTGGCCTCCTCTCTTGTATGAACTCCGCTCTCTGCCACTAAAAACACGCCTGCGTCCGACGCCAGCGGGGCCAGTCGTTCGAATGTCCCAAGATCAACTTCGAGGGTATTCAGGTTGCGGTTGTTGATTCCTATGATCCGCGAATCTGTCTTCAGCGCCGCCTCCAACTCTTCAGGGGTATGAACCTCCACAAGTGGCTCCATTCCCAAGGACATGGCATGTTCCACAAAACGCTCCAGATCTATTCCAAGCGATGCTATCAGCAGCACAAGGTCCGCCTGGACCTCCCCAAGCTGCCTCTCGTCGAAGATGAAGTCCTTTCTCAAGACCGGCAGCTTCGCCCTCCTGGCGATGGTGACGTTCTCCAGAGCACCTTTGAAGTAAGTGGGCTCAGTCAGGACCGAAATCGAACAGGCATTGTTATTTGCATAAGCTCTTGCATAAGCTGCAACCTCTTCGGCGGTGAGGGCCCTTCCAATGGCTTTTGGCTTGATCTCCGCAATGATTGGATTGTAGCCCCTGCTCCTCATAGCGCGTGCCGAGGCTATCAGATCTCTGCCTTCATCTTTTGGCCAGGACGCCTGTCGAAAGCCTCTCTCTCTTGAGGCTTTTATGATCCCTTCCACTATTTGGTGCATCCGATCACATCGTGCACCCAGTTGGAGATGATCTTCATTCCCGAGGGCGTGAGCACTGACTCGGGATGGAACTGGACGCCGCAGTGGGGCCTCGTTTTATGTCGAATGCCCATAACTACTCCGTCTGCGGTGGTGGCAGAGATCACCATCTCGGGGGCGAGTCGATCTACTGCAAGGGAGTGATAACGCCCTCCCAGTATTGGATTTTCCACACCCCTGAAGATGCCAAGCCCGTCATGCAAGATCTCTGAGGTCTTGCCGTGCAGAGGCTTCGTGTGAGATATGGTGCCTCCGTAGACCAGGTTCATGGCCTGATGGCCCAGGCAGACTCCCAGGATGGGCGTACATTCAAACAGTCGGATGATCTCCAGGCAGCTTCCGATGTCCCTTGGATTGGCTGGATGCCCTGGCCCAGGCGATATCACAATTCCCAGGGGCTTCATCTCCTTCGCTTCTGCAAGCCGGATCTGATTGGAGCGAACGATGGTGCTCTCATAAAACTGAGAGACATAGTCCACGAGATTCCAGACGAAGGAGTCTTGGTTGTCCACGAAGAGTATGGGCCTGCTTGTGGTCATTCTGCCACCCCAAGGGCGCGTTTCATCGCAGCCATCTTTCGTTCGGTCTCCTGGTACTCTCTGAGAGGATCGGAGTCGGCCACAATGCCTGCACCTGCCTGGACTGTAGCAACGTCGTTCTGCAGAAGGATGCTGCGAATGGCGATGGCGAAGTCAGCACTGCCGTCAACGGAGAAGTAGCCGATACCACCTCCATAAAGTCCCCGCGGCTCTTCCTCCAGCTCGTCGATGATCTCCATGGCCCTCAACTTGGGTGCGCCTGAGAGGGTACCAGCTGGAAAGACTGAGCGTGCTGCATCGAACTGGTCACACTCCTCGCGCAGACTTCCTACAACTGTGGTCTCAATGTGCTGCACGTGGGAGTACCTGAGAACCGACATGAAGTCCTCCACTCGAACAGTTCCGGAGCGGCAGACAGAGCGCACATCATTGCGTCCCAGATCTACCAGCATGACGTGCTCGGCCCTCTCCTTCTCATCCTCAAGCATGGCCCTGGCCAGGGCATCATCCTCCGCAGCATTCTTTCCGCGTGGGCAAGTTCCTGCAATGGGGTTCACTTTGAGCTTGCCTGCATGGGCACAAAAAAGCGTCTCAGGAGATGCGCCCACAATGGAGAGACCGCCAAACTCAAAGAGATATGTATAAGGGCTGGGGTTTATCCTGCGCAGCCTGCGGTAAAGCCCAACGGGATTTGTGCACCTCACCTTAGCCGACCTGGCCAAAACTACCTGAAAGATATCCCCATCCATGATGTGGACTTTGGACCTGAGGACCCCTTTCATATAGCGATCGGCATCTCCTGCACCTATCAGCTCGCCTTCAAGCTCGTCAGCCTCGTCGTCTTCGGGGTCTATGCCCTCGATCATCTCTATCAGGTCTGTCTTGGCCCCAGGAAATATAGGGGCTACTGCAAAGTAGACCTTTCTCATGAGATGATCGAATATGAAGGTGCTCTCCGCTACTGCAAATTGTGCATCGGGCGTGGAGGAGCATGATCTTTTGCCCAGGCGTTCCAAGACAAGGTCGTATGCCAGATAGCCAATACCACCCCCGAAAAATACCTGCCTGCCGAAGCTGTTGGAGTCCTGGCATCTCTGGCAGGGGATGGAGGCACGCAGGGCATCGAAGATGTCAAAGCCTTCTTTGATCTGGCCTGAAAGCCTTGAGCCTTCCTCCTGAACGTCAATGCAACTGGAGAGGCGCTCCTTCATCTGCTCCTTTCCGCCATTGAAGAATTCCACGGTCAGGTGGCGGTTCTTGACTGTCACGAGAGCTGAGGGATCTGCTCCCACGAAGGAGAAGCGCGCTCTGTTGCCCGACTTCTCGACGGACTCGAGAAGATATGGGTATCTGCGCTGCCTCAGGGCCAGATAAAGCGATAGAGGTGCATCTACGCTGACCTTGTCGGATACGTCCACAAGTACAGGTTCTAGGGACACGATCTCACCTGATCCACAAAGGCTTTCATCTTGGACGGATCCTTCCTGCCATCGGTTTCCACTCCGCTGGATACATCGACGGCGTGTGGTCGCACCCTTAAAATTGCCTCTTGAACATTGGACGGATTCAAACCCCCTGCCAGGATCACTGGAACCTGTAGGCTCTTGGCCAGGGCTGCGCTCAAGTCCCAGTTGTGAATCTCGCCCGACCCTCCAAGCATTCCATCTTTGAGTGTGTCAAGGAGAACCGCATCGGCAGCGCCCTCAAACAGGCGAGCCTCCTTTGATCCCGGGGCTGCTGCTGCGATGATCTTCTGGGGCACCATTCTCCTCAAGGCGCAGATCTCATCTGGGCCAAGGGTGCCGTGGACCTGCAGAATGTCCGCGTTCGTCTCAAAAGAGAGGCGGACTGCATCATCCAGATCCATGGGCGAGACGACTGCCACGCTATTTACGAATACGGGAATCTGCTCGATCAATGCGCGTGCTTTTTCTGTTGTTATGCAATGGCATGATCTTTCAATCTCGACCACAAAGCCTAATGCATCCGCACCTGCCGCCAGTGCATATTTGAGGTCGCGTCGATCGGTCAGGCCGCAGATCTTGACACGGGTCACAGGAACCTCTCGAGCTTCCCAGGCTCGCCATTGACCTCGACCATCTGCTTCAAAGTCTTGAGAGCCTCTCCTGAATCAATTGCATCCTCAGAGATCTCAATGCCTTCTGCAAGAGTTTGGGCCAGGCCTGACACATAAACGGCAGCACCTGAGTTCATGGTGATGATATCCCTGGCATGGGATCGCTCGCCCTTCATCACCTCTACCAGCTTTCTGGCGTTGTCCTCAGGCGCCCCTCCGGCGATATCCTTAACTTTGGCCACAGCATAACCGAAATCCTGCGGATGAAGTGTGTAGTTTGACACCTTTTCGTCTTTAAGCTCTGACACTATCGTTTTGCCGATGTTCGTGATCTCATCCATGCCCATTCCATGCACGACCATCGCCCGCTCGGTTCCAAGTATCTTGAGCACATGAGCCAGCTTATCGCAAAGCTTTGGGTCGTATACCCCAATCAGCTGCGCCTTAGCGCCTGCAGGGTTTGTCAGCGGGCCTAATATGTTGAAGATGGTGCGCATCTTCAGCTCCCTTCTGATGGAACCCACGCGTTTCATGGCTGGGTGAAAGAGCGGAGCCAGCATGAATCCGATTCCAAAGGTCTCGATCATATTTTGGACCGCCTCCGGCTGGGGAGATATGTTCACGCCAAGCTCCAAAAGGACGTTGGCACTTCCGCATTTCGAGCTAACTGCGTAGTTGCCGTGCTTGGCCACGGGAACGCCACAGGCTGCTGTGACTATGGCAGCTGCAGTGCTCACGTTTATTGTGTTGGTAGCGTCCCCACCTGTGCCGCAGGTGTCCACAAGGATGCCCTTTACCCGTGGGTTGATACGAACTGCAGAGCTTCTCATCTTCCTGGCAAAGCCTGCAATCTCAGAGACGGTCTCGCCCTTCATGCGAAGGGCAATGAGCAGAGCTCCAATCTGCGCATCAGTTGCAGAGGTGAAGACATCGCCCAGCAGAGCCTCAGCCTCCTCGACACTCAGGTCGTGTCCATCTACGATCTTTTGAAGATAATCCAAAGTGATCACCGATTTAATGTATAATATTGTACTTTACTGAGTTAAAAGATACAATGTATTTAAAGATTGCGCATTATAGGTTATAGTCTGCCATCAAATGATCTGTGGTGAATGCTAGCATTTAATTAACAGATCACCATTATCGCAGATCATGGCAAAGTCAAAAGAGGTTCAGATGAAAGATCTCAATGAATCGCTGATGGAGATCTCAGAAGAGCTTGAAAACATATGCGAGGAGCTATCAGAGCTGAATTCCAATATGAGTACGATTGGCTCCATGATAACCATAAATACGCTATTGAGCTCACATCCTGAGATGAAGGAGAAGGTTGCACCACTAATGGAGGAATTGATCAAAGGCCTTGAATTAGCTCTCTCCGAATCCGATGAGTAGACGGATCTGTCCGATGAGTAGACGGATCTTGTCTAGGATCAGAGTCCATCGCTCGCTTCGCGTGGGGATCCATTCCACACTGGGGTGCGAAGGGCTTCAGCGAGTCGAATTGCGCATCCCAAACATTTAGGTGAGCTCGAAAGCAATCGAGGTCTCCTGAGAGATCGCGGCGC
>JGI11944J13513_1002996_pt1 | contig 11012 bp, 7 predicted proteins | sample TerdegcoTASludge_FD_13513 | JGI IMG/M metagenome (IMG submission 13513) | reverse complement strand
TTCGTCCCTCCGTCCCATCTGTCCCATCTGTCCCATCCGTCCCATCCGCCCCTCCGTCCCATCTGCCCCCTCCGTCCCATCTGCCCCCTCCGTCCCATCTGCCCCCTCCGTCCCATCTGTCCCATCTGTCTCATTCGTCCCATCTGTCTCATTCGTCCCAGTTACTTTTTCGATTGCAACAAATATTCTTCCCTCCCTTTGACCATCCAGTCCCAGAGTGCTTCACGCCATTGTTGAACCCTCTGTTTTTCTGCATCTATTTGGGCTAAGGATTGTGCTTGTGAGATAAGTTCTCCCAATTCTTTCATTCGTTCTTCTGTCCCTAAGGTAGTCCATGCTACATTTTTCCAGTCAATCCCATTTGGTTTGTAATATGGCTCTGGATAGTTCTTTCGATTGCAGGCGATTTGCTCAATTTGTAGATAAAACTTCTTCATAGGCTCACTTGCATTCCCAAAATAAAGACGAAAGAACTCATCTAACATTGCGTCTACATCCTGCGTCGGGTCATCCCAAATTTTAGCAATGACATACCCCTCTAACATATCTTGCTCTCCACATATAAAAATACCCCGTATTCCATCTTCAATAAACTTCCGCATAATTTTTGCCGTTTCATGCACCATAATGTTAGGGAAACATTTAAATCCTCCTCCCAAACCTGCTTCCATTGGATGATGATAATAATTCCACAAAAAGACGGGTGCCTTTGCCTTTTTCAGCCAGTCATGATATAGGGTCATATCATTTTCAAACATTTCTTTGTGGATAGCATAGTAACAGGTATGTAAACACGGGGCTATGGACACATTCGGTTCGATATCGAAACCACGGGGAGGTAATGCATATTCCCAATAGGCAAGGGCGGCGATGTACTTATCCGGATGCGTCTTCTGTAATTCCCTTGCCACCGCATTCACAAAGGAAAAAATATAATTGCTCATACGACCACTGCTGAATTGTCCTGTCCACATATTGCGACCAGAACTTATCAATTCGCTACAACGCTCACATCGGCAGAATTTTAGATTATCATCGGGGACAATAGCGAAATAGTTTCCTACGGCTTTCCAGCCCTCAGGCACATCCTTTGTTCCATCGAAAAAATCATCCGCCATTTGCGACACTTCCCGTATCAGTTCCGGATGGGTATAACATAGTTGTGTGCCTGAACCAGAGCCTTTCGCCTGATATTCTGGATTCGTAAAATATTTTTCAATAGTTTGTTTATGAAAGGTATGATTACCTGCCCATTTCTCGCCCCCTAATCGCAATCGGCGCCAGAATAGAAAAACTTCGGCACGGGATACCGTTCCCCACTGCTTTTGCATAAAGGGCCAAAAACCCGACCATAAAGCATCCCGATACTTCAATGCAGGCATGCGGCGAATATCCCTGCCTTTTACCATAAGCGTGGATTGTGAAGGAATAATGACACTTATTTCATTCGGACCATACCAACGAACACCACAGAACTGTTCAAGGAAATGATATACCGCATAACAGGTCCCCTGGTCATCATATACGCCTGGCAATTCTATCTCCCCTTGACTACGCAACGGCATACCGACAGTTTGCCAATAATCAATCTTCTGGCGTGTATCTGCAAGGGTATTTCCGCAATTCATAGGTCTTCCCAACTCACGACGATTTACTTCCGTATCTTCCCAATCTCTACCTATAAGAATTAGTGTGTCCGGACGAAATGCTATAATGTACTCCTGTGAAGCAAAATCTGAACTTTTAAAACCTAAATCACGGGCAAGACGGCTATCTCCGATAAGTATTTTCCGTCCCGACACAGGTTCTGCATCATTCTTAATAGGTAATTCCGCACCTGTCATTTTCAAAACATGGTATTGCAACTCCAACGACGCAACTCTTGCCGAAGGTGTCGGGTTTTCGGATACAACAATACAACAAACAGGTTTCCCATTCTTCACCAACACAAAATCTGTCCCTTCATCTCTATCACTACCAAATACACAAATACAAAATATGCCTATAAAAAGAAAAACAATCAAAACCCTTATATTTGCGTTTAATCCGAGCCCTTTATTTATCATAACCATATCCAGTCCTTTCAAGAAAAAGTTAGTTCTAATCCTATTTATCCTCTATATCCTGTTAAATAACAAACTAAAAAATCAAACTTGAAATCGGGACATAAAAACCAGATAATAAATCTATTAAAAGGAACGGGTATAGAGGTCCATTTATAGATTAACTGCAACAAACCAAAATTGGGATATTAGAACATTGCATTACAACAGGATACGCAATTGATATTTTATGTAGTCGAAATCTTTTTCTTGGCTCTCTTTTTGGCTTTGTTTTCTTTTCGTTCCTGTTTGTTTTTTCGTTCTTCTTTCCTCTCTGTGGGTGAACCTTCGTGGTCTAATTTGGGAGCGGGAAGTTTTTCTAACAGTTGGTTGAAATATTCTTTGGCTTTGATGACTTCGGGGTCATCGGAATTAGTTACTTCTTTATAGCCAGTTCCATCACGACTATCTCCGCAGTCATAAAGTCTTCCATAGTGTAGAGGCGAGTTATCTTCCAATAACCAGCGTTTTGTCCGCAAAATGCGTCTGTCCGCAATGAAACTAAATATCCATTCGCGGGTTGTTTCGCTTTTACCTGTTAAAAAAGGCACTAATGACTTGCCATCAATGGGTCTATCCTCTGGCACGCGAACACCTGCCCAATCGCATAGCGTCGGCAAAATATCCGACAAATCTGTTAATTCCATTACATGACCCCGTGGTTTGACATACCCCGGTCCCCAGACTATCATGGGCACGCGTGCACCTAATTCTGTGGGTTGACCCTTACCGGAACCGCCGGTGCCGTTATCACCTGTGAAGATAACGATAGTTTTCTCTTTTAGTCCCGCCTTTTCAATTTCCTCCAACAATTTTCCCATCAATTTATCTAAATACTCCACATTAGCCTTGAAATTCTTTTTATCACTCTTTGTCAAATCATCACCATCTTTCTTTGAATCCGGCGTCGGTAAATGCGGAGCATGCGTCAGGCAAGTCGGATAATAAATTACGAAGGGTTGTTCTTTGTGGCGGTTCATAAAATCAATAACGAATTGGTTATGTATATCGGGACCATAATCATCGGGTTTTGTGGGGATGTATTCACCATTGCGGACAATGGACGGATGCCAGTACCGGGCATATCTGCCATCGCCTTCAAATCCACTTATATATGAAACACCCGGCGGAATATATTCTTTATACGCCCATGTGCAATATTCATCAAATCCACATTCAAAGATAAGTTTGGGTAATTCGCCAGACAGTTGCCATTTGCCAGACATGGCTGTGGCATAGCCAGCCTCTTTCAGCAGGTTGATAAAGGTTCGATGACTTTTTGCAATATCCTCTATATCACTTTTAGGCTCCGGTCCACCCCGCATATTTGCAAAATTATAAATACCGTTATGACAACCGTATTGACCTGTTAATAGCATAACCCGCGTCGGATGACAAATCGGTGTTGCATAGCAGGTTTCAAACTTAACGCCTTCCTTTGCCATACGGTCTAAGTTAGGCGTGTGGATTTCTTTATTCCCATAGCAGGACAATTCCTTAGCTCCGATGTCATCGGCTAACACGACAATAAAGTTAGGGCGGTCTTGTTTCTTTTCTTTATTATCCTCCGAATAAGCCATTTGCGAAAGCATAAATGAGCCAAAACCGAATGCTGATATTCTCTGCACAAACTCACGACGCGACATGTTATTCATATTCCATTCCCTTCCTGATGGTTTTAAAAACGAAAATCTTTAATACTTTACATTAAAATTACAATCCAATAATCATAAACACCTGTGAAGGTTTTTAGTTCCCTAATGGAAGCCATTTATCTGATTGCATACCGTTACCCAGACACGAGTATAAGGGAATTGGTATGGATAACGAATAAATTCCACATGCCCATCCAGATATAAAACATTCCCTCCTCCAGGTTGATGATTGAGCATAGGGGTATTATAACCTTCACCCTCACCTTTTTTGAATAGATTATCCCACATCATCGGAATTTCCGATGTAGAAGTGTTGGAATTCAAAAATCTCTCAATACCGTCCCTCAGACGATATATTACCCGTTTTTGAGTATCACCGGGATAAAATGGATAGAACGATAAATCGCGGTCGTATATCCTCGCAACGGAATTAAGGGGTGCATTCGTTGCCTCATCAAGCATCTCACGAAATACGGTAACAAAAGCCCCTTCAATTTCTGTGCGCGGGTCAGGTGCTTGTTCATTTCCGTTAGGTATCAAATAAAGCGATGGGATAATTACCCAGCCTAAATAACTGTATGAAATATCATTAATTTTACATAAGTCGGGTTCTTCAGTTTCCTCATTTAGCCAACCTCCCGGTCCTAAGGCTACAGTACGGTCAACATCCGAAGGACAAATTAACACCTTCAAGTCAGACAAGTATTCAGGATACATCCATTTCGGTTCAAAAAATGATTCTTCCGTATTTACCATACTACAAGGGGTGGCATTCGTTGTCCAGGGTGTTTTTATTGCCTTTACAGGAGGATAGGTATTCCCTTTACTTTCATTGGCATACATAATTAAAGACAAACCAATCTGTTTCAGATTGTTTGCACAGGAAGAGCGTCGGCTTGCTTCACGGGCACGGGATAAAGAAGGTAAAAGAATAGCCGCAAGAATTGCGATGATTGCAATAACAACCAGCAATTCGATTAAGGTAAAACCTTTTTTTCTATTATGAAATACCTGATAGCATGTCATATTTATCATTATATAACATTAAACAATCAAAAACAGATTTTTATTACAATTTTTTTAGGAAGGAATCATAGGTGAGCCAAAAAAATTGGACAGGTCATATTTATCCGACCTGTCCAACTTATGAAAAACTTTATTAATCCCCGATAAGGGTGTTCAATTTTTGCAAATCATTGGCGGGATGAGATGGTGCTTTCCCGCTTTGGTCATCTTTCTTTTCTGCCTCTTTATCTTTACCTAAAATAGAGGCGATCAATTGCTGATTTACTTTTATTGGCACGCCACTTTTCATCGCTTTCTCACGCAGATAGAGACGGTAATCCTCCAATATTTCGTTCTGTGCCATACGAATTTCCATATCCCGCATCTGCTTCTTATCTTCTTCCATTTTAGGCTTATCCGCATCCGTAGGCAATGTCCTCTCTAACAATTGCACGAAATAATGTTCGTTACTAAAATCTTTAATAGGTCCTGCAAGTGCCCCAATATCCTTCCCTTCCAATTCATTGAAGATACTTTCCGGTGAAATCATCAATCCTTCCTGGAAAAGGTAATCTTTCGCTGTAAAGGGATTAGCAGTTTCTTTAATTTCAATATTCAAATCGGGAAACAACTTGGGCAGGTCATCAATGGATTTCGCTTCTGCTTTTATCTTGTTGGAAATTTCTTCTACCCTCTTTTTGTAATCATCCTGAAGTTTTACCATATTCGTGTAATCTTTCTCTACACGCTCACGCACCTTATCAAGAGGCGGTATCTCTCCTTTAGTCCTCTCTAATACTTTTGCGACAAATACATTGTCTCTTGCCGTAATTACCTGATATTCCGAATCCTTCTCCTCTACCATAAAAGCACTGCGGAATTGGTATATATCAAACTGATTTAATCCCTCGATGGTTTTGGATTCTTTGGTAAAGGGACCTATCTTCACAATTTCTAATCCTTTTTCTTGAGCCACCTTTTCAAGGGTCTTTTCTTCGTTGGCTTTTTGGGCTATTTCTTTTGCCTGTTCTTCCCTTTGTTTCTTTTCTTCATCACTCAACGAAGCACGAATCATAATCTGGCGTGCATGAACTTCGCGAACACCTGTTTCTGCATTTGTCCGTTCCTCTTCCACCTTAAATATGTAATAAGAACCAAAGGTATAGACAGGCTCATTTATTTCACCTACCTTCAAAGAGAATAAAACCTGCCGATGGGGAGGGTCATTTTCCCGTGGAGATTGCCATCCTAAATCACCGCCCGGCTGACTTTTCTGGTCTGAATAGGTTTTTGCTAATTCCGCAAAATCCTCGCCTTGTTTGGCTTTATTATATGCCTCAATAGCCCTATCAGGAAGCGGAGGGACTAATGAAACCTTTACGGCTTCCGCAACTATAGTATCCGGGTCACGATAGGTTTCTTTATTCTCCTCAAAATATCTTGCCAGTGCATCTTCTTTTATTTCTATCGGCGGAGCAATCTTTGCATATTTAATGCGGATACGGGTGAAATTGTTCATCACTTTTTTATCTATGGTCGTCGGGTCAAACCGTGCAGGTGCCAAAAGTGTATTAATAAAAACCTGACGCGATATAGACTTTTGAAGGTCTGCGTAAATCTCATTCCAATTAATCTTCCCTTGATTGGCTTCGACCCATGCATTCCATGCCTCACGGTCTAATTTGCCGTCTTCCGTGCGGAATTGGGGCCACTTTTGCATCTGCTCAATAAGCAGGCTGCGGTCTACTTTGAAATTCCGTTTCTGCTCTTCTAAAGTAATCAAATTGGAATCTATCATTTGTTGTAAAATCTTGTCCGTTTCACCATTTTTCTCTAATTCTTCTATGGTTGCAGGTTTATCCGGTGTTGACCTTTGCTGAATAAGCATATTCAAATTTCGGCGAAATTCACTCTCCAATACAGGTAGATTAGCAACAGTCGCTATCGGATTATCTTTAAATTCAGGCGTTGCAGACCTATACTTACCCGGCATACCAAAGAACAGAATAAATGGCACCGCAATTACAAGAACAACAAATAACAAAATGGCACGACGATGTTTCCTCATTAAATCTTGAATCATAAACAGAAACCTTTTATACTTTAAATTTCCAGTTACAATTTATTGAAAACCAAACATAGTTGCAAAACGGGATCTTGCCAACCGAACAATAAATGTATCATAAACAGTATTTTATACTCAAATAAAGGAAATCGCTACCATGTTAAAAAAAGAACGAAAAAGATTGCTTTTAGGTTTCTATAACCCTTTTTTATCGTATCTATTAATTTTGTTTTCTTCTATTTCAGCGATTGTAATAATCCCCCTATATGCAGATGATAAACCTTTGCGTCAATTAAAAATTCCAGAATTATCCGTTGGACAGGAAGGTATTAGTTCATGGCAGAAAAAAGTTCGGCACGAACTATCACAACGGCTATCTCTTCCTGATACCAAACCCGCCTCTTTCGATGAAAAACAAATTAAAAAAGAAGGAAACCACGAATGGAACTTAAAAGAAATAGAGATACAGAGCACTTTGCAAAGACGAATGCGTGTTTGTCTTGCTATCCCTTTTCCCCAAGAAGAGAAAAAATATCCTGCAATTGTATGCATTCATGGACACGGAGGAAACCGTTATACCGCTTTTGAAAATGAGCCTTCACCCTATCATGAGTTCGGCAAAATATTGGTGCAGAACGGGTTTGTAGTAATAACGACAGATGTAAGCCAGCATGAGGTCTATGAAAAAGACCGAACCTTAATGGGCGAACGACTATGGGACTTGATGCGATGTGTAGATTACCTGGAAACACTTCCCTTTGTAGACAAAAACCGTATAGGTTGTGCCGGATTATCCTTAGGGGGAGAAATGGCAATGTGGTTGGGTGCCATGGATACTCGAATTAAAGCAACCGTCGTTTGCGGATTTCTTACCTATATGGATCAAATGGAAAAAAATCATTGTATGTGCTGGAAATTTGAAGGCTTGCGGGAATTGGTTGACTTTCCTGACATCTATGGGCTGATAGCCCCCCGTGCTTTACAATGCCAGAATGGCGAAAAAGAGCCCCCAGACCAGTTTCCACCGTCTTTAGCACAAAAGGCATGGGCAGAAATAACGCCCGTGTACAGAGCGTTTAATGCGGAAGAAAAAGCAGATTTGATTATACATAGCGGTGGACATGAAATTGCCATAGAGCCGATGTTGAACTTCTTAAAGAGAAACTTACCCTAAGCAGTTAGACAGGTCTGACATTATCCCTTCCATTCTTCAGGGGTGCCCATTGTTTCAGCATCATAACTTGCAGAGACAGTGCTGGCAATCCCTCCCCGTGGATTACATTCAATTACTATAGCCATTTTTCTGGGTCTACAAGCAAAAACAAGGTCTTCTAACATTTTATTAACTAAATGCTCATACCAGATACCCACATCACGATAGGATAAAAGATAATACTTTAACGAACGCAGTTCAAGGCAGTATTTGTTCGGGACATAACGAATAGTTACCTTTGCAAAGTCCGGTAAACCGGAAAACGGACATACCGATGTAAACTCATCCGTCGTTGTAATAATTTCCATATTCTTACCTGACTCGGTTGTCGCATATTCATATTCAAAACATTCTAAACAATTACTTTCTATAGCCTCTGGACCCTTGAATGGAAGCGTCTTCCCTTGCGGCTTAAAATTACGAATAACTTTTACCTTTCCTGCCTTATCCTTCTTCTTTTCCATAGCCAATCATCCTTTTTTCTGTTCACAATTATATTATTGAATGATATAATACGATAAAATAGATTGATTATAAAAAAGGAAGTATTAAGTGATTTTACGGTTAATTGTTGCCTGTATCCTTATTTTTTTTATTGGTATAGGTGTATTCGTCGTCTTTGAAGGTTCCATTCTTTCGATTTTCAAAAAAGAGGAGCCTATAAATCCACAGATTTTATTAGGACCTCCTTCATCCTTAGACGAAACAGGTTTGCCACGATATGAACTCTCCTTTTCCACCCTCAAAAAAGCACCTTTCCAGTTTGAACCCGTTTCTATTCCAATACATCGGTATCAATTGTTTGACTTCGGTGTCGCAGATATAAATCAGGATGGACTCCTCGATATATTTTCCAGCAATTGTAATTTTCGTCCTTCTATCCTTTTGAACCGCGGAAAAATGACTTTCGAGAATGTCATCTCAGAATTGAAATTGGGACTACAACCTGACCTACCCGAATTCGCATGTAGTATGGCACCCCATAAAGTGGTGGAAAGAGGTTTGTATATTTTCTACCTCTGGCATAAAGTCCATATTTATTATCTGGAATTATCCAAAAATGACATCCCACTACAAATCGAAGTCACAGTCCCTCATTCACGAACCGACATAATTGAAACAAAAGGGGAGATAGTTATCAGAAAAATTCAACAGTCTGAATCCGAAAAAGAACCGGGATTCACACAGTACAAACTGAATATAGAACACGAAGCCCTTGTTGTAATTGATATTGACCGTCCTGCCATTCCTACACAGTTTACAATCCCAAATACATTTCCCTTAAACAAAATATACATAGGTCCGGCAAAAATATCCCCCACAGAACGCACATTCACATTAAATACCTTCGACCGACACAGTTATAGTTGGGCAGACATAAACGCAGACGGTAAAATAGATGTATTTTCAGGTAGAGGTGGATTGCGGGGTAGTCCCGAATATGACCACCTACGAAGAAAAATGAAAGACCAATTATTTTTAAATTATCATGGGAACTGGTTTGAAAATGTTTATGATACAAGCGGATTGGAAAATTGTGGTTGCGGAACACGGAAATCGTGCTGGGTAAACATTGATAATGATGATAACCTTGAATTGTTTATTATCTGTGCTCGAGACGAACCATGCCGACTGTTTCGAAAGGAAAACAAAGAGGATACATATAAAGAATGTGCCACGGAATATGGTCTGGACATTCAAGGAGACCAAGCTATTTTCTGGTTCGATGTGAACAATGATGGTTATCCAGATTTATTATCTTTTTACGATAAAAAACTTGCTATTTATATCAACCAACAAGGCAAACCATTCCAAAAACAAATTATCGAAAGCAAAGAAAATACAGAACTGGCTCCCTCCTTTCTCTCTCCATGTGATTTCAATAACGATGGAGCAATGGAATTTCTCCTTAACAATCAATCCGACCATAAAACATTTCTATTCCGACACACAGGAAATACCGCGTTTGAATGGTTAACTCCCGAAGATTTCCAATTACCGACAAAATCACTCTGGGCTTGTTGGGCTGACCTGAATAACGATGGCTATGACGAATTAATATCCATTCCTGACGGCATATACTTAAATCACCAAGGTAGCACCTTCGAACGAACGGATTTATTAACATTAACTCACATCCCCACAACAGACATGAGCGATACCCGCGTTCAGAGTTTCGATGCAGACAACGATGGCAGACTTGATATTATGTTAGGATACCGTATCAAAGGAGACAACCCCTCCGGTTATGGCGATTGGTGGTATTTAAGTTTCTTAAAAAACACAAGCAACACCGGTAACTGGATAACATTAGAACTTCAAGGATCCAGCGGAAATCCCCATGCTTTTAATACTCAGATTTTGTGTAAAATAAACGAGAACACCTCAAAATTGCGTATCATCGGCGAAGCCGAACATTCACGAGCCAATCAGGGAAATTATCACATCCACTTCGGATTAGGCACACAACAAAAACTCCCTCCACTATACATCCTTACCCATGAAGGAGAAAAGCCAATCAAAAACCTCACCATCAACACCTTAAATAAAATAAACCTTACCTCAAAATAAACCACCCTTCACAACACTAAAAACAGAGATAAGCAATATAAAAAACCATAGCAAACAACACCAAACACAAAGTTAATTTAAATTTCCCGCCATATAAACCTATCAAACCCATCACAGCACATATTATATTGTAGCCCTAATGTAGCACAGAAATTCCTGTCGGTGTCTTCGCCTATCCTTACACTTACACAAATATACATAGAAATTGCCCCCTAATGTAACATAGACATTCCTGTCGGTGTTTTTATATCCTCTCCTCCTTCGTGTCCTCTGTGTAAAATTCCCTTCGTGTCCTTTGTGGTTAAATTTTTTTCCCAAAGTAGGGGCACGGCATGCCGTGCCCTTTCTACGATTGGGAAGAAGGTATAAATCTGTTACCTATGTCCTATAGGTTATCATGT
>JGI11944J13513_1002995_pt1 | contig 11013 bp, 8 predicted proteins | sample TerdegcoTASludge_FD_13513 | JGI IMG/M metagenome (IMG submission 13513) | reverse complement strand
CCCCCCCCCGCTCCCAAAGCCTGACACTCGGGAGTANCCCACAGCGTACTTGCGGTCCGACGCCGCCCGACTGACACTGTGCACCAGCCGTGAGCGATACCAGCAGCGGCGTGGTTACCCGATTGCCATTTCTCCGTTGGTCCGCCCAGCACTGGAACGGGCTGAACCGCGGGGAGCTGCGTGCGGCAGGATGGGGCCGAGATGGAACGCGAAGACTCTGTCGCCGCAATTGTCGCGGACGTCGTTGCCCGCCGGCGGACGGCCGTCGAGGTGTGTGAGTCCGCGTTACAACGGATTCGCGCCGGCGACCCGGCCATCGGAGCCTTTCTGGAGCTGACGGAGCAGCGCGCCTTGGAGCAGGCCGCGCGGATCGACGCCGAGCTCGCGGCGGGCCGCCCGGTCGGACCGCTGGCCGGTGTGCCCACCGCCGTCAAAGACAACATCTGCACCGCGTTCGGGCACACGACCTGCGCTTCGCGGATGCTGGCAGACTACCGCTCACCCTATAGCGCTACAGTCATCGAGCGCATCCAAGCAGCCGGCGGAGTCATCATCGGCAAGACGAACCTGGACGAGTTTGCCATGGGCTCGTCTACCGAGAACAGCGCGCGGTTTCCCACCCGCAATCCTTGGGACCTGACGCGTGTTCCGGGCGGGTCGTCAGGCGGATCGGCCGCCGCCGTAGCCGCCGGTTTCGTCCCCCTTGCCTTGGGATCGGACACGGGCGGATCCGTGCGGTTGCCCGCTGCTTTTTGCGGCGTGGTCGGCCTGAAACCGACCTACGGACGTGTCTCGCGATACGGGCTTGTGGCCTACGGCTCCAGCCTTGACCAGATCGGCCCGCTGGCCGCCACTGTGCCCGACATCGCCCGCCTGCTGAGCGTGGTGGCGGGCCACGACCCGCGCGATTCAACCAGTGTCACCGAGCCGGTCCCCAACTATGAAGCGGAGCTGTCAGACGCACATCTCCGGACGCTGGCCGTCCGACTGCGAATCGGCGTTCCGCACGAGTACTTCGGCGCGGGATTAGACGCCGAGACCCGCGCCACCATCGAGGCCGCGCTCGACGTGTACCGACGCCTCGGAGCCGAAACTGTACCGGTCTCGTTGCCGCATTCCCGCTGGGCCATCGCCGCGTATTACCTCGTCGCCACGGCCGAGGCTTCGAGCAACCTCGCCCGCTTCGACGGCGTCCACTACGGGCGACGTACGCCGCAGCCCCGCGACCTGCTTAATCTGTACTGTGCGTCACGTAGCGAAGGGTTCGGCGCCGAGGTGAAGCGACGACTCATGCTGGGCACGTTTGCGCTGTCGGCCGGCTACTACGACGCGTACTACGACAAGGCGCTGCGTGTCCGGCGGCTGATCCGCAACGACTTCGACGCGGCCTTCCAGCGCTGCGACGTGCTGGCCGGGCCCACGGCCCCGACCCCCGCCTTCCGGCTGGGCGAGAAACTGGCCGACCCGCTCCAGATGTACCTTGCGGACGTCTACACGACCGCGGTCAATCTGGCCGGCCTGCCGGCCCTGTCCCTGCCCTGCGGGTTCACCACCGGCGGCCTGCCGATCGGCCTGCAACTCATTGGTCCGCCTTTCGGCGAGACCGTCCTGCTTCAGGCCGCTCGCCTCTACGAACGCGAAACGCCTTGGCATCAGCAACGGCCACACGCCGCATCCGCCTCGGGGAACTCCCATGCCCGCTGAGCACAACCCTGCCCTCGCCCGCACAAAGATCATTGCAACTCTGGGCCCCGCCTCGGTCACGCCCGATGTGCTCGAACGTATGCTGGATGCCGGCGTGGACGTGTGCCGACTGAACTTCAGCCACGGCGACTTGGAAACCCACGCGCAGACGCTGGCCCTCGTGCGCCGGCTGGCAGCCGCACGCGACCTGCCCCTCTGCGTCATTGGCGATCTGTGCGGACCGAAGATCCGACTCGGCACCTTCGCCCAGGAACCCGTCGAGCTTAAGAGAGGCGACACCGTCCGGATCGTGCGCGGCGACGGGCTCTGCGACGCCGGCCGGCTCACCGTTTCGCTGCCCGGGTTCGTGGATGAGGTGGCCCCCGGGCACCGCGTGTACATCGACGACGGTCTCGTCCGCCTGGTCGTGCGCGAGCGGACGAGCGACGAACTGATTTGCGAATGTCTGGTCGGCGGCCTGCTGCGCAGCCGCAAAGGCGTAAACCTGCCCGACACACACCTCACCGTGCCGGCGTTGACCGAAAAGGACCGCCGCGACCTCGCTTGGGCCATCGAGCACGGGCTTGACTATGTCGCCCTGTCCTTCGTGCGCCGGCCGGAAGACCTGTACGAACTCAAACGTCGCATCAAGGAACATGGCAGCGATCTGCCGGTCATCATCAAGATCGAGAAGACCGAAGCGCTCGAGCATCTGGACGAGCTCATCGGGCACGCCGACGGTGTGCTGGTCGCGCGCGGGGACTTGGGGGTCGAAACGGACGTCTGGCGTGTGCCGCTGATCCAGAAGGACATCGTCGCCCGGTGCCAGCAGCGCGGCGTGCCGGTGATTGTCGCCACGCAGATGCTTCAGAGCATGGTGGACAACCCGATGCCGACGCGGGCTGAGGTCAGCGACGTGGCCAATGCGGTGTTCGACCAGGCGGACGCCGTGATGCTGTCCGGCGAAACCGCGGTGGGACGTTACCCGGTCGAGGCCGTGGCGATGATGAATCAAATCGTGGAGGCGACCGGCGCGTATCTGGCCCGCCGCAGCGCTAGCGAACCGCAAGGAACCGTTGCGATTCACTACCACACGCCCGCCGCCGTCGCGCATGCCGCGGTGCAGGCGGCCCTGGACCTCAACGCCCGCGCGGTGGCGGTGTGGACGGCCACGGGCACGACCGCCCGCCTGGTAGCCCGTCACCGCCTGCCGATGCCGGTCGTTGGACTGACGTATGATGAGCGCGTCTGGCGCCGCCTGAACCTGCTGTACGGTGTGGTCCCCGTACGCGTCGCCCCGCTGCACAACCCGGCCGAGATGGCCGCCACGCTGGATGAACTGCTCGTCAGCAAAGGCCTGGCCGAACGCGGCGACCTCGTCGTTGTCGTGACTTCCACACGCCCGACGACGCCGGGCGCAACGGATACCGCCCTCGTGCGCCGTGTCGGTGAGAAGGCCCTGGCGGAAAGCTGAGCCGCCCCCCTATTCGCCCCCGCCCGCAGAGCCCAGACGCTCTGGTGACACACCGAGCGCTTCCAGCAGATTGCCACCCATGATCGTCGTCTTGCCGGCCCGAATCCGAACCACGACACATGCATCTTGCGAGACCCAGCCCTCCGCCTCCGGAATCGGATGAACGACCACGGCCCGGTCGTGGGGCAACATCCAGTCGGCCACCGCGGGAAACATAGCTCTCAGCCGACTGCGTGGCACGACCTCGAAGTGCTCGACGGACCAGTCATCCGCGTTGACCGGCGGCCGCGAGGCGATGGCCCGCTCGACGTCCGCGGGCAAGATAACCGCAGCCGGCGGCTCCGGCAGATCGCCCGAGAGCGGCAGCGGCTGATACCCCACTACTTCCACCAAGGTCGCCGCCCGCCGACCATCGGCCCGGCCAATCGCCGTAACGAATTCCAGCGCAGCCAACAGTGCGTTTTCCCCCGCCGTCCGTTTCTGCGCCGGGATCCGCGCCAGCCGACGACGCGCATGGCTGACTGTCTCAGGTCCCGCCGGTGGCGCAGGCTCGCTCGCTGCCACCGGAGCACTGGTCGGCTGGCTCGGAGGCGTGGCCCGACCACCCGACCGCCGCGGCGGGCGCGTCGCACCGCGTTTCGACGGCCTCGGGCGATCGTCCGTCACCTGCCAACCATCCGGTCCACCGGCACTGTCCGGTCCCGCCGACAACGGCGCGCTGGACGTGGTGCAAGAAAACGCGACGGCCACCAGAAGCAGCCGTCGCGTGCGGAGTGCCGTCCTGACCCTGTCAGCCATTGATTGTGCCGATCTGCACCTTCAACATTTGCTGCCGGTGGCCCCAGCGCTTGTAATAGCCCTTGCGACGGGCGAACTTGACGCCGCGGACTTTCGGCATCTTCAGCAATTCCACGACCTTTGCAGTCACGGTCACGCCGGGAACCCACGGCGTGCCGATGCGGGCCTGATCGCCTTCGCCGACCAGGAGGACCTTGTCGAAGGTGATCTCGGTCTGCCCTTCGGGCAGGTCCTTACGCTCGATGAGGAGCATGTCGCCCGGGCTGACCTTGTACTGTTTACCGCCGTCTTCCAGAATCGCGTACACGTCTGTTTCCTTGCAGTCGTTGGGGCACCTGGGATTTCGAACCCCCTAATATACACGCGCCGCGCCATCCTCGCAACGGACCGACCCTCCGGGGCGAGACCGCGCCAATCTGGCCGCCGCAAAGTCCGCCGGCATCGCGGGATACCGCCGGGTCCCCCACCGGTCACGTCCCCACGTACTTTGCCACCAAGCCCCGCGCCACGGCCGGATCGTTCGTCCCCTGCACAATCGCCCGACCATCGCGAAACAGCGCCACCGTGCAGCCGCTTGCCTGAAAACGCAGCATGTACTCGCTTTGCACCGGACGCGCCTCAGCCGGAAGGCGCCACACGATCCGCCGCAAGTCAATCGGCTCGGTCGTCGAAAGCCAGATTTGCACGGCGTCGCGACCGCACAGTACGGTGGCGTCCGCGCCGCGTCGTCCGCTCAAAAAGTCATACCGTCCCTGCCCGCAGCAAGGGCAAACCCCTGGTTCGTACGCGGCCCGGACATCCAGGCGGCGCGTCCGTCCCGTCCACACATCCACGGCCAACAGGCCACTCAGTTCCGTCGCGCGCCCCACCAGGATCTTCAACGCCTCCGTGGCCGCCAGACTCGCGACGACGTTCACCGCCGGTGCTAGCACCCCCACCGTGTCGCACGTCGGCAGCGAGCCCGGTACCGGCGGCTCTTCCCACAGGCAACGCAGACAAGGCGTCTGCCGTGGAACAATTCCCAGCACGCGGCCCTCCGACGCCACACAAGCGGCATACACCCACGGCACATCGTTCTTAACCGCCGCGTCGTTGATCAAGTACCGCGTCTCCAGATTATCTGTCCCGTCCAGAATGAGATCGGCACCGGCACACAGGTCCTCGACATTTGTCGCATGGACATCGGTCACGACCCCCTCAATGTCCACCGCCGAATTCACCCGCCGCAGCTTGCGCGCCGCTGCTTCCGCCTTGGGCAGCGCTGCCGCCACATCCTGCTCATCGAAGAGAGCTTGCCTCTGGAGATTGCTCAGCTCGATGAAGTCGCGATCGATCAGCCGCAGCCGGCCGACTCCGGCCCGCACGAGGATGTCCGCCAGCACGCTTCCCAAGGCACCGCACCCGACGAGGACAAGGCTAGCGTGCCGCAGCCGGTTCTGACCCGCGGCCCCGATCTGCGGACACAGGATCTGCCGCTGGTAGCGCGCAAACGGGTCGCCCCCCGGCGTCGGAGGCTCAGTGCCTGACGGGAACATCGCCAGTCGCCTGTAGGGCCAGCGGGTGCGGCGACGAAACGCCCCTGCCTACCGATTCTTCAGCTCCGACACGATGCTGGTAACCATCTTCTTCGCGTCGCCGAACAGCATCACGGTGTTGGGCATGAAGAACAGCTCGTTCTCGATACCGGCAAAACCGGGGTTCAGGCTCCGCTTGCAGACCATCACCGTGCGAGCCTTATCCACATCGAAGATGGGCATGCCGTAAATCTGGCTGCCCTGCCGCCGGGCGTCGGGGTTGACGACGTCGTTCGCCCCGATCACCAGCGCCACGTCACACTGCTCCATCTCTGAGTTCAACTCGAGGTCGCTGAGCAAGTCGTACGGGACGTTCGCCTCGGCCAGCAACACGTTCATGTGACCCGGCATGCGTCCGGCGACCGGGTGAATCCCAAACCGTACGTCCACCCCGCGCTTGCGCAACAGGTCGGCCAGTTCGGCCACCGCGTGCTGGGCCTGTGCCACGGCCATGCCGTAGCCTGGAATGATGAAGACCTTTTGCGCGGCTTCCAGCACCATGGCCGCCTCTTCGGCATCCATGCTGCGCACCGTGCGGTCGCCGGCGGTCGTGGCACCGGCGGCCGTGATCTCCTGCCCGAACCCGCCGGCCACCACGTTCAGCAGCGACCGATTCATGGCCTGACACATGATCCGCGTCAGGATGATGCCCGAAGCGCCCACCAGCGAGCCGCTGATGATCAGACAGTAGTTGTCGAGCGCGAATCCGGTCGTCATCGCGGCCAGCCCCGAATACGAGTTGAGCAGCGAAATGACCACCGGCATGTCGGCCCCGCCGATCGGCACCACGACCATCACGCCCAGAACCGCCGCCAGCACGTTGAGCACAATGATCGCCCACAGCGCGTGCTGATAGTCACGAGTTACCACCACGCCTACCGCGACGCACGCCAGAAGCAGGATGACACTCAGCAGGTGGTGTGAGGGCAGCAGGAAGGGGTTGCTCAGGGGCACACCGCGGACCTTCCAGCCTTCCAGCTTCCCGAACGCGATCATGCTGCCGGTAAACGTCACCATGCCGATCAGCGCACTGAAAGCGATGGCGATCAGCGTGTCCACGCGCGGATCATGCTGTTTGTCGAAGTACACCCGGAGGAATTCAGCCAACGCCACGGTGGCCGACGCCAGTCCCCCGAACCCGTTCAGCATGCCCACCATCTGTGGCATGCCCGTCATCTTGACGCGGATCGCCAGAAACGCACCGATTACGGCCCCGACGATCAACCCGGCAGCAATGACGTACCAACTGACGATGTCCTTGTCGCCGAGGGTGACGACGATCGCGATCAGCATGCCGATCGCCGACAGGCGATTGCCTCGCCGTGCCGTGCGCGGGTGCGACATCATCTTCAGCCCGAAGATGAACAGCGCCGCGCTGACCAGGTAGGCGAACGTAATCCCGAGGCGTACCCATTGAGCGCCCCCCACAGCGGCCGCGACGGGAGCCGTGGCCGGCATCGTGGCGGCGCCGAGCAAAGTCATGGTCCCAGTCACGGTCGCCCTCCTACTTGCTCTTGAACATCGCCAGCATGCGGTCGGTCACCGTATACCCGCCGACCACGTTGATCATTGCGAAGGTCACCGCCAGAAAGCCCAGCACGTCGCTCCAGACCCCGCGGTGCAGCCCCGCGATCACCACCGCGCCGACGATCGTAATGCCCGAAATGGCGTTAGAGCCGGACATCAACGGCGTATGCAAAATGGCCGGCACCTTCGAGATCACCTCGAAACCGATAAACATCGCCAGCACAAAAACGACGAAGTTGTTGGTGAAGACTTCGCTCATGCCTTGCCCTCGCTCTCCAGCGCCGCCCGGGCGCCCGCATGCAGCACTTGTCCGTCGTGAGTCACCAGCGCCCCCGCAATGATCTCGTCCTTCAGATCCAGGTTGAAGCGGTTGTCCTTCCAAAACTCCAGCAGAAACGTGGCCAGATTGCGCGAATAGAGCGTACTGGCGTCCTTGGGCATCGTCGCCGGCAGATTCAGCGGCGCGATGATCTTCACCCCGTTTTCGATCACGGTCTCTCCCGGACGCGTCAGCTCGCAGTTGCCGCCCCCTTCGGCCGCCAGGTCCACGATCACCGAACCGGGCTGCATCTTGTGCACCATCTCCCGCGTGATCAGCCGTGGGGCCTTCACCCCGCCGATCAGCGCGGTCGTGATGACGGCATCATTGGCCGCACACTGAGCAGCGATCAGCTCGGCCTGCTTGCGGTAGAACTCCGCCGACAGCTCCTTGGCGTACCCAGTCGCGGTCTGCGCGTCCTCCTCGCTTTCGACCCCGACGAACTTCGCGCCCAGACTCTGCACCTGCTCGGCCACCACCCGCCGCGTGTCCGTCGCCGTCACCGTCGCACCCAGCCGCTTGGCCGTTGCGATCGCCTGCAAGCCAGCCACCCCCGCGCCGATCACAAACACCTTCGCCGGAAAGATCGTCCCCGCCGCCGTCATGAACATGGGGAAGTACTTCGACAGCTCACAGGCCGCGATGAGCACGGCCTTGTAGCCGGCGATGTTCGCCATCGACGAAAGCGTATCCATCGACTGCGCCCGCGTCGTCCGCGGGATGCAGTCCGTCGCGAAGGCGCTGATTCGCTTCTCAGCCAGCTTGCGGACCACATCCAGGTTTCGCACCGGCACCAGCGTCGTGAGCAGCATGGCACCGCTGCGCATCCGCTCCACCTCTTCCACCGTGGGCGGCTGCACCTTGCAGACGAAGTCCGCCTCGCTGAATAGCGCGGCCGCGTCGCTGTAAATCGTGACGCCGACCGCCTGATACGCGTCGTCGGAGAAATACGCCCCCTCGCCCGCGCCGCGCTCGATTCCGACCTGCATCCCCTTGGCGATCAGCTTCTTACACGACTCGGGCACCAGCGCCACGCGCTTCTCGCCCGCCCCCGTTTCCTTCGGCACTGCGATTCTCATGGCGACTCTGCTCCTCGCTCCGCACCCGCCGACCCAACCCGCCAATCCACGCCCCCACCACAGCGGTCGCGGAATTCTAACGCCCGGCGCGCTGGTGCAACAGGGCCGGCGGTGAACCGGCAGAGGCGAGGTATCAGGAGGGGAAGCCGTGCCGTCCCGGGGGCGAGCCGGCGCCTCGTGCCGGCCTTGACCCCGAGCGGGTGCACGCGTCGTACCCATTCCGAAGCGTAGTCAATGGAGGACACTCTCCTGACCTCGGCCTTTATGACCATCCCAGCATTCGACCATCCACGCTTCGAGGGCGCGCTAACCGAACCCCGCACGACGGTGCGGAGCCGCCCCGCCACGCCCTTGGCCGGTTCGGATTGAGCATGCCCCAGAGTTGCCAGTCCCGACTTAGGCACCCCGCCACCCCCGACAGCGTTCGGCTCTCGGCACAAACCCTCGAATCATGGCTCGGGCCCCACGCGGACTGGCGGATCGCCCCGGCCATCCGAAACCGCTCACGAATAGCGCCACGCGCGTCAAAAACAAAAAAATGGACTTTTTTTCTCCAACAAGCGTTGCGCCGGGCCCGCTGGCGCAACTTATTTATCAGAGCGAGAGCGCCGCGCGCCGGCCGGTGCGGAGCTTGTCGGACGCGGCAAACAAGGAAGGAGGGTACGCGATGGGTATCCGCCTGATTGTCATGGCCTCTGCGTCGTTGGCACTCCTGTTCGAAACCGGCCTGCCGCCTCCGAACCCCAATCCACCCCCGACCGAACGCGCGGCAGAACTGCTCACGCAAAACGCGGATCCGTCAACGCAAATGGAGGAACCGCCGTTAGACGCGGTCTCAAAACCGGGTTCGCCAGTCGTAGGCTTTGATTTGCGGGTTCCCTGGACCTGCGATCCTTTTATTCCTCCTCCTCCTCCTCCTCCTAGCCCATGGGTGCTCCGTGACACGATGGACGGAGATGAGGCGGGGTGGGTAGCATCTGACGCCCCGCTGGCCGGCGACGACAACACCTGTAGCCAAGCCATCTCGATGGCGTGCAACTCGACGCGGAACATCGTCTTTACCGGGCCGCTCATCAACGACAACACGACCACCGACCCGAACTGGGCCAACTACTGCAACTGCGAGTATCCGGCCGACGGGTTGTGCGCCTACTACACCTACAACTCGGTGTGGTTGAAGTTCACGCCCGCCCAGGGCCAGACGGACGCCGTCATCGACGTCTGCAACAGCACGGCCCCGATTCCCGCGACCTGTATGGGCGTGTATACCGGCAATCCGGCCAACTGCCGCACGCTCACGCAGGTCGCCTGCAACCTGCGGGCCGGCTGCTCGCTGGGGGGGTGCTGCGGAACATCCACGTACACGGGGTGCAACAGGTACTACGACAATCCACCGACGGGCGGGGATTGCAGCGGCGGCGCTTCCAGGGTCGTCGTGAGCAATCTGGTCGCTCAACAGACCTACTTCATTCGCGTCAGCATTCTGGGCTGGCAGACGTCACAGGGAGTCCCGCTCTGCACCGGCACGTACACCGTCAACCTCCAGTGTCTGACAAGCTGCGCGATGTCCTGCGACCCGAACGCGCCCAACCACCATGCGGAGAACGAGGTCGCTCCGGGCAACCCGAACTACTGGATCAACAATGGATGCAGCATGCCCAATCCGGCGGGGCCGGCCTTTGCCGCCTTGCGCTGCAATGAGTACGTGTGCGGCAGCTCGTGGAGCGACGGCCTAGTGGCGGATGAGGACTGGTACCGGATCGTGCTGCCCAGCCCGGCCAGCCTCGACTGGTACGTCAAGGCCCAGTACAAGGCCTCGTTCAAGATCATCCGGGCGGGCACCGGCCCAAATCCGTGCGTCGGGTACACCGTCCTGGCGCAGAACGACCCGAACACGTTCGTGCCCTGCAATTCGGATCCGAACGCGCCCAGCGCGCACGTGAAGGTCACGAACGCGCCGGCGGGCGAGTACTGGTTGTACGTCGCACCGGCGACCGGCGCGGGCTTCCAGCCGGTGGCGGCCGGCAAGATTTACGAGGCGCGGATCGTGTCCACGCCGTGTAATCAGCCGACCGGTGCCTGCTGCAAGTACGACGGCAGCGGCAACTTCATCGAGTGCCGTGACCGGACGTATGCGGACTGTGTGACGCAGGGACACCCCACGACCGCCTGGTACTGGGGTGACGGCACGTCGTGCAGCACGCTGCCTGGTGGCTGCTGGATCACGTTCCCGGGGTGCAACAGCGAAGATGAAACGCTGTGCTACAACGGCTACACCGACGCGTACAACGCCGGTTGCGGTGCCAGCCAGACAGAGCCGCCGCTCCTTGAAATCCAGTGCGGCCAGGTCTACTGCGGCCGGAGCGGCACGTACATCACGAGCAATGAAAACCGCCGGGACAACGACTGGTACAAGATCAACCTGCCGTGGACGGCGCCGGCGGACCCGAACGTGTATGAGGCCAAGAAGATCAGCGTGACGGTGCGGGCCGACTTCCCGGTGCAGGTCATGTTCTGGGACATTCTGGATCCGGGGAACCCGTGCGTCACGTTTGACAC
>JGI11944J13513_1002989_pt1 | contig 11033 bp, 9 predicted proteins | sample TerdegcoTASludge_FD_13513 | JGI IMG/M metagenome (IMG submission 13513) | reverse complement strand
GCGCGTACAAAATCATCCAGAGCGTCGAACCGGTATGGACATGCGCCTCGGCGCGGGATCTTCCCGCGTGGCACCGCCATGGCTCGACACTGCTCCGAAGCAAATTCGCCCCTCTCTCCGGGGAGTTTCCGGAAAGAAATGGGCTCTGTTGCAATGAAAGGGGAAAGAAGGATGGGGGCATTTCGAAAACACGACTCCGAGACGTCCCAAAAGGACTGGCGAGAACCTCCCGATTCCCGAACAATCATCGAGGAATCTCTTTCGACGGAGGGATGACGTCAACGGACAGAGCACAGACAATCACCTTCCCTTTCATGACTCCGGGGAACTCCTCAAAGCCGTTTCTCCGAAACAGGGAACGCTGCCTCTGTGACATTTCTTTGCAGTACCGATAAAAAGCACAATCCAACTAGACAACGTAACAAAAAAATAATATGGATTGCCTGCTTTGTTCTTCACCACAGATGATAGCACGTTCCTCACTTCCCGTCATCTGAAGGCAAAAGACACGCTTCTCATTCTTCCCCCCCTCTGTGTTGCTCCAACGGGGAAAAACCCCTTCATTCGCTAAAATCAGCGCATATCCTTCAAATTGTTTCTCTTTTCATGAATTATTTCTCTTTGTTGTTCTCGTCGGGAATCTTGCGGCACAGCTCTTCCATGGATAATTCGGGACGAATGCCGAAGCGAGTGAGCACGAAATCATACCGAAGAGGATCCTCGGGATTGATCTCCCGGAAGACCCGCGTGGCCTCCAGCGCAGCGCCTAGATCCGGATGACGTCTCTCGCAGAAACCCCAGGCCGAACAGAGAGCGAACATGTGCGTATCCAGCGGCAAAACCAGCTCGGAGGGACACAGGCACGTCCATCCCCCGGGATCTATGGCATCACGACGGACCATCCACTTGAGAAAAAGGAACAGACGCTTGCAGGCACTCCCCTTTTCCGGCGAGGCCAGAAGACTGCTCCGGCTTCTCCCCGGAGGCACGGCGCCAAGTTGCGTCAGCACCCGGACGAAAGAGGCCACCCCCCGCACCGCACGAACGGAACGATTCGCATGCAGAATTTCCCTTTCCCCCTCCATGGGCACGTTCATTCCCTCGCGGAAAAGGGGCTCCAGTCCACCATACCGCCGCAGCGCCAGGCGAATGGCCCGGAGCAGTGCCACCGTGTCCTCCGGGTCGGTAAAACGGTGACGCAGCGGAAACGACGAGGTGACGAGTTCTTCCTCCGGCATTCCGACAAGCCTGCTGGAGGGCTCTGGACCGAGGATATCCAGAAGAATTCCGACGCTCCGCTGGATCTGACGGACCTTACCGTACGCGAAACATGCCGCGAGAAGACCCGCAATCTCCACATCCTCCGGCGTATGATACCGGTGAAGGAAAAGGACCGGATCCGGATCCAGATAACGGGGGGAAGCATAGGTTTCGTAAAGGGCATCGAAACACGTGCGATATCGCAGCGGAAGCAACACGAATGACTCCTCCTTTCCGGTGGACCAACAGAAAAACGAGGGACCGGACACATCCCCTTTGCGAAAGAGGAGATCCGATCCCCTGAACAGCCACCGGGTTGATTCCGGAGACCGTGAAAAACACGGTTATCGAGACCCGAACCGTCAGAGCCCCTTCACGTCGTTGAAGACGGATGTGGGCGAATTCTTGTGGGACTTGCCCTTCTTGAGACGATGGTAATCCGCATAGGTCAGAGGATCGCCTTCCTTGACGACTTCGGCGCTCGCAACCTCACCCACGAAGAGGATATGCGTATGTACCTCCTGAACGGCGATGACCTTTGCCTCCAACACCGCCACCGTCCAGTCGAGAATGAAGGGGGAGCCGAGAGGTGCCGGTCGGTACTGAACATTGCAGAACTTGTCGATGTCCCTGCCGCACTTGAAACCGAAATTCCCGATAAACGTCATGGGCACATCCTGTTCCAGGACGGACACGGAAAACACGCCGCTTTTCCGGATGAACTCCGTGGTGAGATTGTTCCTGTGAAGACAGGTCGTGACGCAGATGGGCTCTGCAGTGATCTGCATGACCGCATTAGCGATCTGTCCGTTACATTTCCCCTCCCAGGTGGCTCCCACGATGTACAACCCATAGCTGAGTTTGAAAAGAGCTCTCACGTCCAACGTCGTCTCCATGATGTTTCCTCCTTCTCGCTCCACATCAAGCCTTGCAACGCATTGTACGCTTTCCAAAAACGACTCCCCTCACCTGCGGCTTCTCCAGGTAATGCCGTGGTGTGTATCTCGCCGGTCCCTTGGAATTTCTCTGTGGCTCTCTCCGGGTCCGCGTCACTATCCCTGCGGGGGAAAAGATTCCGCAGCCCTCAGGATGGAGCGGGCTGCCACGAGGCCGCTCGCGGATGCCTGAATCACGCCTCTCGTCACTCCGGCCCCGTCCCCGGCGGCGTAGAGCCCCGAAATGGAGGTCTGCAATGTTTCGTCCAATCCAAGACAGAGGCTGTAGAATTTTACCTCGACCCCATACAGGAGCGTATGAGGGCCATTGATGCCGGGCATGATGGTGTCCAAGGCATGCAGCATCTCGAGAATGTCCGTGAGGTGGCGGTAAGGAAGCACGAAGGAGAGATCTCCCGGCTCCGCCTCCGCCAGGGTCGGGCGAACCAGTCCCCTCCGGATTCGCTCCGCCGTTGAACGCCGGCCCGCCCGAAGATCGCCGAGACGCTGAACCAGGACCGTTCCTCCGAGCATGTTCGCCAGCCGGGCAATGTGCGTGCCATACCCATTGGGATCGTGGAATGGTTCGGTGAAGTCGGTGCTCACGAGAATGGCGAAATTGGTGTTCTCCGTCTTCGTCTCTCTGTTGCTGTGCCCGTTGACGACCACCACTTTGCCGTCGCTCTGATATTCCGTGACCACCTCGCCTCCCGGACACATGCAGAACGTGCGGACCCGATCGTCGAAGGTGGGCGCGTTGAAGAGTGCCTTCACTTCGTAGAACTGCTCGGTGAGACCGTCCGCCCACTCCCGGGGAATTTCGACCCGTACACCGATATCAACTGGGAGGGAGTCCACGTGCAACCGCAGCTCTCTCGCAACGCGCTCCATCCAGTGGGCACCTTCCCTTCCGGGACAGACGAGCACGAATCGGGAGGCAATCTCCCGACCATCCGCCAGGCGGACCCCTTTCACCGCACCGTCGTCGGTGAGGATCGACGCGACTTCCGTTTCGAGCAGTACGTCACAGCGTGATGCAAGCGCCTCCCGAACGGCGGCGAGAACCTCCTGGGAACGATCCGTTCCGATATGGCGGATTTTTGCGGGGATGACCTGAAGCCCCGCAAAACGCCCTTTTTTCACCACCTCTCCGGCAAAGGCGGCATCGGGCTCGAACACGGGCGTGTCCGCGCCGTAGTGAACCCAGATCGCATCCACTTCCGGAATGAGCTGTTCGAGGGCGTGCCTTCCCACATAGCGCTCGAGGTTGCCCCCGAATTCCGGGGTCAGCGTGAGCTTTCCGTCGCTGAATGCGCCGGCCCCCCCCCATCCGCAGATGACACTGCAGGGAGAGCAATGGATGCATTGCCCCACCGCCCCGTTCTTGAGCGGACATGTCCGCCCCTCCAGGGAACGCCCCTTGTCCACGACGAGAACCGAGGCACCTTTTTCCGTCAGTTCCAGAGCGGCGAAAAGTCCCGCGGGACCTGCACCCACAATGATCACATCGTACCGCTTTTTCGCCACGCTTCATTCCTCCCGGAAAGCATCTTTACAGCTTGTTCCACCTTTTCGCAAAGGCTTTTGACATTGTACCATGTTGCGTTTCTCCGGAAAGGCGTCTATCCTGAGCCCGGAAAAGCCTTTCAGGAGGTGTACCTCATGCCGCAAGCTTTTGACGAACAAGCGGCGCGCTGCGCCGTAATGATCAAAGAGGCCCGAAACGTAGTCCTTCTCAGCGGAGCGGGCATGTCGACGAGCGCGGGCATCCCCGATTTCCGAGGTCCGAACGGACTCTATCGGACCGCAGGGATCACCGACCCCGAGCGCATTTTCGATCTCTCGGAATTCTCTCGGAATCCCGCGCTCTTCTATCGCTTTCACAGAGCATTTCTCACCCTTCTCGACACCGTCCGTCCCACCTTCACACACCAGTTCTTCGCGGCTCTCGAGCAAAACGGCCATCTTAAGGGCATCGTAACCCAGAACATCGACGGCCTCCACCAGCAGGCAGGATCATCCCACGTGCTGGAAATTCACGGCGGGATTGAGACAAGCACCTGCGTCCGATGCTCCCGGACCTATACCCGCGAGGCGGCAGCGGGGAAGACTCTCGAAACGGACATTCCCCGCTGCGACTCCTGCGGAAGTGTGCTCAAACCGGATATCGTCTTTTTCAGTGAACAGGTGCGGCATCTGGAGGAGTGCGTACACTTGGTAAAAACCTCGGACCTGCTCTTTGTGGTCGGTTCGTCTCTGACGGTCACCCCCGCAGCGCTTCTCCCAGCTTATGCCGGAAAGGACATCGTCGTGGTCAATCGAGGACACCTTTCCTTCGACTACCTTCCCAAGAAACGCATCTCTCTCCTCGTGGAGGAGGATATCGATGCCTTTTTCAAGGCGGTGGACACACGATTTTCTCTCGTTTCCGAAAACGGGACGTGATATCCTTCTTTGCCGTACTTTTCGTCCGTCTCTTTCATCGTCAGGCTGTACGTTCGGAGCGTATGTGCCTCGCTCGTCCTGAAAATCCTCTCCGAATGAGGAAAAAATTCCCGGCTATCTCAACCTTTTCCCTTCCGCCTCCGATACCTGAAGCGGGTTCGTATGAATGCGGACACTTCTCCGCACGCTTTTCCTGGAAGGATTGTGATGCGGCTCATGACAAACGGTACTCAGAAACGTCTTCTCCGTTTTCTTTTCGGAGCGATCACCGTCGCTCTCTTCGGAATCGTTTCCTCGGCCTGGGCGGAAATCATTCCCCGCGAAGGGGTTTCCGTCGCCCTTTTTCCCGTGCGCAACGACACGGAAGTCGTGGTATGGCCGAACAAATACTACCCGCAGGACGTTCTCCCGGAAAAGATCGGTCGGTTTCTCTCGGAGCTGTTGAAACAGTCTCCCTTGGCCGATGTCTCCACCCTGGATGAAGAAGACCGTGCGCTCTGGCTCTCCGGTGCGCGCAGAGGCGAGGATTTTGCCGTGGAGGTCGAACTGTACCGTTTTCTTCCCAAGAGAACCGGCACGCCCATCCCCGTGGGAACGACCACCAAGGGATCCGTGGCGTTGCGGATGACCGTCTACGACGGGACCACAGGCAGCGTTCGCAACAGGAGCGTCATCGAAGCCAAAGAGGCGCGCCTCACCTTTGACCCGGACTACGACCCCAGTAAATCCCCCTACTGGGAATCTTTTTCCCGCAGCGTGTACTGGGCGACCATCCAGCAGGCCTGCCGCCAGGCGGTGAACGATCTCGTCCGGGGGTACACGGGGTTCCGTATTCTCGGGCGACTTATCGCCCCCACAGCAACGTCAACCAAAGAGAGGCGGGAATACATTCTCTCTCTCGGGAAATACGATTCTCTCAAAGCAGGCGACGTGCTTTCCGTCATGCGGAGCGACACCTATATCACTGTGGATCCCGAAAATCCCGTGGTCCTGCTTCCGCAGCTCATCGGAGAAGTGACCGTGACCTTCATCAAGGAACGGGAGGCGATCGTAGTCGTCACCAAAGAGGATTCCAAAAACCCCATCCGCTTGCGCGACCTGGTTTCCGTGCCGGTCTACAAACCGAGGAAAGGAGAAGGTTTCTGATCATGATTCGACGAACCGTTCCCTTCGCAAGGGAAAAGCAGAAGCAGGGGCTTCCTCCTCTCGGCAGAGTCTTTTTCGGATGGCTTGCCTTTGTCTGTACCTGGGGGATTCTCCTCTTTCCTTCCGAAACCGTGGCAGCTCCTGCAGGACAAATATCCGTACAACAATCGATCCCAGGGGACGAGGGCGAGGATGTCCTTCGTCTCGCCTGGAAAGCGGGACAACAGCTCTGCCTTGAAGGACGGTTCACAAAAGCCGTCGCCTATCTCCGACAGTACGTCAAGGAACGCCCGAGGTCCGCGGACGGGTGGTATTGGCTGGGCAAGGCTCAGGAAGGCGCCGGGAATCTCGAAAAAGCCCAGGAAGCCTACCGCACGGCACTTGAAGTGGATCCCGAATATCCGGCTCTTTCAAGAATCCTTGCCGCCCACGAGGACGGAAATGCACTTCCCCTTTGGGATCCCGCGCAGCAACCTTTCAGTGCGCAGCCGACACTCCCGAGCGGTCCCGCCTACTACATTGCGCCTCAGGCACACCCGGTGGAAGTCTTCGTTCCCCAGGGAGGTGTCGTACAGGGACCCGCTCCACAAATGCTCCCGATGACTCCAGGCACATTTCCACAGCAGGGCGGCGTCGTACCGGTCATGCCGTCCCCGCAGGGCATGGTCGTCCCACTCGGAGGAGGAGTTCCCCGAATCGAACTTTCCGAACCGTTCCAGAACCTGTCAGGTCAGCAGGGACAAGCGGAGCCGCTCCTTCCCGCGCCTTCCCCTTCCCCGAACAAACCGAGCTCGACACGGCCTCGGGTTCCCCTTTCCTCTCCCGTCGTGGTGAAACCCGCAACGCCGGTTCCTTCGGGCGAACAACAGGCGTCGTCTCCCTCGAAGAGTGCACCTGTCTACGTTCCACCCGCACCGATATCACAATCAGGAGCATCGACAGCGACAGGGACACCTCTCCCCCAAGAGAATCCCGAACTTTCGCCGGCGCAACCCTCGGGAGAAGAAACTCCGATTTCTCAAGCTCCTCTGTACATGCCGCCGAAGCCTTCCGAAGCAGCACCAACCTTTCCTCTGCAAGATGCACCAATTCCGCTGGCGATACCGGAAAGCCCTGTTTTTCTGCCGCCGACGCCGGCTACTCCGCAGCAACCCTCTCTGGACAGATTTTCTCCTTCGGAGACTACCGATTCGGAGGACGTTCCCCAAGCACTTTCCGGAGATGTCTCGCAGGATAACAACACTGTTTCCGACTCGGATTGAGCACTTTACTGGATCACCCCAAGAATGTTATACTTAAATTTATCAAAGAAGAGATTTTTCCCTGTAGGAATTTGCTGACAAGACTCCCGTGATCTCCATGTGCTATCGGGCGTCAAAAGGGGATATTCGCTCCGCGGCAAAGGTTTTCTTCGGGGAGCTTTCTGGATGAAGGTGTTTCGCAAAAGTTTCTTCAAGGATTTCACAACCGATACCAAGGAAGGTGACTGTCTATGCGTCGATGTGTTTTGCTCCTTTTCGCAGTGGCTCTGTTCCTGGGGGCATTGGCCGGCGGCGGAGAGTGTGCCACCTATGTGGTCGAACCCATTTTGGTCGCACAACCTGTTTACGCAGGTATGACCTTTCATGTCTATCGTCCCGCGACGTTGCCTCAGGGGTGGTTTCTTACCTACGATGGGTACGCGGTGACCCAGGCACCGGGAGGTGTATGGGTTTACGGTTCCTCCGCCGGAAACGGCCACATCATTCGCACTGATTTCGTCGTGGGCTCCATCGTGCCGACCACGGTTGCCCTGGTTCCCCACGTTTCGATTCAGAGCACACCGGCGCAGCAACCCGTCACCGTTGTGCAACCTGGCATGATGCTTCCTTCCTGGAGCAATGATGGGAATTTTCAAATGGTAGCCCGCTGGAGAGGCTTTGTGGATCGAATGGCCGTTCTGGACAAACCTCGCGTCCCCCTTGCATGGAAAGGCGATGAACCAACGGTGGTCTTTGCCTGGACGGGGCAAAGCTGGTACCAGATGAAGGCCCGGAAGGGTGAGACAGCTCCCCAGGTACTTCAGCGCCACCTTTATTCCCTGACGAGGATGGTAAAGACCAATCAATATTCCTGGAATGACCGGGAAACACCACTTCTGGCAAATCAATCGGTGCTCTGGGGCTTTTTGTGGATGGGGGATGTCGCCCCGATCAACTTCTGATCACAGCAAAACATATCGTTCTGGAAAAGACGACTCCACCGGCCCGTTGCAGGATCGGTGGAGTTTGTTTTCCCGGGAAAACCTTCGAAAGGTCGTCTGTTCTTTCGGATCCGGTATGCCCGGATGAGTTCGGTGCTCGGAGCCTCGGCCTACTTCGCCCATCCCCGTAGCCCGGGATGCCGATGCGAACAGTCAACGACCTCATCAGGAAGTTTCTGCCCAAAAGAAAGGACTTCCGGAACGTGAGCCAAGAGAATTTGGATACGTACGTATCGCCCCTCAATAGCAGGCCACGAAGTGCGGCAGATGGCGCACGCTTGTAGCGGTATCTCTGAAGCCGGCTTCACTTTTGTTGCGTTTGAATTGACACTCCAGGGAAGCAATCCCTGCTTCGCACTTCTTTCTTTCGACGCCGGCGGAGCTTTTCCAGGCGCTCCGGTTTTATGCCTGAGTAAGTTCTATTCTTCGAAACACGCTTTCCAGGCCTGCCCAAAAGACCTGACGGAGACTCCTTTCTGCAGGGGGGCCTCGGCAGTAAACAAGCCAAGGGGGTATGAACACATGCATGACCGCCGACGGTCACATTTGGCCTTCCTTTCACTCCCTCCTCTTGTTTCGATTCCCATCATTCTCGTCCTCTACGGAGTTCGCGGCCCCGGAGAACCGAATTTCTTCCTTGCCCCCATTTGGGCAGTCGTGCTGCTGGGATATGCCATTCTTTCCGGTTCCTACGCCGTCTGGTTTTGGCATTCTAAAATTGATCACTTTTTGAGGGAACGCTAGCCGAAAATTGACCACCTGACCATCGCTCCGGATATCATCGTCGAGAACGCACACCATGACGATGAGACCGGAGGAGAAAGGATGCTGAAGGTGGACCAATACGAATACATACGGACCGCTCACCGGGTGTACGGAAAGAATGTGAGCGAAATAGCCAGGGAAACAGGACATTCTCGAAACACCGTGAAGAAAGTGCTTCGTGGTGAATTCACGGGCTATTCCCCAAGAAAGATCCAGCCTTCTCCGGTGCTCGGTCCCTATCACGAAATCATTTACCGATGGCTGAAGGAGGACATTGAAAGCCCGAAGAAGCAGCGCCATACGGCAAAAAGGATATATACCCGTTTGGTGAGCGAATATGGCTTTACCGGAAGCGAAACGACGGTGCGCCGTCACGTATCTTCGGTCAAGAGAAGCCTCGGTCTGAAAAGCAGCGAAGCCTTCGTGCCTCTTGAGCCCTCTCCGAGGGGAGAAGCCGAGGTCGACTGGGGGAGTGCCACGGTTTTCCTCGGCGGAGAGGCCGTGCGGGTAAAAATCTTCTGCATGAGATCGAAGTACTCGGGAAACCCCTTCGTCCGCCTCTACCCTTGTGAACGGCAGCAGGCGTTTTTCGACGGACTGAGCCGTGGATTTCTCTATTATGGAGGCGTCTTTCCCGTAATGATCTTTGACAACCTGACGGCGGCAGTGGAAAAAGTGCTTCTCGGAAAAGAGCGGAAAGAACAGGCAAGCTTCGTCCGGTTCCGTTCCTGGTACACCTTCGAGAGCCGTTTCTGCTCTCCCGGTCGGGGAAACGAAAAGGGCGGAGTAGAGGGGCTCGTCGGATTCGCCCGCCGGAACTTCCTGGTTCCCCTTCCTCGGGGAGAAAGCCTGGAGAGCATCAACGACAGACTGCTGGAAGAATGCATCGCCTACGGTTCCCACAGGATGACCGGCCGGGAGGGAAGCATACGGGAACTGCACGATGCGGAAAAGAGGATCCTCATCCCCCTTCCCCGCCATCCCTACGGCAACGAACAGACCGTCTCGGTGAAGGCGGACAAGTACGCCACCGTCATGGTGGACAAGAACCGGTACTCCGTCCCCGCCGCCTACGCCGGCCGGCCCCTCCGGGCACTGCTCACCGTGGACGAGGTCGCACTCTACAGCGGAGAAAAGCGGCTCGCCGTCCACGGAAGAAAGTACGGCAACAACCACTGGGTTCTCGAGGCGGACCACTACCTCGAACTCCTCCGGGAACGTCCCGGAGCCTTCCGGGACGCCCGGCCCCTTTCGGAGTGGAAAAAGACCTGGAGCGACTCTCTGAACTCCCTTTTGGAACAATTCCAGGCGCGACAGGGAGAAAACCGGGGAATCAAGGAATTCATCGACGTGCTGCTCCTCGCGAGGCGTTACGGGCAAAAGCGGGTGGAAGCCGCCGCCTCGCAGGCCCTGAAAAACGGACTGAGCGACGCCGCCGGAATCCGCCATCTCCTTGAGTCGGCCGAAAGACAGGAAGAAACACCCACGTCCCTTGAGTCGGAGCGGTGGACCGTCCTCCCCGCGGCGGACGTATCCGTCTATTCCGTCTTGGAGGCCGGACGATGAACACCGGGCGCCTTCTGCAGCTTCACGAGAACCTGAAGAACCTGACCCTCGGCAATGCCGCCCGACACCTCGAAGAACGGCTCCGTCAGGCCGAAGAACGGGGCGTGAGCTACGAGGAATTCCTCCTGGAACTCACGGAACTGGAACTCCAGATCCGCTTCGAGAACAGGGAAAAGAGGCGGTTGAAAGAAGCCCGTTTCCCCCTGGTCAAAACTCTGGGGAGTTTTGCCTTCGAAGAAGCGCCGCAGCTTGACAAAAGACTCATCGGTGAACTGGCCGCCGGAGACTATATCTCCCGACACCGGAACATTCTCTTCCTGGGTAAAAGCGGGTGCGGGAAAACCCATCTTGCCACAGCCCTGGGAATAGAAGCCTGCCGGAAGAACCTTCGGGTCCGGTTCACCACGGCCTGCAATCTCGTCAACGAACTTCTGGAAAGCCGGGGAGAAAAGACCCTTGCCCGAGTTCTGGGCAAGTACACTCGGTATGACCTGCTCATAGTGGACGAACTGGGATATGTTCCCTTTTCGAAGGAAGGCGGAGAACTGCTGTTTCAGGTCTTCGCGGAACGGCACGAGCGGGGATCGGTCATCGTGACGACGAATCTCGGATTCGGAAGCTGGACGGAGGTCTTCGGGGATCCGAACATGACGGCGGCTCTGCTCGACCGGATG
>JGI11944J13513_1002980_pt1 | contig 11052 bp, 7 predicted proteins | sample TerdegcoTASludge_FD_13513 | JGI IMG/M metagenome (IMG submission 13513) | reverse complement strand
TAAATCCTCAAACATAATAATGTTTTCGGGAAATCCTCCTAACTCCTTAAATTCCTTTATTTTTATTGCTGAACAGACATTGCTGAAGAAAAAGGTTTTTATACCGAGTTTAGGTAGATCCTCCGACTTTTTTATCATCGGTGTGTCAGGATAGTTGAAAAGTCGAGCAAATTTTTCAGTTGGTGAGGCATCGGGACGAGGCACCTGCATGCCAAAAGAAGCAACAATGCGAGGGTCTTCAAGTGGTTTTACAAGGTTTTCCAGGCAATAGACACCAGTAGGGAGGGCATCTTGGGTCAAGAGAACAACCACATCACTTTCAGCGTGCGTGATACCAAAATTTCTGGTCTTGCCATGATTGAAATCACCTTTCTTTATCATTAATATTTTTACGTTGTATGATTTAGCAATGTTAATAGTTCTATCTGATGACGTTGAATCAACTATTATTATTTGACATTCAATCGATTGAGCTTTCAACGAGGAAATAAGTTTCCTAAGATTGGCTTCTGCATTAAAAGTAGTAACTATAACGCTAACCATTCAAAAACTTTCCAAGTTTAGATTTAAAGAAATCCTTTTGCCAGATAGGAGTCATGAGACTCAGTAAATAATCGTTGCTTACCTTTCTTGATTTCATAATTATTCTTCGTTTTTGCCACATCCGAGGAAACATTTTTATTGCGTCGGTCTTGGCCTTAATAAACAATCTTAGTTTTTTGTGCTTTATTACAAAATAGAGAAACTCTGATATAGTTCCCAAGGCAAATTCAGGAGCACACCTCAGAAATACCTCAAATGGAACATTTTTGATTCTGACGAATTCACTATTCCTGAGGCTATAATAAACTGCCATGTCACTCATATTGCCAATCGATGACCGAACTTTATGATGAACTAAAGCTGAAGGGACGTACAAAACCTTCCATCCTGCAAGTTGAGCTCTGAAGTTAAGATCAGTATCTTCGTGGATTAAAAAAAAATCATCATCAAAAAAACCGATTTGTTCAAGCATTTTTCTTCTATAAAGTGCAGCCCCAGCACATGCACCAAAGACATGCTCCTTAGTTTCGTATAATCTTATATCTTGTCCTTCACCTCTTTTATAACCCTTAAGAAGTGTTGAATATGTATCACCAGCACTATCAATAACATCTCTACCGTAAACAGCGAGCTTCGACGCACAGATCCCGATTTCTGGATTTTCCTCAATACAGGCAACTAAATTCTTAAGCCATTTTTTTTCAACTTCAGCATCAACATTCAAGGTAGCAATGTATTTCCCTTTACCAATTCGATACCCGGCCAAATTACCCTCAGCAAAACCGGTGTTCTGCTTAAGTGCCAGAATTTGTAAACGATTTTTCCAGAAATCAGCAGATTGTATTTCTTTAAGCAGCCGGATGGAATGATCCGTTGAGTCATTGTCAACGGCAATTACTGAAAAATCCTTGAAAGACTGTTTTTCGAGGCAAGATAGACACGCTGGGATATAGCTGCTACTATTGAATAACACAAGAATTATGTCTACCATGGCCATATTTTTTTTAAGAACTCTGCTGTAAATTATATCTATAAGACAAAAAACTAATTAAAGCCAAAATTGGTAATTATTTTTTTGCTACAAAGATAAATTGCAGTCCCCCACCTATCAGAGCATGGTTTGGTGCATAATAATACTGCATGAAGGCTTTACCGAAACCATTAGATTTTATAATGTCAATAATGTCCCAACCAAAATCGTAGTACACTAAGCTTCCGTTTTTGGAGACAGGATTTCCGTGGTAAATCGGTGGTAAGATATGTTGTATGCTATCGTTCATGATTTTTGCACGTTTATAAGTGGTAATGCGTGATATATCAAATGGGACTGAAAGTAGTAAAATACCATTTTTTCTCAGCACTCGGTAGGCCTCTCGCAATGTCTGATTTAAATCATAGACATGTTCAAATACATCATTTGATATCAATAGATCGAATGAACCACTTTCAAAAGTTAGGCAATGAGCGTCTTCATGCCTAACTTTTCCATATATCATACCTCTTGTATAATCTTTTCCTAAATACTCACTTCCAAAAACCTGCTTTCCTTTTTTGGTTAATTCAGAGTAGAAAGGTGTTATTTGCTCGTACACATAAATATCTTGACGACCTACTTCAATTTCAAGATTTTTTAGAACAAAAAAGATACCTCTCTGACGGTTGTTCAACCTGCATTTAGGACAAACGAGCGTTTCCCTAAAAAGAGGAACACGTTCATACCATCTCGAATATTTAGAGGCATCAAATATATACGCGTCATAGTTGCAAGAGAATTCGCTAAGGGCCCAATCCCCTATCATGTCAAGATGTTGTTCACAACAATCGCAATATCCGTTGTATTGCCATTTTTCATCTTTCTCCACAGATAGTGAAAAATTTTTCTCAAATAAAAGACGATCCATATATATCTTGCCCAAATTTGAAAAGTATGTGTCAAACTCTGTTTTGTCGTTAAAGCTAGATTTATCTTCTGCCCTGAACACAGATTTCTTACTGAATATTAAATGTTCAGGAATATATCTAAAATTATAAAAAGCATTGAGCTGGCCATTGTTAACATAATAATCATCTATCTTTAGGCTATTTTGAAGTGATGTTCCTAAAATTTCAGGAAATTCACAAAGGATCTTATAAAAATATTCGACTGATTGTATTTGTGGTAGATCATCTATTATGTTATCACCAAACCAATTGAGGACATCAGAAAAATATTTCATAATCCCATTTTGAATTTTACTTATAACAGGCCAATTTTTTGGTTCTGAATATTTTCCAAATACGGGATGAATCGCGCCATTCTCTTTATTAAAGTGAATAAACTGTCCTTCTTGGGCAATTAAGATTGACTCTAAAATGAGCGAATAATTGTAAAAATAATTATTCTCATAACCCGATAAATAATTGCCAAAACAACCAAATATTTTTTGTTGGAGTTCTTTGGCGTTAGGACCTAATCCAGTTACAAAATAAAATCCATGATAATCTTTCTTAGTGAGCCTCGATAAACTTTTTTGTATTGTGCCGAAATATCCAATATCTACTACCGCAATATTGTCTTTTTCGAGAATTCCAAATGTTTTAAGATATTCAATATAGTTTTCCCGCTCAACTTTGGCTATATTTAGTATTATTGTTTCCAATTTCTTAATTATTTGTGAAACTTCTTTTTTATCCTGAGGTAATTTATATATTTTACTTAATTCTCTATCATCAAGTATTTCCTCGATATTGACAAGACCAAAACGTGACTCTAAGAGATTGGAAAGCGGTCCTTTGTAGTCCCTATCTAAGAGCTCGTAAATATGTTCTTTCACGAAAATTGCAGGGACGCTGACTCCACGCCTCGAACAAAGTAAATACTTAGTTTCAACTTTTGATTGACCCAATTTTCTATCTAATAAATCAAACATTTTTTTCAGAAGAAAACCTTCTCGTGCAAAAAAGAGGATTGTGTTAATTCTGTGCTCTTGAATTTTTATGAACAGCCATACTGTAAAATACAATATAATAGGCCCAAAAAAACTGTACCCTAATTCTTCTGGTTCATCAATCCGTAACTTTCCGCTAGGGTGTAATCGAAACGGGCTGGAAAATAGACGAGCACTCGCCGGTCCCAAGTACATTGAATCATATGCTGTTGGATTTTGAGGCAATTTATCAACTCTGGGATTTGCGAGTTCCAACAATCTCACGGGAGACATCACGTGGTATGTCATAATTTTGTTATCCACGGGCAGTTGTACATCAGAGTGCTCGTTATCTCCTACATGTATTTGTGCGATTTTATGCATATATGATGCCCAAATTTCATTGGTATCCTTTCTTTTGCAAATTTCAGAGGAAACAAGAACATCGATATCTGACAAATCTACGTTGTGTTTTTGAAATATTTTTTTTATTATTTCTGATGTCAAATACATATCGGATAAAAATACAACTTTTTTTCCAAGGCTCTTTAACTCTCTAGGTATATTGATAACGTCCTTTCTTGGAAGAGATAGTAAGATTTCATAATGAATCTCAATATCTTTTATTCTGTTTACTATTTCGTTTGTAAGCCCAGTTAATTCCTTGAATTGGCTGTATATTCTATCTATCGTGACGTTATCGCCAAAATTGTTTTCTTGACGTAAAGAAGATTCGGCTTCTTTTCTGTATTTATAATAATCGATGCTTAATTTGAGTTCCTTTTTTATTTGTTTTTCAATTAAATAAAAAATGTGATCAGGATTCAATAGGGGTCTTGTGATTAGGGTATCAAATATATCAAAGGATATAGCTTTGAATGTTCTAAGCGACTCCCATAAATCGAATGATGATCTTCTCCAATACTGATCAAGGTTCTTTTTGCCAGTATTTACAGTGTAACTGTTTTGAGTAATATCTATTTCGGCAAACGAATAACCTTGTTTTTTTGCAATTTCACAGAATGATCTTTCTAAGGCATGTGATAAGGTTCCGTCATTAGGTATAGGCTCGGGTGGGAAATCAGATTCTTGAAAATTTGCTTTGAAGAGAGGTTTGATAGCATCTGTTTTTGCCCAAAACATTGATCCCACTGGATAATCTACATATTTAGACAGATCGAATGCTATCCCTAATCGCAAACCCAATTCGGTGGCAGATTTCCTATTTGAAAGCCAGGAATGAGCCCAATAGGGCATTTTCAAGAAAGTGGTTGGGTATACTAAACCAATTTTGTCTTCATCAAATAGTCCGAAAATGGTTAAGATCAGTTCTGGACTCTTGAAAAGTGAGTCAAATAGATATGTCCTCCATTCGTCCTGAGTGTACCCCGTAAATAGACTCTTTTTTGAATGTACGTGGCAAATATACTTATAATTGTTATAACGCCTCTCTAAGATTTTACATAGAGCCAGTATGTCTCTGCCTTTGTTTGAGAGTGGCTCGATGCAAAGCGATTCTAACTTCGAATTTGCTAATATTTTGAGAGTGCGCTCTTCAACGTTTTTTATGTTTGACTCTATTTTTGTGGTGACATATAAGTCAAAGGAAAAAGGCATATTTACGAAGTATTTAACTAATTCTTCAAGCAAATCCTCATAGTAAAGGTGCAAATGAATTGCAATCTTACCGGGTTGTGTTTCATTCTTCCTAACGTCAGACAACGATTTCGAGAATGGAACAGTTTCGTATATTTTATTGTCCTTCATGGTAAGGTAATTTTGTTGCAATTTCTTTTTTGCTATAATAAGAGTTTGTCCAATACCGTATTGCTTTGCTTTAACAAAAAACTTCTTTGTATATTTTGGAACATTAAAAGTGAATTCTATGGTTTTTTTTGTTATCATCATCTGTTAGGAATGGAAAAAAACTTATGAAATGATTTCATCATCATACCCATCAATTATTAATAATTTTGTTTCTTGTTTTTTGAGATCCATACTATTCAATCTACAAAGTAGTTAAGGAGTTATACCTGTTCTTTTGAGGAAATTAGCGAACATACTCTCCCTGATTTTTACATACACATTTCTCATTTTCCAAAATTTTGATGATTTCATGGATTCAATCTCTTGCCTTAAATTGGCGACTTGCTGTTGAAGTCTGTTTTTCAAAACAATCAGTTCTTCTCTTGTGATATGTCTGTCATCATGTCTGTAAGTAACTTTATTGCCGTTTCGATATGTTTTATCAGATAGCGGTTCTATTTTAATATTCTTTTTCCATAAAACATATGTAAAGCTAAGTTGGTCTCTACGAGAATAATGTTTCACCCACCACCACCAGTATTCCATAATGTCGATTACTTGTTTGTCGTGGTGTTCTCTAAAAATTATGCTAGCGTCAAATAATCCTTGATTCTCTGGAAATCCATCTTTCTTGATCAATGCGATTTGTTCTTCCATAATATTTTTGTCGTCCTTTCCCAAATCAATACAAGCATTAAGTTCATCGTAGATACAATTTCTATAAGGATGAGGCGCAATGGAGATTTTTATCGAATTTTGAATCAATTTCTCAATATCATCAAAAAAGGTCTTGTCAAGAATATCTATATTTGCATCCAGCCAAAGGCTCTTTTCATATTCTGGAAACAGCTCATGTGGATGCATTTTGTGCCACCGTTGATTACGACAATCATCTAACTTATCAAACATGAGTGGCCTGATTTGCCATGTAGAATTCCGAGGGTTTGTAATTTTATAATTATCTGTATAACAAATATAATCCCAATAAGGATTTATATACGAATGGTCACATAATTCATCATAATTACCAGTTATGGATGTATAAACAACACCTGTTCTTATTTGTTTATTAATATTGCTCATCTTGTTTAATTGCTACAAATGGTTCTATTAAAGTTTGTCTATATGAGAACTTTAGGCTAGATGAATGTAGCATTCCATTACCGAACAAATAACCCTCTTGTTTTTACGTACATGTTCCTTAGTTTCCAAAACTTAGAAGATTTCATTGATTCAATTTCTTGCTCCTTTGCAAGAATGAACTGTTCTTTCTCAAAGATGTCACGATTTTTTCTCGTTTCATGAATGTAGGAATAATGCATTTGCCATTCTTTTTGAAAAACCAATAAGTCTCTTCCAATTTCAGTATTTATGAATAACACTCCCAAACCAAAGGAATGATAGAATTCAATTGTGCAGTATTGTTCTTTCAGGCTCTCCCAAAACTTGTATACACCAAAATGGCCTTCACCAACCTCAATATCATGAAATATAACAATTCCATCATCATTTACTTTTGGAAGCCAATTCTCAAAATCATGTTTTACAGCTTCATAGGTATGAAGACCATCGATATGCAGCAAATCGATAGAGCTGTTTTCAAAGTCAAAGACCGCTTCATCAAAAAGCTTTCTTGACAATTTGACATTTACCTTCAAATAAAACGTATTTTTAAGATCAAGAACTTCTCGAAAAATACCTTCATCATAAAAGCCGGCTTGGTCGTCACCTTTCCAGGTATCTACTGCAACTATCTCGGTACCCAAGGAATAATCCATAGCTGCCTGGCAAAAACTGAACAATGAGGTGCCTTTATGTGTGCCTAATTCAACTATTCTTTTCGGTTCTAGATTTGCTACGAGGTCATAAGCAAAATATTTATGACCTGCCCATGGCCATCCGATATCGTTGAAGACGTTTTCGTATTCAAATTTTGGCTCATGGTATACCCACTTCATAATCTGCGGCATTATTTATAACCTCTGCGCTTTTCGAGTTATCCTGGTATTTTCATTATAAATATTATCCAACTTCTCAGCGTTCTTTTGACTGCTAAAAATAAAAAGTTCAAGAGTCTGTCAGTTAAATAGTCTTAACGTATTGCAATAATATTTAGCAGGTATGCTCATCTTCCCACATTAGTTGGAGTAATTTGTTACAACACTCTCTGTATCTCCAAGCATCTTCCTCCTATGATTGTGTATCCACATTGCCCTGCTGCATATTCTCAAAACATTTTCCATAGAATGTGAAACAAAAACTATGGTAACGCCAGCTTGCTTAAAATCCAGCATCCTTTGAATACACTTTTTGTGAAACTGACTGTCGCCTACAGCCAGTACCTCATCTATAAGAAGCAATTCGGGATCAAGGCTTGAAACGACGGAAAAACCAAGTCTGGCAAGCATACCGCTTGAGTATGTTCGGATTGGTTGATCAATGAAGTCTTCAAGCTCTGAGAAATATATGATTTCATCAAGTTTCCTGTAAACCTCATTCCTGCTCAGGCCCATCAGTACGCCGTTCAGCATTATATTTTCTTTGCCCGTTAGGTCTGGATGAAACCCAGCACCAAGCTCAAGGAGTGGAGAAACTCTTCCCCTAATTGTGACTTTGCCTTTATTTGGTTTTAGAACACCAGCAATGAGACCAAGCAAAGTACTTTTTCCGGCACCATTTTTTCCAATAATCCCAAGGGATTCGCCTTGTTTCACCTCAAATGATATGTCTTTAAGTGCCTCAAAATGCGGTGCCTTGAAAGCACTCATTGCCTTCGGAAGGTTGAAAAGACAATTTTTAATCCCTCCCCTAATATGGTGATATAAAGGGTAGCTTTTGCTGACATTTTCAAATACTATTACACGATCGCTCATAGCACCTCAGCAAAACGCCAATTAAGCTTTTCGTATGTTATCTGTCCTATGAAGAGTATAATAAGAGAATAAATCAAGCTCTCGAAAACGAGAAGCCAGTCAACATTCCCGTTCAATAATAAGTTTCTCCAATTCACCACAAATGATGCAAGAGGGTTTGCATGCATATATACACGATATTTATCGGGGATCATTGTTTCTGAATATATAACGGGGGTAAAATAAAGAAGAAGTGTCATAAAAATCGTTGCCAATCTTTCAAGATCCCGAAAGAAAAGATTCACCGATGATATGAATAGGCATACACCATAGATTGCAAAGAACTGTATTATAAGCATAATTGGAATCCCATATATCCATGAAACTGAAAGACTTTTCCCATATGTAAATACGAATAATACAATGATTGGAACAGAAAGTATGAAATGCACCATATCCTGAAGAACCTGAGAAAAAACTATAAGATTTCTTGGAAAATTAACTTTCTTAATTATCGGCGCATTGCCGAGAAACAATGAAGCTGATGAATTCACCGAATTTGCAAACCACTGCCATGGGAATAATCCTGCAATAAGGAAAAGCGTATAGTCTTCGATTGGTATCTTTACTACGACCTTGAATGCAATAAAGAATACCAGTGCAAATGCAAGAGGATGGCAGACTGACCATAAATACCCAAAAAAAGTGCTTTTATACCTAACTTTCAGATCTTTTTGAAGAAGAACTATAACGATATCTATATAATGCCTTGTTTTAGAATTCATATTATCTTTACTTGTAATGCCTTCATCACAACTTATTTATGTAATCATTTTCATATATTTCAACTTTTCTCTTGAGACCTTCAATTAAAGAGTTTCTTGCACTAAAATATCTTGACCTGGCACTTGTTGTCATATAGATACCTTTTTCGGCATCCTCTAAGTTACCCTGAGCGATTCGAAAGGCCTCTGTTTTGTTATTTCGTTTATAATTAATTTCTGCCTCAAGATCTCGTATCAGGTACACAAAAATTCCTCGTGGATTATGTGGTCCGCGATGCTTTTCAATAAAAAGATCGAAAGATCGGATTGTAGTAATGGCCTTATCGTATTTGTTCTGATCCGCGTAGTAGCTGGCAATCTCATGAATGTAACGACCTGACGAAGGGTAATGCTCTAAGGCGAGGCTGAAATACTTATCAGCTTTTTCTGTATCTCCCAGCAAGGCATGGCTTTTGCCTAAGATCAAAAAAACCTCCGAGTCTTTATCTCTTTTTCCTTCCAAAACTCCCATGTATTCTTTGATTTCGGTAAGTATTGCTTTTTTCGTTTGTTCTTTGTCCGCAGCAGGGTAGATTTGTACCAAGACGGACAATGCTCTTGTAAAGCCCTCTGTACTCAAAGGCATTGCCATTGTTGCATCTCGGTAGGAATACAGAGCGCTAAGGGGAAGATTTTCCTCCATTAATAGGTCTCCATTCTGAACAGACGTTTTGAATTCGTTTAGGCGTGTTGTAAATAATAAATTTGCCAGGATACACACAATCAATGTCAGGAATAGAACTGACCCTTTCCCATGTATTTTTTCCTGAGGAGCATTATTATGATGTCGAACGATTGAAAGTAAGAAAGCCGAACCAATCACAAAAAACGTCAATACATGGGATTTAACATCGAAGGAGAAATCAAGCAAACTGAAAAGAAAGCCTGCAACAAACGAAAACAGTAAAAAAAGGTACCGTCGTTCTTTTAACAGCTTTCCTGAAGCCATAAATACGCCAACCAGATAAAACAGATAACAGAAGAGGCCTATCAGACCTAACTCGATGCCTATTTTCACAATCGTACTATGGGCAACACCGGTATACGAATTACCATCGAAATATTTTCGATAGGCATACTCAAAGGATCCTGCACCAAATCCGACGATCGGAGAATGTTTGAAGGCGTTGAATGCGTTCTTCCATATATCTGTTCGAGTATTGAGGGTAGAAATATCGGAAGATACTGCTTTCGTCTTCTGTATGATTATTGATCTGGCATTGATACCGTCATCTTTTCTACTCCCATGATTAAGAACGAATATAACCGCAGCTACGGTAATTACCCCCACCAATCCTATTTTCAACAATTCCTTTTTCTTGCGTTCAAAAATAAGTATAGCCGTTGTAATGAAATACATGAGGAGAATAATGCCTAATCCAATCCGTGTCGAAGTGATTACCACTCCAAGTGCAATAATAATAGCTGCAGCAAGAGAAACAAAACTTTTTCTGTATATACCGAAGTAAAGGGTTAATGGAAAAATAAATGCCAGATAACCGCCAAGAATGTTGTGGTACATATATGATGCAAATGGAATTCCTGATTGTTCACGGAGAATTTGTGCATTGAGACCATGCTGGAAGGTGGCCATCAAATTGGGAAACAATATTTTCAGTTGCAGGATTGCAGAAATAGACAAAAACACAGTCCCTGCAATAAGACCAAAATAACAAATATCTTTGTCAGGGCATGTGTAATAAAGGTAAACGCACCCTGTTGCCCACACAAGAATACTTATCCATACAAGCGTGTTGAAGGAATTCCAGGAATAGAATATGCTAGCAGCAGAAACTATAAGGATTGGCAAAAAGAAGGCAAGATATTTGAAAAATGCTGATGGTATCGATTTATCCTTTAAAAAGGAAAAAGTCATGGCGCATATAAGCATTAATCCAAAAATTCCCTCAATCCAAAACCTATCAAGGCTCACATAAAACAGTGGTAAGTGATTGCCCCCCAGAAAGGGAATCATAAAAAAAGTTAAAAAAACAAAGGTATTAATAATCAGTTTCATAAACAGTTTTCAGTAATATCGTTCTTTCTTCTCTCCATAGCCTTGATTTGCAATTTCTATTCCAGCAAAATCAGCCATCTTTTCGGCAAAATAACTCACTCTTG
>JGI11944J13513_1002972_pt1 | contig 11075 bp, 9 predicted proteins | sample TerdegcoTASludge_FD_13513 | JGI IMG/M metagenome (IMG submission 13513) | reverse complement strand
CCTGCGCCGTGTCGTGCTGATCCTCGCCGCCCACCAGCCCATCCCTGAGCGCCCCAAGCCCCGCGCCCTGCCGGACGCGGCAAAGCCGCCCTCCGGGACCGTCTCACCGCAGAAAGCCGCCCAGCCCCGCGCGCCCGTCTTCAACATGCGAGAGCCCCAGCCCCGCGTGAAGTCAGACCATCTCCCCGCCTCGGAACTGCCGCGCATCCGTGTGCTGACAGATGATGTTCTCAGCGCGCCGCCCGTGCCCGCTGCGCCGCCGCGCGATCTTTCCGCAGGCTTCGCCCGCCGCCTCGCCGCGCTGCATGGCGCCCTGAACAATCCCCACGCCGTCGCTACCCGCTGGCTGCGCCGCCAGTTCGCCGGCACCGCGCCGAAGCCCTGCCCCCTCTCGCCCCACCGCATCCCCGGCCTGCGCAGCGCCCTCCCCGGCCCCGAAAAAGAAACCCTCCGCAGCCTGACAGACATGGCCTTCAGCTTCTTCGCCGCCGACACTTCCTGACGCGCCGCGTCCGCCGGCAAACGCCCGGAAGAATGCCCAAAACGCCTAAGCTGCCGCACTTGGCCGCGCGCTCACGCGCGCGTGCCATGCTTTCACATGGGCCGCGCCCTCCGGCACCGGCAGGCCGATCCAGGCCGCAAAGTCCACCGTCGAAAGCGCGCAGATATCGGCCACCGTAAACCGGTCCCCCGCCACATAATCGCGCCCCGCCAGCTCCCCGTCGAGCCACATCAGCGCCCGCTCATAATGCCCCCGGTTCGACGCGCCAAACTCCTGATACTGAGGAACCACTACCTTCGCCGTGAACGGATGGGCATGGCGCCAGAACATCCCTGCCGGGCTCATCAGCTGAAACTCCACCCGGCGCACCCACATATCGATCATGGCCTGCTCCAGCGCCCCATCCCCAAACAGGTTCGGCTCCGGGTAGAGGCTCTCCAGATAGCGGCAGATAGACACCGTCTCGCTGATACAGGTGCCATCGTCCAGTTCCAGCACCGGCGTCTGGCCCAGCGAGTTGCGGGCGATATGGTCGGCGGCCTTGTGCTCGCCCCTGGCCAGCGCCACATCCACCAGCGGGATCGACATCCCCTTCTCGGCCAGGAACATGCGCACGCGGCGCGGATTGGGCGCCGGCATCGGCGTGTTGTAGAGCTTCAAGACATTTCCCCGTTTCTGACTGTTTCTGTTTGCCGCCAGCTTGCGGGCAGCAGGCACAGCGGTCAACACGCGCGCGCCATTCCCCTTACGGAGCATTCCCTGGATGGAACTATCCGTTCCACTGGGCGTTCTATTGGTGGGACCAGGCGTCCCCCGCATGTCTACTGGCCTGCGCTGATGCGCCTCCCCGAAGCAGAAGGAGCACACGTATGCAGTATGAAACCCGCAACACAGAGTCGCATGAGGAAGTTACTCCCGTCGAGGCCCGCCAAGGCCGCCGTGTCGGTGTCTGGAAGATCCTCGCCGCGTCGCTGGTGCTCGTGGTGGTCGGCTTCCTGATCATGGGCGGCCTCTTCGATTCCGGCCAGGCGCCCCCGCCGCCATAACCCTGCCTGAACGGCAAATCTCACCCGCCAGGCAGCTTTCAGTCCGCCGGAGGGGGAGTTTTCGCCGCTATTGGGGCCGGATCGCGGCGCTTCCTCTCGCCTTTGACGTGCCGGGCGCGTATCGCACCTGCGATCCCCTTCATCATGCCGGTGCCGTTGATGTTCAGCTCCCTTGCCGCCCGTCCGCGCCGTCTCGGCCTCGCCTGCGGCGCGGTGGCAACCGGTCTCGGCATTGTGTATCTTATCGCGGCCGGCGCGCCGCTTCTTTACCCTTCCGTCAACGCCGCCGCCTTCGGGCTTGGGGCCGCCTTTGTCCTGATCGCTGGCAGGGCCCGTCTTCCCACGGGCCCCGTCCTGTTTGCTCTGGCCGCAGCCCTCATGGCCACCAGCCTGTTTGGTGTAACGGCCGATGGCGCCACCCGCTGGATCGCGCTCGGCCCGTTGACCCTCCAGCCCAGCCTCATCCTGCTGCCGGTGATGGGAACGGCCTTCGCCCGCCAGCCAACGCGCCTGGCTGCAGCGGCCATCGCCATCGCGGCTGTGGCAATGGCGCTGCAACCTGATCGCGCCATGGCCGGCGCCCTGGCCGCAGGTCTGGCGGCCGTTGCCGCCCTCCGCCCCCGGCGCGAGACGGTCCTTGTGCTGATTATCTCGCTGATGGCCTTCGCCGCTGCCTTTCTTCAGCCCGATCAGCTCCCGGCCATGCCCTTTGTCGAGCGTGTGTTCTACACGTCCTTCGCGGTCCATCCGCTCGCCGGCCTCGCCGTGCTGGCCAGCGCCGGCGTGCTGCTCCTGCCTGCGCTCCTTGCCCGTTCGGCCACCGGCGCCGCCTTCGGGGCAGTCTGGCTGGCCATCCTTTTTGCCGCCGCCCTTGGCAATTACCCCACGCCCTTCGCGGGCTATGGCGCCAGCGCCATCCTCGGCTACCTTATAAGTCTCACCGCCCTTTCCGCCGGCCCGCCCTCATCCCCGGCCTGATCCCTCTTAAGGGTCTCCGGCGGGCAGTCACCAGCCCCACTCGCCTTTACGCAAAACGGCGTGTATCTCCCTCAGCCATGACTTCAGACACCCTCGCCCGCGCCCGCCGCATCGTCGTGAAAACCGGCTCCGCCCTCATCGCCGAGGCAGGCATGCCGCGTCATGCCTGGCTTGCCGCGCTGGCCGCTGACATCGCCAGCCTGCGCCAGCGGGGCAAGGAGGTCATCCTCGTTTCCTCCGGCGCGGTCGCCCTTGGCCGCTCGGCCCTCGGCGCGCCCTATCAGGGCCGGCTGGAGCAGAAACAGGCCGCCGCCGCCATCGGCCAGCCCCGCCTGATGGCCGCCCTGGGAGACGCCCTCGCCCCCCATGGGATCGCCGCCGGCCAGGCCCTGCTCACCCCCGGCGACACCGAAAACCGCCGGCGTTGGCTGAATGCCCGCGCCACGCTGGAAACCCTGCTGGAAGCCGGCGTCATCCCCGTCATCAACGAGAACGACACCGTCGCCACCGAAGAAATCCGCTATGGCGACAATGACCGCCTCGCCGCCCGCGTCGCCCAGATGATGGGGGCGGACGTGCTGATCCTCCTCTCCGATATCGACGGCCTCTACACCGCCGATCCGCGCTCAAACCCCGCCGCCACCCACATCCCCTTCCTCGAAGCGCTCACCCCGGAGCATGACGCGATGGCCACCGGCGCCAACGCCGCTGCCGGTGTCGGCTCGGGCGGCATGGCCACCAAGCTTGCCGCCGCCCGCATCGCCCATGCCGCCGGCTGCTCCACCCTGATTACCCTTGGCAACCGCGAGCATCCCCTCGGCGCCATCGAGGCGGGCGAGCGCGCCACCCTCATCGCTTCCCGCATCAGCCCGGCCAAGGCCCGCGCCGCCTGGCTGGAAGGCCACCTCAAACCCGAAGGCGAGATCACCGTCGATGACGGCGCCGCCGCCGCGCTGGAGAAGGGCGCGAGCCTCCTCGCCGTCGGCGTGCGCGGGGTCACCGGCCAGTTCGAGCGCGGCGCCGCCGTGGCCGTGCGCGCCCCCGATGGGCGCCTGCTGGCCAAGGGCGTCACCGCCTACGGCGCCGAAGACATCCGCCGCATCGCCGGCCGCCGCACAGAAGAGGCCGAAGCCCTCCTCGGCTACAAAGGCCGCCCCGCCATCATCCACCGCGACGACATGGTGCGCCTTTGATCATTCGCCCTGCCACCACCGCCGACATGGACGCGCTGGTGGCCCTGGAAGCGAGCTTCCCCGAAGAAGACCGGTTTGACCGGCGCACCTGGCGGCGCCTCCTCTCCGGCCATGCCCGCGTCCTCGTCTGCGAGACGGCCCCCGGCGGCCTCCTCGCCGCCGCCGTGATGCTCTACCGCAAGGGCGCCCGCATCGGCCGGCTCTACTCCATCACCGTCGCCCCGTCGGCCCGCGGCCAGGGTCTCGCCCGGGCGCTGATGGCGGCCTGTGAAGCCGATGCTACAGATCGCGGCGCCCGCGCCATCCGGCTGGAAGTGCGCGTCACAAATAGTTCAGCCATCCGCCTTTACGAGGCGGGCGGTTATCGCGTAATTGCGACCCTTGAGTCCTACTATCCGGACGGAGAAGCGGCGCTGCGGATGGAGAAGTCTCTAGAAGCGCCCTCTAATGGAGCCCCATGACCGATTGGGTCGTGCTTGTTGAATCGGCAAGCGACATATCTCAGGCAGAGACACCGCACAAAGTCCTGCGTATCTCCGACTATATCTCAAAGCCTGCGCTGTTCACCGGCCGGCGGCCCTACATCCTCAATCTCGCCCGCTCCTACGCCTACCAGTCGGAAGGCTATTACGCCTCCCTGCTGGCCGAGGCACGCGGCCACCGCGTCAGCCCCAGCGTCCAGACCATGGTCGAGCTGTCGAAAAAGACACTCTACAACCATGCCCTGCCAGACCTGGGCGAAACCCTGCAAGAAGCCCTCGCCAAGGGCGCCCCGAAGGTCGACACCCTGTTCGTCGCCTTCTCGCGCACCGAGATCCCGGCCTATGAGCGCCTTGCCCGCGAAGCGATGGACTGGTTCCGCACGCCCGCCCTCGAAATCGAGTTCGACGAGGAAGCCCCCCACGGCATCGGCCGCATCCGCGCCGTCCCACCCCACAAGCTGAAAGACCAGCGCCGGAAATTCTTCCTCGATGCGATGGAGGCCTACACCAAGGGCCGCGTGAAGAACGAGAAGACCCGCGCGCCCGCCAAATGGGCCCTCGCCGTGTTGGTCGACCCGCAGGAAAAGACCGCCCCGTCCAAACCCGCCTCCTTGAAGCGCCTCGCCGATGTGGCCGAGAAGATGGGCGTCGAGGTGGAGCTGATCGACCCGACTGACCTGCCATCGCTGGCCGAATTCGACGCCCTCTTCATCCGCGCCACCACCTCGATCGACAATTTCACCTACCGCTTCGCCCGCCGGGCTGAGCAGGAAGGCATGCCCGTCATCGATGATACCCATTCGATGATCCGCTGCACCAACAAGGTCTATCTCAAGGAAATCCTCGAGAAGGCCGGCCTGCCCATTCCGCGCACGGAGATTGTTGACGAGAAGACCGATCTCGCCGGCGTGTTCGAGCGCCTGGGCAGCCCGGTTATCCTGAAAACGCCCGATGGCAGTTTCGGCATCAACATGGTCAAGGCCCAGTCCCTGGACGAGCTGAAAACCGGCGCCAAGAAAATGTTCGAAGATACCGCTCTCATCATCGCCCAGGAATTCCGCCCAACGAAATTCGACTGGCGCATCGGCGTCCTGAATGGCGAGCCGCTCTATGCCTGCCAATACCGCATGGCGCGGGGCCACTGGCAGACGGTGAAGTATGGCGACAATGGCAAGTCCACCGAAGGCGGCTTCACCACCATGCCCGTGGAAGACGCGCCCCCCGAAGTCGTCAACGTCGCCGTCCGCGCCGCCAGCCTGATCGGCGATGGCCTCTATGGCGTAGACCTGAAAGAAACCGAACAGGGCGTCATCATCATCGAAATCAACGACAACCCGTCAATCGATCATGATGTCGAAGGCGCCGTCCTGAAAGATGAAATCTGGAGACGGATCATCTCCTGGTTCTCCACCCGCCTCGAACGCCGCATGGGCCGCGCGGGCTGATCCAAGCGCAACGCCAAACCCCTCTCCCCTTGGGAGAGGGGCGAGTTGCATCCAGTCTGGCTGTCCGTGAGATGGCGCGGTGAAACCCCTATCCCGCGAAGTGGGAGAGGAGGGGCCCATTGCGCGGCAATGGGAGGTGAGGGTCTTCCTCTCCTCCCGCACAAAACCCCTAAAACTTGAACCCACCCGCCAGCAGCTTCGCATACCGCTCCGCCGTCACCGGCGCGTAGCCGCCTTCGGCCGGGTCATACATCCACAGCGCGTCGCCTTCGACCTTTGCCGGGTCAAACCCTTCAGCCACCAGCTCCACCTTACGATATTTGAACGTCCCGGTCGTTTCCGCTTCCGGCTGTACCCGGATGAAAACCGGCACGGCATAGGAGGGCAGCATCCCGGTGAGCCGTTTGTGCAGCCCGGCGAAATCCACCTCGCCGTCCAGCGTCACGGCGGCCATACCGGCCTTTCCGTCCGTCCCCGGAACAGGCACGCCATAAACGTTGGCCGTGGCCACTCCGTCGATCTTCGACAGCGCCTCGCCCACTTCATTGGTCGAGACATTCTCACCCTTCCAGCGGAAGGTGTCGCCGATCCGGTCAATGAAGTAGATATAGCCGGCCTTGTCCTTCTTCAGCAGGTCGCCGGTGCGGAACCAGAGATCGCCCTTTTCGAACACATCACGCAGCAGCTTCTTCTCGGTCGCCTTCTGATCGTTATAGCCTTCAAAGCGCTGGCGGACATCGTCGCCGATCTTGCCGATGGCCTCGCCCGGCTCGCCGATCGCGGCGGGAATGCAGAAGCCGTCCGGCCCGCGCACGGGCTCCTCGGTCTCGATGTCGAACTTGACGAAGCCGACATGCGCAAACTGGCTTTTCAGCCAGCCGGGAATGCGCCCGATGGCGCCCGGTTTGCCGTCAAAATTGATGAAGCTGACATTGCCCTCGGTCGAGCCATAGAACTCGGCCAGATGCGGAATATTGAACCGCTCCAGGAACTCTTCCCAGACTTCCGGGCGCAAACCATTGCCAAATCCGGTGCGGATCTTGTGCGCCTTCTCCTTGGGATGGGGCGGCGAGTTCACCAGATACCGGCACAGCTCGCCGATATAGACGATGGCGGTGGCGCCCTCATCGGTCGCGTCGTCCCAGAAGGCGCTGGCGGAAAACTTCCGTCTCAGGATGATTGCCGCGCCGGTCATCAGGCCCTGCCCGATGCCGCAAAGCCCGCCCGTGCCATGATAGAGCGGCAGGGTGATGTAGATCCGGTCCTTCGGCGTGATGCGGCAGGGCGCGATGAAACTCTTCATCATCCCCTGCGTGCGGGCATGGGTCAGGCGCGCGGCCTTGGGCAGGCCCGTGGTGCCGGAGGTATACACATAGAGGCAGAGATCCTTGCCCAGAAGGCCAGCGCGGTGGGCCCGGTCTGGCCGTTGTGGCGAGGCAGCGGCCAGCGCCGCGCCGAGGTCTTCCCCCACCTGCCCGCCCAGCGTCCACACCGTCGGGGCATCCTTGAACAGGGCTGCCGCGCCGATGATCGCGCCGTCCTGCTCGGCCCCGGTCACGATCAGCTTCGCGCCCGAAATATTGACGCAATGGGCCAGCGCGTCGCCTTCCAGATTGTGGTTGATCAGTGCCGTGACGACCCCGATCTTGGCAAAGCCTGCCCAGGCGGCGACGTAATCAGGCCGGTTTTCCATGAAGAGGGCGATGCAGTCGCCTGCCTTCAGCCCCTGGCCCAGCGCCCAGTTGGCAAACCGGCTCGCCTGAGCGTCAAACTCGGCATAGGTCGTCGATTGGCCCTCGAATCGGAAAGCGATGTTGCCGGCAAACTGGTCAGCCGCGCGTTCGTAATCGTCGGCCACCAGGTTCTCGGAATCGGGAGAAATGTCCCCGGTCCATTTCTTGACGAGCAGAATATCCTGGAACAGCCGGTATTCGCGGCCAATCTTGGCAAAAAGGTTCATTTGCGGCGCCTCCCAACGCAGAGGGTCGGATTGGATGTTTTGGGTTTTTATTGAATTTAACAGATGGGATTATTGCAGGGATTGTCAAAGAATTCGCTAACCATAACAGGGAATTTGCGGCAGGTTTGCGTTCCGTGTCAGGTCTGGTAGATGCTGCGGCGCACAAGAAACTCATAAGGAACATGGACCATGGCGAAGGACCCGGTTGGCGACCTGCTCACCCTGCTCGACATCGAGCGGCTCGAACATGACCTCTTCCGTGGCCAGAGCCCGGATGAGGAAGAAAGCCAGCGCGTCTTCGGCGGCCAGGTCATCGCCCAGTCCCTCGTCGCCGCCTACCGCACCGTGCCGGACGATCGGCCCTGCCACTCCCTGCACGCCTATTTCATCCGTCCCGGCGACCCGTCCGTGCCGATCATCTATCAGGNCGACCATTCCCGCGATGGTGGGTCCTTCCCCCCCCGCCGCGTCGTCGCCATCCAGCATGGCAAGCAGATTTTCAACCTCGCTGCCTCCTTCCAGGTGCAGGAAGAAAGCTGGCATCACCAGCATGACATGCCGCAAGTCCAGCCGCCCGAGAGCCTCAGCGACCGGATCGAATGGCGCCGCAAGTTTGCCGAAAACGTGCCCGAGCGTCATCGCGGCCATTTCCTGCGCGAACGCCCCATCGAGATGCGCGAGATCGACCCGCTGGACCCGCTGAACCCGGCCAAGGCGTCGGATGTCCACGCCCTCTGGTTCCGCGTGGCCCGCCCCATCGACGAGGCGCCCTGGATCCACCACTGCCTGATGGCCTATGCCTCCGACATGGCCCTCCTCGGCACCGGCTCGCGCCCCCATGGCGTCTCCTGGATGAACCGGGAGCTGATGTCCGCCAGCCTTGACCATGCCATGTGGTTCCACGCCCCCACCAAGTTCGATGAATGGCACCTCTATTCGATGGACAGCCCCTATGCCGGCGGCGCGCGCAGCTTCAACCGCGGGTCCATCTATGACGCCTCCGGCCGGCTGGTCGCTTCCGTCGCCCAGGAAGGCCTGATGCGCCGCGTCACGCCGAAACCGCGCCAGGGCTGACCGTCAACGGGCCTGAAATGTCCGGATTTGTCCGAAACCTGTCCGGAAATGCCGCCCTCTGGCGCAATCCTCACAGCTGCGGCGCCCCGGCACAGCGAAAAGCGCTTGCACCCCGGCCCCATCTGATTACACCGGGACTCCGGAGCGTAGCGCAGTCTGGTAGCGCATCTGGTTTGGGACCAGAGGGTCGTAGGTTCGAATCCTATCGCTCCGACCATCTCCCCACTGGCGAGATTCCCTGCAAACACCGCAGAATGGCCCATAGATAGAGCCCCTCCACATCTAGCCCTCCCTGCTTTTCGTTTTGCGTCATCCCAGACAAAGCCGGACAATTTCCGACTTTCCGAGGTGGCTCAGAGGTGGCTTGGGTGGCACGCGGCTTGAAAGCCACCGTCTCCAGACTCGAAGGAGCGAGACGGACCCATGGCCAACAGCCGATTGAAACTCACCCAAACCGCCGTCACCCGGCTGATCCGTGAGCATGATGGAAAGAAGAAGGCGCGGCATTGGGACACCGAAGTGCCCAAACTATTCCTCGCCATCACCCCCAATGGCAGCGCCGCCTATAAACTCCAGATCATCCGGCCAGATGGCAGCAAAACAGACGCCAAGCTGATAGCCGCCAATGATGGCTCCCCTGACATTGCCCGCTCGCTGGCCATCAAAGAGTTGGGCCGCATGGCTTTGGGCGGGGCTGATCCCGTGACCCAGCGGCGGCAGGCAAAGGCGGAAGCCAAGCAGCAGCGGGAAGCAACCTTCCAAGCCCTTGCAGACCGCTTCATGGCCGCCCCCGAAAAAAGCCCTCCCATGCTTTCGCAGCGCACCTATGATGAGCGAGAGCGGCTCCTGCGGGAGCACATCCTGGCCACGCTTGGGGAGAAGCCCTTCCGGAAGATAACCAAGGCCGAAGTGCGCCAGCTGATCCGCGATATTCAGGCACGGGCCGCCAAACACCCCCGCGCGTTTACGGCTTCCAATCCCGGCGCGAAGCTCGCCAATGAATGCCAAGGCGTCATCCGCGCCATCTACGGCTGGGCCATCGCGGAGGACCTCACCGAAGCCAACCCCGCCATGTTCAAGAAGCTGTTCAAGGACACCCCCGACAAGCGCCCTGCGATGCCCGAGGAGGCGCTGCGGCTGATGTGGGCCGCGCTGAGTGCCGACCTGGAGGAGAAAGCTCCAGCAGAGTCGCAAACAGCTGAGGAAAGAAAGCGGAAGCGGAGAAGCGCGCCATCCGCGCTTGCCATCATGCTCCACGCCGTCACTCTCCAGCGGCCCGCCGAGATCGCTGCCGCCAAACGGGATCAGTTCGACTGGACGCCGGGACGGGAGTTGTGGCGCATCCCAGCCGGGCAGACGAAGACGAATGAGGTTTATGAGGTGCCGCTATCGCCGCTCGCTGTGAAGCTGTTCAAGAAGGCGCTCTCCCTCCACAATCACGCTTGGGTGTTTCCCAATGAACCGGGCAATGGGCCCATCCGGCATGACGGACCCAAGCAACGGTGGATCAGGGTTCGGGAGCGCAGCGCTGCCGCCGCCGAGGAGAAGGGGCAAACCTCGCCACTCACCGGGGTGCAGCTCTATGATTGCCGCCGCCTAGGACGCACACTGATGGTGGACCGGCTGGGCATCGCCCCCGCAATTGCCGAAGCCTGCATCAACCACGCCCCAGATCGCTCCATGCAGAACCGCTACTACGTGGGCAACACTTCTACGGAGGTGCGGCGGGCAATGGACTTGTGGAGCGCGGAAGTGGAGCGGATCATTGATCCTCGCCGCACCACAGGCCGACAATGAATGTCAGTACACCCGATTATACTGGCGCAAGCGGGAAATGCCCTTAGGGTCCTGGATCAAGCTCGAGCCCCGAATGTCGCGTCGAACCCGCCGATGCGGCGGAGGTACAGAAATTATTGCATAACTTTCAACAGGTTATGCTGCAAGGTTCGAAGCAAGTGACGCGCGTCAAAACTATGATCATTCTTAAATAAATACAATCACTTACATGATTTCATACTGCAAGATGTATCTCATTTTGTATCCGGTTTGTATCCCGGTTTTGAAACTTTCTGGTTGCTAACACCGCCAAAAGCCTTCAACCGGAAAAAGAATGCATTTTGCTGCATTTGATTGACCTCGGAGAATGCCTCACTGTCCACGTTACAATTGGCGCGTAGACTAGGGACACGTGAACTCAGACCAGCAAGACGATGGGGTGGCCGGCCGGAGGCGTCAGACTGCGGCGAACAGACCGCCGCATTTAATGGCTCGTATCGCTGTTTATGGCGCAACAGCAGCGATCTAAGCGTTACGTTGATCTGGCAGACCAGCGGAGATTATCGCGCGCTCAAGCGGGTCATCTGATTCTGCGTGGTCGAGCTGCGTTCTGCAGCGC
>JGI11944J13513_1002968_pt1 | contig 11086 bp, 8 predicted proteins | sample TerdegcoTASludge_FD_13513 | JGI IMG/M metagenome (IMG submission 13513) | reverse complement strand
TGGGGGGCCTTCCACTCGCAGGGGGAGAAGAATCCCTTGCCGTTGGGACGGGCAAATTTTGCCGAATGGAGAATGGGGGTTCCGGGATGCTCCGCATTCGGGCAGGGCCAGCAGAGGGCACCCTCTTCAAGGCGCGTGTAGCTCATCCCCGCGTAACTCGGAACGAAACGGGCAAGATCATCGAAGATCTCCGAGGCAGACGAGAAATTCCAGTCCACACCGCATTTCTTCGCCAGGGCAACAAGAATCTCCCAGTCGGCCTTGGCTTCTCCCGGTGCGTTCACGGCCTTCCGTACCCTCTGGACAGCCCGCATGGTGTTGGTAAAGGTGCCGTCCTTCTCGGCCCAGCAGGCGGCGGGGAACACCACATCCGCGAGCTGTGCCGTCTCGGTAAGGAAAATGTCCTGCACAACGAGAAAATCGAGGGCCTCCAACGCATGTCGGACGTGGTTGGTGTCCGCGTCGCTCACCATAGGGTTCTCGCCCATCACGAAGAGGCCTTTCAGTTCTCCTTCTCCGGCGGCTTCGAGCATCTTTACGAGACTCTTGCCCGGGCTGAGCGGAAGTTCGACTCCCCATAGACTCTTGGCCTTCTCACGCACCGCAGGGTCGGCTACTTTGGCGTATCCCGGAAGCACATTGGGAAGACAGCCCATGTCGCAGGCACCCTGAACGTTGTTCTGACCCCTGAGGGGATTCACACCCGTGCCGGGACGCCCCAGATGGCCGCAGAGCATGGCAAGATTCGCCACGGAGCGAACGTTGTCCGTTCCCGTGGTGTGCTGGGTAATGCCCATGGTGTAGAAGATCGCCGAGTTGGGCCCCTTCGCGTAGAGTCGGGCCGCATTGACGATATCTTCCGGTGCGATGCCGGTGATCTCGCTTACACGTTCCGGATCGTAGGCTGCGACTAGCGTTTTGAGGGCCTCGAAATTCTCGGTCCGTTCCTCGACGAACGTTTTGTCGTAGAGCCCTTCTGCGATGATCACGTGCATGAGCCCGTTGAGCAGGGCAACGTCGCTGCCGCTGCGCTGACGAAGGTAGACGTCGGCATATTTCGCAAGCTCGATCTTCCTGGGATCGCAAACGATGAGTTTCTTTCCGTTTTGTCTGTTTTCTTTGATCCAGGAGCCGATGACGGGATGCGCTTCCGTGGTGTTCGAACCGATGACAAGCATCACATCCGCCTCTTTGATGGAGGCGAAGTCGTTGGTCATTGCACCGCTTCCGAGGGTCTCGCCGAGACCCGCAACTGTGGCGCTGTGTCAGAGATGGGCACAGTGATCGACATTGTGTGTGCCCACCACCTCCCTTGCCAATCGTTGGAAGAGATAGTTCTCTTCGTTTGTGCACCGGGCAGAGGAGAAGAAGCCCATCGCGTCGGGACCGTTATGCTCTTTGATCTGGGCGAACTTGTAGGCGACAAGGCCGAGCGCCTCATCCCAAGAGGCCTCGCGGAAGCTTCCGTTCTCACGGATAAGGGGTTTGGTGAGACGGTCGTCGCTGTGGACGAACTGCCAGGCGAAACGTCCCTTCACGCAGCAGCGCCCTTCGTTGAGGGCGGACTTGCTGGAGTAGTCGGTGGTGATGTTGGCAATGCGGCCAGTGCGCTCGTTCACGGAAATGGTCAGCTCGCACCCCACACCGCAATAGGCACAGGTGGTCTTGACCTTCTTCAGATCCCAGGGACGTCCCTGTCCGACCGAAGTCTTTTCGTAGAGAGCCCCCACGGGGCAGAGCTGCACACACTGGCCGCAGAAGACGCAGTCCGAGTGCTCCAGATCCTTCCCGACGGGAGGATGTACCATGGTCTTCACACCGCGCTGCTGAAAATCGATGGCATGATAGCGTGCAAGTTCGTCGCAGGCGCGAACGCAGCGACCGCAGAGAATGCATTTGTCCATGTCCCGCACGTAGAAGGGGTTGGCGTCCTCAAGGGCGTGTTCTCCCTTCTGCACGTCCGTCTCCTCCCGGAACCGGGACTCGGAAATACCCAGCTCGTAGGCGATGTCCTGAAGCTCGCACTTGCCGTTGCTGGGACAGGAAAAACAGTCCAGCGGATGCCGGACGAGAATGAGCTCCACGACCGCTCTTCGGGCCTCCTGCACCTTGGGGCTCCGGGAATGAATGACCATTCCCTCCACAAGGGGCGTGGTGCAGGCGGGCAGAAGCTTGGGGTTCTTTTCCACCTCCACGAGACAGACCCGACATGCACCGAAGGGGGTGATGGCGGGATGATCGCAGAGCGCCGGGATGTGAAGGCCGTTGTCCCGGGCAGCCTGAAGAATGGTCTGTCCAGGGCGAGCCGTGATCTCCCGGTTGTCGAGAATGGCTTTTATGGTCTGCATGACTCGCATCCTCCCTGTTTCTATCGCTTGGAGATGGCCTTCACGGGACAGGCCGCCTCACAGGCCCCGCACTTGATGCATTTTGCGGGATCGATCACGTGAGGTTTCTTCACCTCACCGGCGATGGCTCCGACGGGGCACACCCGGGCGCACTTTGTGCAGCCGATACACTTCGCTCCGTCGATGACGTACTGAAGAAGACTCTGACACGCTCCGGCAGGGCACTTCTTGTCAAAAATATGGGCCTCGTACTCGTGCCGGAAATAGCGCAGCGTGGTGAGCACCGGATTCGGCGCAGTCTGCCCCAGTCCGCAGAGAGATGCGTTCTTGATCTGGTTACCGAGGTAGGCGAGATTATCTATATCCTCGGGCTTGCCCTTGCCCTCGGTGATACGGGTGAGAATGTCGAGCATTTTCTTCGTGCCCTCTCTGCAGGGCACGCACTTGCCGCAGGATTCCCGCTGGGTGAATTCCAGGAAGAACTTGGCCACGTCCACCATGCAGGTTTCCTCGTCCATGACGACGAGTCCACCCGAGCCCATGATGGCCCCCGCCGCCGTGAGCGACTCGTAGTCCACGGGCGTGTCGAGATGCTCCTCGGTGAGGCAGCCGCCGGAGGGACCACCGATCTGGACGGCCTTGAACTTCTTGTCGTTGATGATGCCGCCGCCGAGTTCGAAGACCACCTCGCGGATCGTGATGCCCATGGGAACTTCGATGAGCCCCGTGTTCTTCACCTTTCCGGTGAGGGCGAAGACTTTGGTCCCCTTGGACTTCTCCGTGCCGATGGCGGCGTACCAGGCGCCGCCGTTGCGGATGATGGCCGGAACGTTGGCCCAGGTCTCCACGTTGTTGATGTTCGAGGGCTTGCCCCAGAGTCCCTTGTTCGCCGGAAAGGGAGGACGGGGACGGGGCATGCCGCGCTCCCCCTCAATGGAGGCCATGAGCGCCGTCTCCTCGCCGCAGACGAAGGCTCCCGCGCCTTCCTTCACATGGAGGTGAAAAGAGAAGGACGTGCCGAGCACATTGTCCCCGAGAAGGCCAAACTCCTCGGCCTGCCGGATGGCCTCGTTCAAATGCTTTATTGCCAGGGGATATTCGGCCCTGCAATAGATGTACCCCTCGTCGGCCCCCATGGCGTAGGCGCCGAGCATCATTCCCTCGATGATCGCGTGGGGATCTCCTTCAAGGATGGAACGGTCCATAAAGGCCCCGGGGTCGCCCTCGTCGGCGTTGCAGATGGCATATTTTTTCGTCCCCGCCGCCTTGCGGCAGAACTCCCACTTGAGTCCCGTGGGAAACCCGCCGCCGCCGCGCCCCCGAAGACCCGAGGTCTTCACTTCCTGGAGCACGTCCTCGGGAGACATTTCCTTGAGGGCTTTCGCCAGGGCTACGTACCCGTCCCGGGCGATATATTCCTCGATGTTGTTCGGATTGATATAGCCGCAGTTCGCCAGGGCGATGCGGACTTGTTTGCTATAGAAGGGTATCTCCTTGTAGTGAGGCACACCTTCGGGCGTGACAGGCGTCTTGTAGAGAAGCCGCTGCACGAGACGCCCCTTGTAGAGGTGCTCCTCCACGATTTCCGCCACATCCTTCGGCTCCACCCGACAGTAGAACGTCCCCTCGGGGTAGACCACCACGATGGGCCCCATCTCGCACATGCCGTGGCAACCCGTCTCCACGAGCTTGATCTCTCTGTCCATATTCCGTGCGGCCAGTTCTTCCTCGAAACGAGCCCGAACCGCACCGGCACCACTGGCAGTACAGCCAGTGCCGCCGCACAGCAACACGTGACCTCTTGCGCGGTACTCCGCCACCGCTCTCCCCCCCCTGAAGTTATTCCGTACGCCCGATAACGCGATCCTCCACGATATTGCCGTTCACCACATGTTCCGCAATGATGCGGGGAACGTCCGCAACGGTGAGCCGGCCGTAGGTGATACGGGGTTCTCCGGGGCGGATCACGTCGAGGAGGGGCTCCTGCTGGCACATGCCGATGCATCCCGTGGTCTCCACGGAAACACCTTTGAGCCCCCGCTTTTCAAGCTCGACAAGCACGTTCTGCATGATTTCCCGCGCTCCTGCGGCGATACCACAGGTCCCCATGCCGATGATGATGCGGGTCTTTCCCTGAGAACGCGCCGCGGTGAGATCGCTCGCGTTCTCCTTGATCTTCCTCAAATCGTCCAGGCTTGTAATCTTGGGCATGGTCTCTCCCCCAGCTCTAGGCATAGTTGTCGAGAATGCGCGCCGCATCCTCGGGCGTCAGACGACCGTGGGTCTCGTCGTTCACCATGAGCACCGGAGCAAGGCCGCACGCTCCCAGACAGGCCACGGGCTCCAGTGTGAAACGAAGATCCTCCGTGGTGCCGTTTTCCTCCACCTTGAGAACGCTCTTGAGCTTCTCCATGATGGCCAGACTTCCTCGCACATGGCAGGCCGTGCCGCGGCAGACACGAACGATGTGCCTGCCCCTGGGTTTCAGGTGAAACTGGGCGTAAAACGTGCACACACCATAGATCTCCGCCAGGGGAACCAGCAATTCCTGCGAGATGTATTCCAGCACATCCGCGGGAAGATACCCGCAATGATGCTGGATGGCCTGAAGCAAGGGAATCAGAAACCCCTTTCTTCCCCTGAACGAGGCGACGATCTGTCGAACCCCCTCATCGACAGCCCCCGTTCCTTCAACCGCCGCAGCCTGTGTTTCCATACTCTCGGACAGCTTTCGCTGCCCACACCCCCTCCCGTATTGATATTGCGTTCACACGAATAAACATCCCACACAAAAAGACACTGTTTTCACAAAATGTCTCAAGAATTCTATCATGCCCCCGTGTCCTTGTCACGCAAAATGTTGCGCAATGTATTCGATGCACAAAGGGATGTATTTTCTCGAAATAAAATACAAAACGACTTCATAATGAAACAAAAACCCCCTTAAGGCTACTCCCTCCGAAGGACATTACACTCCGTCTCCGGTTTTCCCGAAAAGACAAGGCGGGGGCGACCTCGTCGATGAAGTCGCCCCCACCTTGTCCTTCCGGGGAAACATATTTTTTTGTAACACGTCTCTTTTCGATAAAAGGATGTGCCTTTCCGTCAGGTCCCATCCGTCCCGTCGTTCACTTCCGCGACAGTTCGACGGCGCTTCGCGCCTCCCACCATTTCCGGAATGCCGCGAACGCTGCGACGACCCTCTTCGCGCACTCCGGTGTGAGTGCATCGTCGAAATCGAAGGAGACGCCGCTTACGGAAAGCATCCATGCCTCGCGGAGAGGATGCCCGAGTTCCTCCGCAAGGCGAAGAATCCATCCCGGGCCGAAGGAATGGATATTCAGCGATTCCGAGCCCCCGTCCGGAACGACAGGAACGAACATGTATCCCGCCTCGGAGGACGCCACGGAGGCATCGACGAAGAGTACCATCTCCGCATCGGCCAGATCCGCCGCAACCTCGGGAAGAAGCTGGTGATCCAGGTGAAGCGTCACCGTTTCTCCCCTCCCCTCCAGCCAGGTCGCGACCTGTGGCGCCAGGATATGCCCCACTCCATCGTCCTGGCGAAAGGGATTTCCGTAACCTATGACATGCACGCGCACTGCAAAACACCTCGCTTCGCCACCACACTACGGACATTCTTCGGAAAGGAACAGGCGCGTTCGTCCGCAACACATACACCTCGCGAACGCCTACCACCCGAAAGAAGCGAAGGGACCGAACGGCCCCTTCGCTTCCGGACAGATCACGGACAGAACGCGGTGTTCTTCTCCGATCCCTGGGATCAGGATCGTTCCTGGTCCGAGAGCAGAACACCCTTGGCATCGAACACCTGGAGTCGCAGGGGCATCTTCCCCACCGCATGGGTGGAGCAGGAAAGACACGGATCATAGCAGCGAATCACGTGCTCCATGCGGTTCATGATCCCTTCCGTGACCTTGCCATCCCTGATGTAGTCCCTGGCCACAAGTTCCACGCCCTTGTTCATGGCGAAATTGTTGTGCCCCGTGGCGACGATGAGGTTTACCCTCGTGATGGCCCCCCGATCGTCCACCTCGTAATGGTGAATGAGCGTTCCCCGGGGCGCCTCGATGACACCGATTCCCTCGGGATAGAGTTCCCGGGAATGCACACGAAGATCGCTTCCCATGATGTCCTCGTCGTCGAGGAGTTCCTCGATCCGCTCCAGCCCGTAGAGGGTTTCGATGAGTCGGGCATAGTGATAATACATGGTGTAGTGCACCACGCCGTCCTCGGTGAGCTTCCGGAAAGCCGCCAGCTCCGCCGATGCCTCGGGAGTGGAAATGTCGTCGCAGGCGTTGACGCGCCCCAGAGGACCGACGCGGTAACTGCCGTTGGGATACCCCAACCCGCGATAAAAGGGGAATTTGAGATAGCTCCAGGCCTCCACGTGCTCACCGATGTGGTCGAGGTACTCCCAGTCCGGAAACTCGTCGATGATGCGCCCTCTGGGCCCACGGAAACGGATGTCCCCGTCGTAGAGTTCGAGAAAACCGCCGTTCACCAGTCCCAGAAAGGCCGTCTCTAGGGTGGCGAACCGTTTTGCCTCCTCACCCTTTTCGGCGAGATAGTTCTTGATCAGGTCCAGGGCTTCACGGACAATGGCCTTCATCGCGGGAAGATCTCTGACGATCTCGTCGCGCTCGTCCTGCCGAAGACTTCTGTTCACCCCGCCGGGAATGCTGTGCCAGGGGTGGACCTTCTTGCCGCCAAGAGTCTTGATGATCTCCTGTCCGAACTTGCGCAACGAAATCCCCTTGACAGCCAGCTCGGGAAACTGCCTGGCCAGACCGACAACGTTGCGGATGGCGGGATCCGCATCGAACCCGAAGAGCAGATCCGGGCTGGAGAGGTGGAAGAAAGAGAGTGCGTGGGACTGGACGAACTGTCCCATGTGCATGAGCTCCCGGAGCTTGTGGGCGCTCGGCGTGATCTCCACCCCGAGAATGGCGTCGCAGGCCTTGGCCGCCGCCAGATGGTGACTTACAGGACAAATGCCGCAAATGCGGGGCGTGATGACCGGCATTTCCCGGAAATCCCGACCCTTGGAAAAAACCTCGAAGCCCCGGAACTGAGTGACGTGGAATCGTGCATCCTGGACCTGTCCCGCTTCGTCGAGGTGGACGGTGATCTTTCCGTGTCCCTCGATCCGGGTCACCGGATTGATTTCGATCTTGCGCACCGTGGTCATACTCTTCGCCCTCCTCCTAGTCGTACCGCATCATGTTCGCGGGAACCTTGGGCACTCGCCCTTCGAGGATCTCCTGGAAGACCCAGAGGATGGTGTCCGCGTCGGGAGGGCATCCCGGAATGTAGACGTCGCACTTCACCACATGGTCGATGGGGATGGCCTTTGGCAACAGCGCCGGAAGCTCTTCCCCGGGAATGACCTTTTCCGGGTTCACGGTGCTTTTCGTCTCCGTGTAGGCTTCTTCCAGAACCTTCTCGGGGGAGAGGAAATTCCGCATGCAGTTGATGCCCCCGAAGACGGCGCAATCACCCCATCCGACGAGGATCTTGCAACGATCCCGCATTTCCTTGGCGAGATGGACTTCTTCCTCGTTGCCCAGAGCACCGTCGATGACGCCCACGTCCACCTGGGGGATTTCCTTGCCGTCCACCACGGGCGAGTAGAGGATATCCACTTTCTCGACCAGATCGGCGAGGCGCTCGTCGATGTCGAGGAAGGACATGTGACACCCCGCGCACGCCTCAAGCCATACCGTTGCGACTTTTGCCTTCGCCATTGCCGACACCTCCTACTTCAGAACCATCTGTGCCGCCGACGGAGCCACCCGGGATGCGAACACCGCTTCGCAGGGCGGAACGGCGGGGCGCTCGATGGAGATGCCCAGATCCTTGGCGAGATCGTCGAGAATGGTGGACAGCCCCCGGACCTCTCCCTTGGGCGGAACGATCACGTTGAGCCGGCGCCGCTCGCCTTCGACGGTGCAGTAGTGACCGCTTCGCTCGTACCACGCGGGAGCGGGAAGGAGCACGTCCGCCATGTTCACCAGGGGATGGACGAGATAGGGAGTCTGTACCACCACGAAGCGCGTCCGGAAGATCGACGCGAGCATCGTCTCGTCCTCGGGAATGAGCCCCGTGGAGAAGACATAGAGGAATTCAAGGTCCTCCTTGCCAAGCCAGCTCTCGGAAGCGCACACCGTGTTTGCCGCGCCAAGGCTGTTGCCGCTTGTCACGAGGGGAACCACACCAAGGCCATCGTCGAAGAAAGCCTTGCTCGCGATGGCTACGTTCACCGCCGCCGTAACCGTATCGGGGTTCTTCGCTGCGCAACCACCGAGAACGAAGACAGGCTTTTTCGCCTGTATGAGGCAGGCTGCGATCTCCTCCACAACTTTCGGATCCACCCCTGCGATGGTCGCACACTGCGCCAGAGATTCCCGGTAGGGCTCAAGGGCCTCTCGGGCTGTTCCCGTGTCGTTCTCGGAAAGGCGCAGTGAAGCGATGGTCTGCGCCAGGGCGTTGAGAAACTCGGGTCTGATGACCTTCCCAGGCATGGGCACATGCACGTCCGTGATCCCTTTGAACGGGTCCTCGTCACAGGAGATGTTCAGCAGTTTCGCACCATCCCGAAGAACCGCCACTCGGATGTAACTTGCCACGACGGGAGCTTCCTCCTGGGGATCGGCGCACACCGTGACAATACAATCGCTGTCCAGAATGTGATGCGCCGCCGTGAAGGGGCGGACACCCTGAACACGGAAGGGATCGAGCCCCTTGATGAATCCTCGGAGCACGTCACCGTCGAAGGTATCCACTTTCTCCATTTTAAGCCCACTCCGGAAGAGGCCGGAGAACAGGGACAACTCCTCGTCCGTACACAGGCTGGACAACAACGCTCCCGCCTTGCCCCGTTCGTAGGCAGGTTTGAACTTCGCCGCCACGAAACTCAGCGCTTCGTCCCAAGATGCCTCGCGATAGCCCGCACCGTCACGGATCATGGGGACCGTCACGCGATCCCGTTCCGTGGACTGCGGGAGCCACCAGCGTCCCTTGTGGCAGAGCTGCCCTCCGTCGGGCTCCTCCGTGCCAAGCCCTTCCACACGGGTGATGCTGCCGGTTCGGACATAGGCCTTGAACCGGCACCCCACGGAGCAGAGCGGGCAAACGCTCTCCACCGCGTCGTCGCACTGGCTCCGTTTGCCTCGATAGGCGAACTCGCGGAGCGTGATGGTCCCCGTAGGGCAGACCTGCGCACAGGCACCACAGCTCACACAGGTATCGCTCTCGCCGAGCTTCTTTCCCAGATCGGCCACCACCGTGGCGTTCCAGCCCCGTTTCTGAAGATCCAGGGTGTGGGCGCCGACCTTCTCCGCGCAGATACGGATGCAGCGAAGACAAAGAATACAACGGTTGTGATCCAACTGAATTTCCGGGTGCGTCGCGTCGTTGGAGAAGTCCGCGTAGAGATAGGGATAACGCACCGAATCCATACCGTGTTCGATGGCCTGGCGCTGCAGCTCACAGTCGCCACTCTGGGAACAGTACATGCAAAAATGATTCCGACCGGCGAAGAGGAGTTCCAACACCTGCTTTCGGTAGTTGAACAGCTTCTCCGTTGTCGTGTGCACCACCATGCCATCCTGGGCGGGCGTGGTGCAGGACGTGAGGAGTTTTGGGTTTTTTTCCACCTCCACCACGCACATACGGCACGCACCGATGGGGGTGAGGCCCTTGAGATAGCACATGGTGGGAATGGTTACCTCGTTCTTCTGAGCCACCTCCAGGATGGTCTCGCCCGCAACGCCGCTGCACTGTTTTCCGTCTATGGTGAGGATGATCTCCTTCATTGCGTCTCCCTCCGTCACGAGTGCCGTTCCGTCTTCGGCAACGGTCCGTCAGCTCTTCGTCACCGCGGAGAAGGGACAGACATCGAAGCAGGAGCCGCACTTGATGCAGCGGTCCTGATCGATCACGTAGGGTGTCTGTCGATCTCCGGCAATGCAGTTCACAGGGCACTTTTTCGCGCACAACCCGCATTTACGACATTTCTCCCTGTCGATGGCGTAGGTGATGAGTTTGGTACAGGCCAAGGCAGGGCATTTCCTGTCCCGGATGTGCGCCTCGTACTCGTGCCGGAAGTAGCGCAGCGTGGTGAGCACCGGATTCGGCGCGGTCTGGCCGAGTCCGCAGAGGGACATGTCCTTCACCATGTGAGCGAGTTCCTCCAGGGTAGCCAGGTCCTCCATCGTCCCCTCACCGGCGGTAATCTTCTCGAGGAGGAGGAGCATCTGTTTCGTTCCCTCTCTGCAGGGAACGCACTTGCCGCAGGATTCCCGCTGGGTGAACTCCAGAAAGAACTTGGCCACGTCCACCATGCAGGTCGCCTCGTCCATGACGACGAGTCCCCCCGACCCCATGATAGCCCCCGCCGCCGTGAGCGACTCGTAATCCACGGGAAGATCGAGGTGTTCCTCGGTGAGACAGCCGCCGGAGGGACCTCCGATCTGAACGGCCTTGAATTTCTTGTCGTTGATGATGCCGCCGCCGAGCTCGAAGACGATTTCACGAATGCTGATCCCCATGGGAACCTCGACCAAACCGGTGTGTTTCACTTTTCCGGTGAGGGCGAAAACTTTGGTCCCCTTGGATTTCTCCGTACCGATGGCGGCGTACCAGGCGCCGCCGTTGCGGATGATGGCCGGAACGTTGGCCCAGGTCTCCACGTTGTTGATGTTCGAGGGTTTGCC
>JGI11944J13513_1002961_pt1 | contig 11110 bp, 8 predicted proteins | sample TerdegcoTASludge_FD_13513 | JGI IMG/M metagenome (IMG submission 13513) | reverse complement strand
GCAGGGAACATTCAAACAGGTCACGAGTACCGGCGCAGTTAAGCAAGACCTTATAATCTCGGCATACAAACCGAACGGAGGGCTGGAGGACAGGTTCAAACTCGAAGCCGGAACTGAAGATGGCGTCTGGGACTTCCTTCGCGAACACCTCAAGAGGCTGCCCGTCTTCATCGAGAAAGACGGTGTGTCCGAGCTTATAGTCGAGAGAACGGATTATCTCCTGTACGACAGGATGATCGCCTTTCACATCCAGCGGGGAAGGTCTATACCTATGTCTGCTTCCGAGTTCTATAAGGGTCTGCGCCAGAGGTTTCCAGAAAGGGACGGCATGTTCTTCCTGCCCGATCAGGTTAACGAATACGACCGCAAGAGAATAAACGTCAACGAGCTGCGACAGATAGCCCTCTTCGTAACCGATGAGGACTCGGCAATACAGTGGCTGAGGCTCCAGCTCCAGAACAAGCCGCAGACCTTCCAGGAGCTGCAACCACAGTTCATGCCGGTCTCTCGGAGCTGGGCAAAGCACGAGAAGGAGATAGAGCTTAAGGAACTTCTCGAAGACAATTTCTTGAAATACGACTGTGTCGGACCCGTACCCGCCCAGATCTGGAGCTGGCTTCAAAAGAGCTCGAGACTCAGAGAGAAGATGAAAGATCAGACTCCCGAAACGGCAGATAGTTCACTAAAGGCCGAAGCGAAAGACAGATGGTACGTGCCCGACCCGGCGAGGGCGCAGGACCTTGAGAGACTAAGAGAGAAGGCACTCCTGAAAGAGTTCGAAGAGTACAGAAACCACGTAGGCAAGAAGATACGCACATTCAGAACCGAGGCCGTTAGAGCTGGATTCAAGAAACTGTGGAGTGAGAAAGATTACAGGGGGATAGTACAGGTCGCCGACAAGTTGAGCGATAAAGTGATTCAGGAAGACCCGAAGCTGCTCATGTACTACGACAACGCCCTGACCCGCCTCGGAGAGTGATCGACTGAAAGAGTCGCTCTTTAAGACGGGATAAGCTAAAAAGTTAAGCGGAGCCCTTTGCCTGCTCCGCCCACGGGGACACCCCCATGCGAATTAAGTGTAGCATTGTAATCAACGGAATGTCAATATTCTGGTGCATATACAGGAAACGGAGCGTCTTATGAGCGAGAAGTGGTTCTGGCTGGAAAGCGAAAAGAAGCTCTGTTTGCTCCTTGAGAGCAGGGAGCTATGGGGTTACAGGACATCAAAAGTCTGGATACCCGGAGAGGACAGGGTCGTCCAGATCTCTTCAGATAAGCTGAGAGTTGCCGAAGAAGTGGACAGCCTCTTCTCTGAAGACTTTATATCTTATGTGGCGGCTTCGGGGAAGCTGCTGAATGCATTCAATTCGGCAGATATTCTGCTTGCGCCGATGAACTCCGCTGTCCTCCCGCTTCCTCACCAGATCCACACCCTTCAGAGGGCGCTTTTCGGAAACAAGATCCGCTTTCTTCTCGCAGATGAGGTCGGACTGGGAAAGACGATCGAGGCGGGCCTTATAATTCAAGAATTGAAGCTCCGCGGAGCAGTCAAACGCGTTCTCATAGTAGCGCCTAAAGGTCTTATAACCCAATGGGAGAGCGAGATGAAGCTGAAATTCGATGAGGATTTCAAGCTGGTAATACCTTCCGAGCTCTCGGCTTTCAAGAAGCTCTCGGGAGTTGAGAACGCCTGGGAGCTCTTCGATCAGATAATCTGCCCGCTCGATTCGGTTAAACCGGTCTATTCCCGTCAGGGCTGGAGCAACGAAAAACTTCAAGAGTACAATCAAGAGAGGTTTCTCGATCTCGTGAATGCCGGCTGGGATCTTATCGTCGTAGATGAGGCTCACAAACTGGGAGGCACCAATTCGCAGGTCGCAAGACACAGGCTCGGGCAGAGTCTCGCGCAGGCCGCGCCATATATCCTGCTTCTTTCGGCGACGCCTCATCAGGGAAAGAGCGATGCCTTTCTCAGGCTTATGTCGCTTCTCGATCCCATCGCCTTCACTTCGGAGGAAGAGCTCGACAGAGACACTGTATCTGACTATGTCCTGAGAACCGAGAAGCGAAGGGCGATAGACATAGAGGGGAAGCCGCTCTTCAAGAAGAGAATGACGAGTCTGGTGCCGGTCGATTTCGACGAGAAGTCCTCAAGACAGCAGAAGCTGTATGAAGCGGTTACCGAATACGTTAGAGAAGGCTACAAGAGAGCTATAAGCCAGAGGAAGAACCATATAGGTTTTCTGATGCTCCTTATGCAGAGGCTTGTAGCTTCTTCCACTTCGGCCATAGCTAGAGCTCTCGAGAAGAGGCTCGAAGCGATTTCCAGTCCGGGCGATCAGATAATGCTTCCGCTCGATCTCGATAGCTTCTCTTTTGCAGAGTTCGAAGAGCTGAACAGCACCGAAGAGATAGACTTTCTCGGGATTATCAGGATCAAACCGTTCGTCAGCGAGGCAGAAAGGGTCCGCTATCTTCTCGGGCTGGCGAAGGCTGTCGAGCTTGAGGAGAGCGACGCTAAGGCTCTGCGGCTGCTGGAGATTATTCAGACGACCAGAAGAGAGGAAATGAATCCAGATGTGAAGATTCTGGTCTTCACAGAATTCGTTGCAACCCAGAAGATGCTCCAGAAGTTTCTCGAAGAGAGGGGTTTCTCGGTTTGTATTCTAAACGGTTCTATGAGTCTCGAGGAGAGACTGAAAGCTCAGCGGTCGTTCGCGGGCGAGTCGCAAATTTTGATCTCAACGGACGCGGGAGGCGAGGGGCTAAATCTTCAGTTTTGCCACGTCATTGTGAATTACGATATGCCGTGGAATCCCATGAAGATAGAGCAGAGAATCGGCAGGGTCGATAGAATAGGTCAAACTCAAGATGTTAAGGCCTTTAATCTGGCAATTACCGCAACTGTGGAGTTCAGAGTTATCGAGGTTATTCAGAGAAAGTTGCAGGTAATACTTGAGGAGTTCGGTGTTGACAAGACCGGCGATGTTCTCGATTCAACGGAGGCGGCAGACATCTTCGACGACATCTTCGTTGCTGCAATAACCGACCCGGACAACCTCGAAAAGCTTGTTGACAGCTCGCTCGAGAGGATAAGGCAGCAGATCATCGTTTCAAAGGAGAGTGGCAGGCTTCTGCCCGCGGACAGTTCGATCGGGCCGGAAGAAGTCAGAAAGCTAATAGATCAGCCGGTTCATTACTGGCTTGAAAGGGCGGTTATATCTTTCGTGAGGAGTAAAGAGGGAAAGGCCGTCAAACTGGGGGACAACTGGAAGGTGTTCTTGCAAGGTGAGATCGAAGAGGAAGTTATCTGCTTTTCGCGAAACGACGATTCCTATGTCAGAACTATCACATTCAATGATCCACTGGTGAAAACTATCGTGAAAGAGATCCCGCAGTTTCCCGAAGGACTGCCGATTCCCGTCGCAAGCGTCCACAACATTCCGAAAGGAATCTCTGGCATTTGGTCGCTCTGGAGGGTGACTGCACACGGTTCTAAGTACGATCTTCAGAGAGTTGTGCCGGTATTTGTAAGTGAAAGTGGGCAGATTCTTCATAGATCTGCCGATCTGATCTGGACGAGACTGATCGAGGGTGAAGTCTCGGTTACTGCGCTCAAAGCAGCCGACGGGATCTATGAAACGGCCGAAAGCAAACTCAAAGAATGCTTTGACGAACTGAGGAGTATATATTACCGTAGAGTCGAGAAAGAGAGGAACAGGAAGAAAGACTGGTTTAGAATAAGGAGAAGGCTCGCCGAGAGATCCGGTCTCTCACAGGTAAGAGATTACAGGGTTCGGAAACTCGACAGAGAGCTCGAAGAGTGGAGCTCCCAAGAGGAGACCGTTATTCCTCAAATAGAGCTTCTTCTTTCCTTAGTAGTGAGAGGAGAAGATTAGTTTGATTTCCCTGAATTCCCGGATAGTCGAGATGATTCTCGCCCCCCAAAAGGATTCCTTGATCATCTATGATCCCGATCGGCTTGTTGATCGGGAGATTGTCGGGGAGTTATCGGATAGAGGTTTCTCCGTTATAGAGTTTGAAGACTCGATTGTCTTCAGATTCCTCTATGAGAGCGAGTTCAGGGATACGGGAAGGAGGCTGCTGATAGTAACCAGAGCTATTCCGCCTCAAGAGCTTCCTTTCGATATATGCTCTTCGCTTCCGGCCGTTGAGATTTCTCTTAATTCAGTCTTCCCAAAGCTCAGCCGAAACGCTCTGGAAAAGCTTGAGAAGAAAGATCTGGAGAGGCTTTATGAGTCCCATAACGAAAATCTTCAGCCTCTGTCCACGAGAAAGACTAGAGAGTTTATCTTGAAGTGTATCTATGACTTTGATTCAGAAAGACGCTACGACCTCGCCGGGCTCGTTGCCTGGCTTATGCAATTGCATTATAAGAGACTTGAGCTGGGGGAAGAACTGATTGAGCTAGTAACGCATATTGCCAGTGAGAACGGCTATGAAAGGCTTTTAGATCTAAATACTCTTGCGCGACATAGAGAAAGCTTCTTCGAGTTTCTTCAAGAACGCTGGCCACTCTTCTTGAGGAATCTCGGGAACTTCAACCTGTATGAAGAGAGCGACGCTTCACTGAAGCACAAAGGACCGGGCTCTCTGCCATTTGATGACCCAAAGATCAAGGTTTATGTGGATACTATGTTTGCCGAAGGTCTTCTTAAAGCTGTGCCCGTCGATGATCCCTCAAAGTATGAAAAATCGTGGACGGCAATAGGAATCGACAGTGAACGTTCATCGCAAATACGCTTCAAGAAACTTTTCGAGATCGTGAGCAATTCTATCCCAGCGGTTGAAGCGAGTTACGGTAACTGGATCGAGTTTGCCTGGCGCTGGGCAGAGTTGAATCTGCTTGCCTACTCGATCATTCTTGGAAGGAATGAAAACTCAGATTTAGAGGCGATCAGGACGCTTGTTGATTCCAAATTCGAGAACTGGATGGTTGAGGAGTACGGAAAACTTCTAACTATCTCTTCAAAACTCCCCGTGACTGTGAAGGATATAATCAACTGGACTGGCAGGTCGTTCCATGAGACTGGAAAAATCGCGCTAATAGTAATCGACGGTATGTCTCTGCTTCAATGGTCTAGACTCTCACACCTGCTGAATAGCTTCATCTACGAACAACACGCGGCTTTCGCGATGATTCCGACTGTAACGGCGGTCTCGCGACAGGCTATCTTCTCCGGATCGCTCCCCTCAGAACTGCCCGATCTCAAGAGCACTTCCACAGAGCCCGGACTCTGGAAGAGGGCGTGGATTGATAGAGGTGTCAAAGAAAGGGAAATCTCTTATATAAACAAGGCCGACAATCAACTGATAGGAGCGGCAGAAGAATCGGTCGAAAGAGAGATGGCGGTTATCGGGATCGTCATAAGAGAGCTCGATGAAAAGGCTCACGGCGAGAATATAGGCATGAGATCGCTTCTTGCCGCCACAGAGATCTGGCTTCAGGAGAGCTGTTTTCTGGATCTGTGTAAGCTTCTTTTGTGGTCGGGATACGAGGTTATTCTTACCAGCGATCATGGAAACGTTGAATCGAAGGGGATGGGAAACCCTTCGGAAGGATTGATGGCTGAGACAAGAGGCGAAAGGGTCAGGATCTACAAGGACTCGCTGTTGAGAAACAAGATTCATTCGCAGTACCCCGATTCCATCGAATGGATTCCAGCGGGACTTCCTCAGGACTTCTTACCCCTTATCGCGCGAGGAAGACGGGCATTCACAACACTAGACTCGGCTGTGATTTCTCACGGTGGACTCACACTCGATGAAGTTATCGTTCCACTTATAAAACTATCGAGAGGATGAACTAAATTGACGAAGATGCTTGGTTTTGACAGACAGATAAAGAAGGAATGGCTCGATATAACTATGGAACTACTTGTCGAAGGTAAGAATACTCGAGAGATAAGAGAACAACAAGAGCGATTCATGGCAGTCGATTTACCCGGTAAAGATGCCAGAAGGAAGACTAGACTCGTTATCTCCAGAATGTGGTTTGACAACAATCCCAATCTGGTCGTTCTGCGAAGAAAGGCACTTGAGATACTCAAAGAGAATCCAGAGATAGATACAAGAATCTTTCACTGGGGAATGAGCCTGGCAACTTATACACTCTTCAGAGATATTGCGGTGATCTGTGGAAGGTTGATAGCTCTGCAGGGTTATTTTAGGGTCTCTCAGGTCCACGATAGAATAAGCAAAATATGGGGAGAGAGATCAACACTTACTAGAGCATGTTCAAGGGTAATTCAAACTATGCAACTATGGGGATTGATAGAGAGTACAGAGAGACAAGCCGGCTATACAGCCAACGAAAGAAACGCAATAGCCGTAGAGAGAAAGAGTGAGACAACATGGCTCATTCAAAGCTTGCTTCTGAGCAAAGACAGCGGGTCTATATCTGTTGACGATATAGGGAAAATGCCCGAGCTATTCCCCTTCAAGATAGACATCAGCCTTGATTCATTGGTCGATTCAGACGGGATAGAGATCTCCCGTCAGGGGCTTAAAACAAACTTGATCTCACTGAAAAAAACTTATCAGTGAATAGGGGGAAACTGGATTCTCTTGAAAGTAACCTCCCGTGTGCTGTGTTCACAATGTCGAATTGGACTCTGTGAAAAGGTACTCCTGTCATCAGTACCAACTAAAGGAAAACGGTTGCGGATACAATGAATTTGAAGGCGATATTGACACTATAAGAAGATAGTCAGGTCTGAGGAAATGGACTTGTGGTTTAGCCGGATAGGTTTTTTTAAAATATGCCTAAATCGTGTTTCAAAGACATTTAGAGATCAGTGTATTTCGAAGAATTTCCCTTTGACTTTGAGAGTGGATATTTCTCCCCGTTCTTCTCCAGTTTGTCCAGAATTGCTTTCTCTATGTCTATGCCAGCATCGTGCGCCAGAGTTATAGCGTATATCATGATGTCGGCGAGTTCCTGCTCTATCTTAATATGCTTCACGCAGACTGTCTCAGCAAGTTCGGAATCTTTGGTCCACTGGAATATCTCAAGTAACTCGGCGCTCTCTATACATATTGACGCTGCTAGTGTTCTGGGGTTATGAAACTGCGCCCAATCACGCTCATCACGAAAAGCAATTATCTTTTCCTCAATTTCCTTAAGCATATCTACCCTCCCGCGAAAGTAAAGCCTGAAATCTCCGTTTTGTGGCGGAATCAACAAAATAGACATAAGTCCCCTTCATTCCTCTGGAGAATAGAACTCTGTATGTATTCGCGAGATGTCTTACAAGGTTCTTAGACCTTTTCACCACGTTATCGCAGCTATTGGTCTTTTCTCCCATCCACATACCCTGCCTATCATTCCACGTGAGGTCATTGCCTACGATTACACCGCAGTAATCAAATTCGAAGCCCTGAGCCGAATAAATACAGCCTATCTGATCAAGGCCCTCATCTTCAGTTGCCCATATCTTGTAAGGATGTCTCGTGGGAGGTTCACTACCGCGTTCCTTACGATTCCACGGTCTCTTCCAGTTGCCTATTATCACATCTTCAACGAGAGACCCGTCTCTTGCGGGCTCTGACCACGGCCAGCAGAAGCCTGCGACCAGCCTTGCTGTGTTCCCTTCACCGAACTTCCTTCGAATCTCTTTCTCCATATCGATCGGCGAATCGAAGATCCTGAACTCATAATCCTCCTTCCAGCTGAGGTCCGGATCCCCTCCAAGGTCAAACACAAAATCAAGCCACCTGAGATAACTCTCGGAACCCGAGCATCTGAACTGTCCCTGAAGCTCCATCTCGGAAATCTCTATTCCGCGTTCAAGGGCGGCGTTACGTATTAGCTGGGGAGTTCCTACTTCTCCGGGGCGTACTACCTGGTTATCATCCAGAAGAAACACCGATACTTTGGCAGCATCTATAAGCTCGAGAACCTGACTCTTATTGCTCTTCATTTCGGATCGTGTGAATCGTGTATTGCTGGTTTCCCTTATTCTGTGTGCCTCATCGGCAATTAGAACATCGATCGTATCGGGAACTTCTTGTGAGAAATTATTGAAATACTTGAACACTGCCGAGGAACGTCTATCCACCTGCGCACGCAGGTTGGTGGTGAAGGCTTTGGAACCGGTACAGTGGACAACGTTGCGACCCATCTTCGCCAATTCTGCGAGAAGCCTGACAGCTATTACGCTTTTCCCTGTACCCGGAGCGCCGCGAACGAGAATAACTGCCTTGCTGTTGTTTCTTCCCAGCCTTTTAGCCCTCGTTAGGACCTCGTTAAACGTTATGAGCTGTTCGTCGAGAAGTGTAAACACTGGATTCCCTTCTATAATATCGGCCACGTGTTCGAGAAGCTTTCGCGAAGGCATATACTTGCTGTGCAGTATCTTCTGGAGAACGCCTTCACCGCTGTCTTTGCCGACATTGCCAGAAAGAAAGTCTCCAAATTCCTCACGCATGTCGCCCGTGAAGAGAGGATAAGCGTCTATGAGGTGTCTGTATTCTTCGTCCAGAAGATCGCCGCAGTTTCGAGAATTCGCATCATGCAGAAAACTGCACGCCTCAAGGTCTACAAATGATCCACCCGAGTCGTTGTAAAAAGCTGTGTGAGATCCTTTCAGGTACTCGGCGTATGATCCGGCCTGACTCGATGGATGAAGCATAGTCCTGCCAGAAGGTCCATGTTCGAAGCTCACACAATCCTGTACGCCGCACTTGTAGGCACTCTGCCACTGCTTCAGTTCAACGATAACTGCCCTTTCCCGCGAGTCACTCCCGATACCGGTTATCATTGCGTCCAGACGTTTGTTGCTCATCGGGAGTCTGTATTCCACAATCACACCTACCCTCCTGAGACTCGAGTCTGCAAGAGAAAATGAGAGATTCCTGAGAGAGTTCATCCACGAATTTACTTCGGATTTCGAGGGTCTGGAACCGAAATACCTGACGAAATTCTCCTGCAGGGTATCGGCAATGGTGTTGTTCAGAGCCTTATTTATGAAGGCATCACCCATTCCTGAAAACAGTTGCACGTTTATACCACCCCGATTGTGTTCAATCAAACTGAGAATAACACATTTTGGCTGCTTTCTTGCAATAGCTAAGCCATGAGTGCATAAATGACATTAAAATGCGGTTTTCGGCTGTGAGAAAGTTCTAAGACTCGGTCGGCTACATTTCAACAACAAAGGATCTTGATAAAATCTTGATTAACCCCCCTGTGTATTCACACAACATGTCTCCTAGGCTAGAAGAGACGCGTCTCGAATGCTTAAGTCTCCGCGCACTGTAATCAGTACTGAAATGATCTCTCGGAAACCATAAGACCACTACTCCCCAAATATGCTTTGACCCTGTCCAGAGTGCGTTTTCTCCAGTTCAAAGAGTCTTATGCAGTTTGTTGTAGGCATTCAGTGCCATATCCAGTTCACGCAATGAATAGGGCTTGCAGAATGCAATTATATTCAGAACTACAGCGCGATAAGCATTGTACTTCGACGTATCTGGAACTTCATAAGAGATGTAATTCAGCTTCTTCAATGCCTCACAGCAATGTCTGTTCATAATCGGGAATGTTTGGGGATACAGATAATGCAGAATTCCAGTGCCGACAACCGGCCCGATACCTTTAAGGTCGGCAAGCTTTTCGAGCTTTGCGCTATTGGGCACAATCTGAACGGCTCTGATAGCGTTTTCGTACTTAGAGTAATTGTTCCATTCGATCTGTTGATGATTCTTGCGGATCATCCAAGATACAGGCTTTTGGAGAGTCTCTCTTGAGATCATTCCCGTGTTGTGTATCTCATACGGGATCTCTTTCGTCAACTCCATATGGATGATCTCATCGTTCCGATTCACCGTTTCACAGTATCTGCCTGATCAGTATCTCAAAAACGCTGCATAGATCTTTTCTGCCACATATGCCTCCCAGTTTCTTGGAATCTTGCTATCCACTCAAGTATCTACATAGCAGCTTCACGCCATAACTTTTCGATAAGTTCTGCCTGAGCTTCAGTTACAACAAAGTTGGTACTCTGACAAAATTGAAGTATCGAAAGCTTTTCAAGACCAACCGTCTTCTCCAGAAAATTTCTGGTCAGCATCCCCTCTTCTGGAGATAGCCTTACATCGCTTAGCTTTATCCTGACACGAAGGCCTTCTTTTAGGTTCGTTTTGCTTACCCAGTAGTCTTCTACAAGGTATCCGATATCACTTGGACGAGAAACGATTTCTCCTTTCGCCACGATACCCGGTATGTATTTGCGGCCCTTTGCCCGCCAGATGAAGACAATATCACCTATTTCCATATCGGCAGAAAACTGTTTTGAGAGCCAAGCAATAGGCTTTCTGTCAGCGAAGTTGTCTCTCAGGTAATCGTCTACTCTAAACATGGTTGGATTGCCCTGAAAAATCCAGAAACTCACTTCTGCACCTCCTTCCCTGCTGAAGATACACCTTAATTCTAAGCTAATTTGGGGTCTATTCAGCTTTTTTTCATATGGTGTCTCGAAAAGGAGGGCCTTCAATGGTGGTACCATTGAATCAACTAAAAATTACAAAGGAAGCCCGAATAGATGCTATAACAAGGGATGGGAAACAAGATCAAGAGACGTTATCCGTCCAATGTTCTGGAAGTTGATCTTGGGTCCTCCCTTGAGGGAGGAGGGCCACGAAGTAGCGGAGGGTGTTCTCTTGAGAGCAGAAGAGCGCGATCTTGGTTTTCTTACCTCTAACCTCTGACCTCATTCCTCTTACCTCTGTTTAGAGACGAACGAGAAGAACGGGATCCCGTATAGAACCATTACGGGATGACAGGATAGGGGCGGTTAACGGGATGACCCTGAAATGCTCCCCCTCGTGTCATCCTGACGCGCTCCTAGTCAGGATCCCGGTCTTCGCGAAAAACGGGACAGACGTTAGGAGCCCGTCAGTCCCCATTTTCGTAGGATCACTACGGGATGGCGGGATGCGAAAAAAACGAACTGGGCCCGTATCCATCTTGAGTGAAATCGTTTTGTATGAGAACGAATATGTGCTATTATCGTTTCATGGCGATACGAAACGGGCGGTGAGCATTCTGAACACAGATGAGTTAATTCAATCGCTTGAAGAGATAAAG
>JGI11944J13513_1002958_pt1 | contig 11132 bp, 9 predicted proteins | sample TerdegcoTASludge_FD_13513 | JGI IMG/M metagenome (IMG submission 13513) | reverse complement strand
CCAGGCCGTAGGCCCGCCCCTGTTTCAGGAGCTTCAGCAGGGGCTCCTTCGCCGGCGGGTTCGCCACTGGAGGAAAGTAGCCCATGATCTCGTCCATGTACAGGATCGCCCGCAGGCTGGTCGTCCCGGGCAGCCCCCGTATCCACCCTAGAACCGCATTCAGAAGGATCGAAACGAAAAACTGCCTCTCTTTCTCCCCCAGGTGTGCGATGGAGAAAATCGACACTCGCGGTTTCCCCTCGGGCGTGTACAACAGGCGGGCCGGGTCCAGGGGATCCCCCTCCAGCCACAGGGAAAACCCAGGAGACGCCAGCAGGCTGTTCACCTTCATCGCAAGGGCGAATCGGTCCTTCGCCGGGAAGAACGACTCCAGGTCCATCACACCGATCCGGGAAAAGGGAGGAGACTGGATGTCCCGGACGAGGTTGGCCAGGTCCAGGTCCAGCCCCTCTCTCCAGGCCGACGCCAACAGGTTGGACAGGAGGATGTGCTCCCGCCCCTGGAAGGGGTCCGACTCGATTCCCATCAGGCTCAAAAGGCTTGTCACCGTCATCCCTACTGCGTCGTTGAGGGCTTCCGCGTCCTCCAGGACTGACTCGCCCGGCACAGACAGGGATTTCAGGATCGAAACCGGCCGCCCGGCCGTGCTGCCGGGAGTGTAAAGAGCAAACTCAGCGGAGGCTTTCAGGGCTGCGATCCGTTCCGGGGGCTGATCCCAGGATGCCAGCCCCTTCCTCCAGAGATCCGCCTGGCTTTTCGCGAAGTCTTCCGGCGACAGCCCCTTGCGGGCGGCCTCTTCCGCGTTTACCCAAGGCAGGAAATCCGACGGGGCAAGATCCGGGAACGTCAGCAGGAGGTTCCCCATGTCTCCCTTCGGATCGATTACGAGAGCCGGGATCTTGTCGATCGCCGCCTCTTCCAGCAGATCGATGCAGAGCCCCGTCTTCCCGCTTCCCGTCATGCCGATGCAGACCGCGTGGGTGACCAGGTCGCGGGAGTCATACAGGCACAGAGAATCCGTGGTGTTTCGCGTGGCGGGATCCACCAGCCTCCCCAGGTAAAAGCTTCCCAGCTTTTCGTAATTTTCCAAGACGGCATCTCTCCCCAGTATGGAAGTCATTATCCGTTTTTACACGACATGACCACAGCACCACTGCGACTACCATCAACCTATTGCTTTACTGACGAGTTGTATTATAATGTGAAAATGATTCTAATGATACCTGTGATACCTGAGGAGGTGTTGGCCATGCCCCAATTCACCGAACGCGAAAATGAAGTCCTGGTGGAGTTCTTGGAGGAGGCCATCGCTAACCTCCGTGAGGAAATCGCTGCCAGCGACAATGAAGAATACCGGACCATGCTGAAAGAGAGAAAGGCAATATTAATGGAAATTTTATCCTCAGTGACATCCGGGTAAGGGCTTAGTACAACGAAGCCGTTTATAATTCGAACAAAGTGAAAATACGCAGGAGGTTCAAAATGCGCAAAGGTTTTACTCTTGTTGAAACCTTAATTGGTTTGGTGATCCTCCTCATAGCGCTTTTTTCGATCTCGGCACTTGTCTTTTCTACCACAAAGCTGATGACAAAGACGATTGAGCGTGAAAAGGCTTTCCTAGTTGCTATGGACAAGTTGGAAACACTCGAAACGACAAGTTACGACGCGATAACCAGCGGAACGGAAACCAGCGGGGACTTCATCCTTTCCTGGGCGGTCACGACAAGCCAGAATTCTAAAGGTGTTCGCCTTAGTGTTGCTCGGACCGGGGCCGTAAAGGATGAGTCCGTGATCCTTGAACGAAGCTATAGCCCCTTTTCTTCCAACAAAAAACTCTACTAGGAGCATCCTATGCAGAAAACACGTGGATTATCTCTCTCTGAATTGCTCATTTCTCTCCTTGTCATCGGGGTGGTCATGGCTGCAACGATGGGGTTACTCTATGCCTTTTTCGGCCACTTTTCTCAATCCGATGATTATTCGGCTGCGAGACAAAGAGCCGAAATGGTCCTGACCATTTTGGAAAAACCCGTGCTCATGACAGGACTCGGCATCCCCCTGAAGGGAGGCATGTTTGTCCAGTCTTTCAAGAACAGCACGAATAACAATCTCCAAAACCTGGGCAGCGCAATTAAGATTATGAATGCCAACGGAAAACAGCATAACGACCTTCGCCTTCTTTACGCTCTTCCTTCCGGGCGCGCAAGCACAAGCGAATGGGACCTTGCTTCCGGTGATACGCCGACGATTTCCTTAACCAGCGGAGATCCGCTATCCGCCGCATTTGTCGATAACAACAAAGGAGAGACAAGGGGGTGGGTAATTTTCCCCCATTATGGGTACCCGTTAGGGGTAGAGACCCGAGCAAATGATTCGGTAAAAGTCATCGCGAATATCAGTGGAAAAATAGCATTCTTTGATGAACTTCATTTCCTGAGAAACTTTAGGATTGTGGAAAGTGCGGATTCGATTTACACCTATGACGGCTATTTCGTCCTGGATAGCCAAACGACGCCCTTACTTCATCGGCGCGTCGATGGAATCGTGGGGCTATATGCCGACTACCAAGCAGCAAGTGGCATCCTAACGGTTTGGGTTATGGCTCGAGGGGAAAGAAAGGCGAATTCGCCTTACTACACACAAAACAGGATTCTTGAATGGGTAGGAGGCACAATCGATATCCCTGATTTCAACACGAATCGTTATTATCGACTTGCCGTAGCCCAAGCGAAATGGCGGGTGAGAAACTGATGCGAAGGTCTAGAACCGGCCTTTGCCGAAAACGTAGAGGACTTGCCCTGGGAATGGTCCTGGTGACTCTTTTAGTGGGAGGGGCTTTTGTTGCCGTGGCTTTCCTTGTGGTAAACAATCTCTTTTTCTCTTCCCAATCAATCATTGACCGGTTCTCCCTTTACAATGAGGCGCAGGACGGTTTGGAGATTGGAAAAAGCTGGCTCAGGAACGCAATCCTGGCAGATGATCGCATCCCCCGCTGGGAAGCCCCGAATGCTAGCAATATCCTTAATCCCGCGGATGTTAGCACGAATTACGAAATCCTGATTGTTAAAACTCTTTCCGGTGATGCCGGAGAATTTACCTACAAAAAAGGGGAAACCAAAATCACGGTTCGCATTTACGACACTAATTACACCCCAGGAGCAGGCTTGGTAAATTCCTATCGGCAGGGTTTTCCACCGCAAGGTTATCCGTTCCCTGCCGAAGGGGAGGAATCGCTCCACCAGAGCAGTTCTTACGCAAGCAGCAACCGCGGGGAAGGATTTAGCGGTTCGGGCAGCGAAGGAGCCGGAGACCGGAATACGGTGCTGATACGAAGCACTGCGACCGACGGCAGGAATAGGCATTCTCGCACGGTTGAGAGCTTCCTGATCGTAAGGAAATAGGGAGGCGAGTGGAATGAACCCTCTTCAGAAATGGGAAAAGACACATTGGTGTGTGTTGGTCTCTCTCCTTGCCGTTGCTCTTTTTTCACCGGTTTTTTTTACGTCTGTTCTTCACGGGGACCCTGACCCGCAAATCTTGACGCCCTTTTTCAAGCCCATCCCTAACGGCTTCGGGAAAGCACTTGAACCCAACGTGCTGCTTCTCCTGGATACGAGCGGCTCGATGACCTTCAATCTTAGAGATGACAATAGCACTTACGGCGACGGGACAAAACCCTATGGATCAGGATCTTCTAGACAGTGGTATTTCGGTCGGGACACAAACAGCAACAACAACGATCCAACTATTCCCTATAACTATCACCCAAACCTCACCTACATCGACTCAGCGGACCTCCCAACAAATACAAGCTATTTTGCCTCTTCGGGCGGTCGTTATCTCTACCCGAACGACAGTAGGCTGTATGCCCTGAAACTCGTCCTTTGGGAGCTTTTCAGCGATCCCCAGTTGACGAACAATCTGAGGGTCGCCCTTGCGACTTACGGGCAGCGCTTTGTGGACAACGTCCGTGCGGATTGGTACAAATGGACACCTCAGAGAAGCGGAAGCGGAACGAATCAGCGCATTCGTTGGCATTACCTGGATTCATGGGGGAACCGCATGAAGCGGGCGATACTTCGGGAGCCGTTCGAAACCACCGCCAGCGCCGACCATTTGGCCAATCTCATGCAATGGTTCGACGGCATCGAAAACAGCCAGAACCAGGAACTCAGGGCACAGGGATCTACCCCTCTTGCCGCCTCCATCTATGGTTCCGGTAGTGAAAATGCGAAAGCGTACTTTCAAGCTACCGGGGTCGTCAACGGGTGGTGCCAGGACAACTGGGTGATCATACTGACCGATGGGGCTGAAACGGAAGACGGGGATCCTATCCAGTCTGTGAAAAACCTCTACAACTCCCTGAATAGCAAGATTTTTTTCGGGAAGCCAGCCCAACCCGTCAAGGCATTCGTGATTGGCCTGATCGATCCTTCGACCAATCCCGATCTCGCCAACACTTTGAACCGAATGGCGGATGTCGGCTGGGACGGCACGGAAGGACAGGCTTCTACACAGAAAGCGTATTTTGCCACCGATGTGGCATCTCTGCTGGAAGCCTTCCGGCTAATTTTCCAACAGATTCAGGCGCTTGCGGGAACCAGCGGAGCTCCAATGGTCAGCCCTCCCAAGCAGGGGGAATCGGGCGGAGTTTATGTCACCCGCTTTACGCCTAGAGCCCAGCTCCAGTGGCAAGGCCGACTGGAGAAATACGTGCTTTCGGGTGATATCCTGGCTACCACTCCTGCCTGGGACGCTGCAACGGTCCTGAACAAAAAAGCTTACACGGACCGGAAGATTTACACAATCGATTGGAAGGGGACTCAAGGAACGGTGCTTTCCGGAAGCAACCTGGCCCTGTTCAACGAGGCAAATGCTACTCACTTGAGGGAGGAAGCTACGAACAATATTGCATCGGTTTCTCCCGTCCAATTTTCGAAGTTTGTTCGCTGGATTCTAGGGAGTGACGAGTGGGATGAGGTTCCGACGCAATCGGAGAGGTGGAAACTCGGCGACATTTTCCATGGCGGATTGACTGAAGTCGGTTCTCCTGTTGGAAGCAACCCCCATTCGGAATACAGGGTGTTTGCGCAAAACAACCGAAACAGGGCGAAGGTTCTTTACACCCAGGGCAATGACGGTATGCTTCACGCTTTCGACGTCGGTAGCGGGGAAGAACGTTGGGCATTCATTCCCCCGCAGGTTCTCGGTTACGGGCGCCTGCTGGGACAGAAAGGTCGATTCACGAAATCTGGCAACAGCTTCTCTTTTGCCTATTTTGACTCTGTTCGAACGACGCCGAGATACCTTCTGGACGGGCCAGTGGTCGCAGAGGACGTTTACACTCCTCTTCCTGGATCGACGGATCCCCCCTCCTGGAGAACGATCCTGGTTGGGCTGGACGGCTTCGCTGGACAGGGCCTTTATGCGTTGGACATCACTAGCCCTGAAATCCCCCGGTTCCTCTGGGCTGTCGAAAACATCACCTATGATCCCGTAAACGAGACGGTTTCCGATAAGGGGAAAGTGAGCTCACCCCAGATACGTTTCTGGACAGGGCCCTCCAGTGGGACCGTTTCGGAGGCAATCGCAGCGCACGACAACATCCAGACTGCACTCGACTATCGAAAACTCCGGTTTACTCTAAGCGTTCCGGCTCTTGGGATGATGAACATCACTATGAACAACACCACAACAACCTATTGGGTAGCGTTGATGGGTAACGGCAGCAACCGGAACCTTGAATCAACAAACGAAGGATGCATATATGTTATCAACTTGCAGAACGGACAGCTTTGCCGCCCACCGATCTCCACACCGAACATGAAGAACATCGTGACGCCTGTCACGGTTCTCCGAACAAACAACCTGCAGCGCATCGAAGAATTCTATGCCGGCGAGGATAACGGCTGGATTTACCAATTCAAGGAAAGTGGCGGATGGGCCCCGAACCAGATAATGAACATGAAAGGGTCAAGCGGATCCTCATACAGGATGGATGTTGGCCGGGTGAACCGCCAGACGTGGCTTTTCATCGCGACTGGGGACTTAGATCCACTAGTAAAAAGCTCCAGTAATAATTATCTTCTGGCCGTTAACACGGCTTATGCCCCTTATAACAACATGTCCGCCCTCACGTTGTTGAGCGCGTCAGACACAACGAGCGTAAGCACAAACCAAAAGGGATGGTACGTACAGCTCGAAAACAACGAGATGGCAACTACCCCGCCAAAACTCTATAACGGTTACCTTTATTTTGCGACCTTCAAGGAAAGCAACGATCCTTGCGCTGTAGGAACAACCCGTTTCTATGCTATGAAGGCAGATTCGGGTAAGGGTGGATGGAGTGGCGACCATAAGTTTGTCGACTTACCCGGAATCAAAGTAAGCGGTATATCCGTACATGGGGGACGGTTATACGCAGGCGTGACTAACTTCAGCGGTGGGACCCCGACCCTGCCGGCCGCGCTAACCAACGCTTCACTCCAGGGTAATCTTCTTGTCTTCGATGCGTCCGCGGGATCGGGAGTTACGGTCGATCCAATTCCCGAAGGACAGATGGTCCCATTGTATTGGAGGGATTGGCAACCATGAGGCATTTCTCAGAGTCAAAAACCGTTAGGTATTCTCTCTTGTTGTTTATCGCCTGCAGCTGTTTATTCGTGCAATTTAGCGAGATCGTCTACGCGCAGGCGGATGTTGTTCTTTCTTATGGGGTCCTGTTGAGGTGGACGCTCCCGACTCCATCAGAAACAGGGAAGATCGTGATCGGGATGGGAAAGAATTCCAGCTCATTTTCCTGGAGACCCGAAAGCACGTCCTTTTGGGATGAGTCAAGTAATTCTATCGATCCGGAGACATTCTTCAAGAATTTTTCTGGGAAAGGTGTTGGAGTTGAGGTAGAGAAAGGTTCCATAGCTAAGAAAGTCTACCCGTTACCCTTTTGACCTGGAATTTCGCGGAAGAGATGGATGGCAGAATTCTGTCGTCCATCTCTTCCGTTTTTTTGTTGGGTGATTAGTCTCTATTTGGCACAAAGGGGAGATAACGTAGATAACGTACGGATAACGTACGATATTTTTCGCACATTTGGGTTTAAGAAATAGGCAGCAGCCCCGAGGTAGGGGTAAAGTTTGGTTTGCGAACGCCAAACAAAAAACCCACTCGACCAGGAGGCTGCCGCAGATGAACGATAGCACGAAGGAAGCTGGAATGCCAAAGGGGAAGCCGGAACTCATCCGGATCGATGAAGGAGAGATCAGGAACCACCTGGACCAGATCGTCCGGGGAACCGTGGAAGAAACGCTCAACGCCCTGCTGGAAGCCGAAGCGGACGCCATCTGCAGGGCAAGCCGGTACGAAAGGTCTCCGGAAAGGGCGGATACCCGGGCCGGCCACTACGACCGGAAACTCCAGACCAGGGTTGGGGAAGTGACCCTGAAGATGCCGAAATTGAGGACATTGCCCTTTGAAACGGCCATCATCGAGCGGTATCGGAGACGGGAAAGCTCGGTGGAAGAGGCCATGATGGAGATGTACCTGGCGGGTGTCTCCGTCAGGAGGTGTCAAGGGACACCCAGATTCCCGCACTAAGGGGACACCCATTTTCCCGCAGGTGTACGCATTCAATCGTGACTGAGCAGAAATGATTCCTGAACCTGTCAGGGTTCCCCGGTTCCGTCAGGCCTCCTTCCCTTGCGCCGGCCGGGTACGGCGTTCCATTTCCCAGAGCCTGTAACTGCTCCCGTCCACGTGAACCACATGGCAGTGATGAAGCAGCCGGTCCAGGATCGCAGTGGCCAGTACTTCGTCCCCCGCCAGCATCTCCGGCCATTCCCGGATGCTCTTGTTCGACGTGATGATCGTGCTGGAGCGCTCATACCGGGCGCTCACCACCTTGAAGAGCAGATGGGCCCCCATCCGGTCGAGGGTCTGGAAACCGAGTTCGTCGATGACGAGAACGCCGCTGGAAAGGTACTTCCTCCTATGGTTCCGCCTGGCGGGGTTTTCCTCGTCACGCCTGAGGCGGAGAAGCAGGTCGTCGGCGGTCAGCCATGAAACGGAAAATCCGTTCTGGACCGCCCGAACTCCCAGTGCGGCAGCCAGGTGGCTCTTGCCCACCCCGGGCGGACCCAGGAGAAGCACGTTCTCTTTCCGCCTGGCGAATTCGCAGGTGCCCAGCAGTTCGATTTCCCTTTTGCCCACGCTCTTCTGGAATGTATAGTCGAAATTCTCGAGAGTCTTGCCGTGGGGAAGTCCCGAGAGCCTGAGGGAGGCCTTCACCCGCCTTTCTTCCCGGTACTCCCGCTCCTTCCGGAGGACCCGCTCCAGGAAATCCCCGAAGCCGGCGTTGTCCTTCACGGCCTGCTCCATGATCTCCGGAAGAAGTTGCTGGGCCTGCTCGAAGCCCATCTCCTCCAGAAGCCTCCGGCTGGCGTCCAGTCCCGTGGTTCCCAGGTTCTTCGTCATGACCCCGCCCCCACCAGTTCGGCGTACCGGTCGATGGATCGCCTCGGCGTTTCCTCGATCTCCCAGCTTCTGGGGATGACGATTTCCCGGCCGACGCGGCCCAGCGTCATGGGGGCATTGGACCGGTCTTCGCCTGACGGCTCGTAGTGTCCCTGGTCCACGAGAAGACGGCATTCGGTCCTCCTGGGGAAAACGCAAAGCCGTTTCCCCTCGCCCCAGATCTCAACGGTTGAGGCGCAGCCCCGGACCTGGACGGTCCGCTTCGCCCAGGCATACGGCACGCTGTAACGCCTCCCCTCGAAGGCGACGAGACAGTCCCTGCCCACTTCCCGCAGGACCTGGATGTCAAAGGGCTCCGGCAGAGTCAGCGGAAGCGGGGCAAGGAAGGGCTTTTCAAGGTTCCAGCTTTCGAAGGCGCTTTTGCCCGTGACGGGACAAACGAGTTTCCTGGCCCGGGCTGCGATGCGAAGCTCGGTGGTCCTCTGCAGGTCTTCCATGTCCTCGAACCGGTCCTTTTCGGCGACCTGGAGGACCTTGACGTCCAACACCCTCCGCTCGGCCTTCCCCTTGTCCCGGGGGGTCCGGACCCGATGGGGGTCGATGACAAATCCCATCTGCGCCGCATAGGCCTCATAACCGGGGTTCAGCGTGGCTCACGCCCCACAGCCGGAAGCCACCCCGGTCTTCAGGTTGTCGATCCTGACCGTTGAGGGCACTCCCCCCAGGAATTCGAAGGCCCGGTTGTGGCATCCCAGCCAGCAGAGCATGGTTTCCCCCAGGCTCCAGACGACCGCCCACATCCGGGAGTGGGACAGGACCAGAATGAACGCCGAAAGCTTCGTGAAACCTCCGAGTTGGCGGACATAAACCTTCTTCTGGAGCCAGTCCGCCTGCCCCTGGGCCCCCGGCTTCGTCTCCACACGCCGGAAGGGCTGCACCTTTGGCTGTTCCATCCTCCGGCGAACGTACCGGACCACGGCCTTGTAGCTTCCCGTGTAGCCGTACTCCGCCTGCAGCGTTTCATATAAAAGCTTGACGGGTTCCGGTCTTTCTCCTGCCCTGATCTGGTTCTGCCGCCTGATCCAGTCGAGGATGACTGAGTCGTATCCTGCGCAGACCTCCGGCTGCAGTGCCCTGCCGTCCACGGCAGCGGCCTTCTTCCTCTCGAGGCGGTATCTCAAGGTGCTTTCGTCCACGTCGAAAAGGGACGCGATCTTCCTGACGCTCTGGTGTTTGACTAGCTCTTCCGCGCACATGATCTGATGCTCCTTCAGCTTCGCCACGGCCGGCACCCCCGTCCAAATCTTTCCTGAACCCAGGATGCCTAAACGTTTACACGATTTCGCCGCGGCTGTGGTCTCATGTGCGGGAATCTGGATGTCCCCTTAGCTGTATCTTATGGAGGTCCGTGACAGGAGGGTGGAGGACATCACCGAGGCCCTGTGGGGAACGAAAGTGAGCCCCTCCACCGTGAGCGAGATGAACCGGAAGATCTACGGGCACATAGAAACCTGGAGGAACCGGCCGCTTGCCGGAGACCACCCCTACGTCTACCTGGACGGGATCTGGCTGAAGCGCAGCTGGGGAGGGCAGGTAGAGAACGTTTCTGTCCTGGTGGCCATCGGGGTGGACGAGCAGGGGTACCGGAAGGTGCTGGGAGTGAGCGAGGGATCGAAGGAAGACCGGGAAAGCTGGAGAAACTTCCTTAGGCATCTGAAGGAACGGGGACTGAAAGGAACCCGGCTGTTCATCTCGGACAGGTGCCTGGGGCTTCTCGAAGCCCTTGGAGAGGTCTACCCGGACTCGAAGTGGCAGAGGTGCGTGGTTCATTTTTACCGGAATGTTTTCACCGCCGTCCCGAAAGGGAAGACGCGCCTGGTGGCGGCCATGCTGAAGGCCGTTCACGGATCAGAGGACCTCATGTCCGCCAGGAAGAAAGCCGCGGAAGTAGTGGGAAAGCTGAAGGAGATGAAGCTGGGCAAGGCGGCGGAGATCGTGGAAAGAGGAGCCGAGGAGACCTTCAGCTATTCCGTTTTCCCTATGGAGCACTGGCGGCTGCTGAGAATAAACAACCCTCTGGAACGAATCAACCGGGAGATCCGGCGGAGGACCCGGGTGGTGGGGAACTTCCCGGATGGGCAATCGGCACTGATGCTGGTGGCGGCAAGGCTGAGGCACATCGCCTCCACGAAGTGGGGAGCCCGGGCCTACATGGACATGGGACATCTTTATGCCATGGAGCGGGAAAAGGAGGAAAAGCCCCTTGATCTGCCGATGAGCGTCTAGCCCAAGAAGATTGGACCACCCTGCTCGAGGGGTCGTCTGCCAGGACCTGAACGAAAGTGCGAAAAATATTGGACACTACCTCGGCCACCGTGAGGCCGTGGGTTCGGGCCGCTTCCGCGATCGTCGTATTCCCCTTCAGGATCTCAAGGATCAGCGTTGCCCGCCGCTTTGCCGTCCAGCGCTGTACATCTTCCTGGCGTTCTTCCGTGTCTCCCATCCCCAACACCCCTTTCAGACACCTCTCTAGGATGTCTTATTTGTGGCTTGTTGGCTATGGGGAGCAGTATAGGCCGTTTCAAAGGGCAATGTCCTCAATTTCGGCATCTTCAGGGTCACTTCCCCAACCCTGGTCTGGAGTTTCCGGTCGTAGTGGCCGG
>JGI11944J13513_1002953_pt1 | contig 11137 bp, 11 predicted proteins | sample TerdegcoTASludge_FD_13513 | JGI IMG/M metagenome (IMG submission 13513) | reverse complement strand
ACCCTGGAACGGCGGTGAATTCTTTGCACGGAATCAAGATCGTGGCTCCCCTGGTCCTGGTGATGGCGATGGGATGGATCGCCCGGAGGAAGGGACTTCTCCGGGAAGACAGCGTTTCCCGACTGAACGACCTTTTGTACTGGATCGGCCTCCCGGCCCTGCTTTTCCGGTCCACCCTGTCGGTGGGGAAGGATGCCTTTTCCTCGCCGAACCTTTTCCTCGCCGTCCACCTGTCCTTTCTCGTAACCCCGGCGATTGCCTGGCTGCTGGCTTCCCTTTACCAGGGGGACTTCCGCCGCCGGGCCGTTTCGGTCCTCGTTTCGGTTCGCTCGAACAACGTCTACATGGGGATCCCCGCAGTTACCCTGGCGATGGGAGAAGCAGGGGAAAAGGCCTTGGGGCTTTTTTTCGCCGTCTGCATGGTGGGGTACCACCTCATCACCCTGACTTGGGCCCAGGTTGCCGTCTCGGGAGGAATCAGCAGGGATTCCCTGCGAAAAACCCTCGTCGGGCTTTCCAGAAACCCGCTGCTTCTGTCCTGCATTGCCGGAGTCACACTCGCCGTTATCGGGGTCGGATCGCTTCCCGAAGTCCTGGACGAGGCACTGAAGATCACCGGGGGCATGGCCAGCGGCGTGGCGTTGATCGCCCTGGGCGCCTCCCTGGAGGTCGAACGCCTTCTCAGGGGTTTCACGCGGACCTGGGCAGACGTCCTGGTCCGCCTTTTCCTTTCACCGGCTCTCGTCTGGCTGGCATTTTGGGTCTGGCCGGTGGACCGTACCGTCCTTCAGGCTGTCGTCCTGGTGTCCGCCATGCCGGCCGCCGTGAACAACTTCGTGATCGCCGATTCCATGGGAATGGACTCCGATTACGCTGCGGAGGTCATCCTAGCCAGCACCCTTTTCTCCGTGGTTTCCATCCCCGCCTGGGTCTTTCTTCTCGGAATCGCCCGCTAGGGAGCGGCCCAATCCGATACACCCCTCACCGCAGGATTGCCGGGCCGCCTTACTCCTCCCAGTTCGTGATGTCCCGGTTCTTTCCTTCGCCACCCTCGACTCCGTCGGGGCCGTAGGAGAGTATGTCCGTTTCCCCGTGCTCTCCGGGTGAGCGGTAGATATAGGGGCGCCCCCATGGGTCCAGGGGGATTTTCTTCATATAGCCACCGTCGCGGTAATTCAGCGGTTCGGGGATCCCGGAGGGTTTTGCAACCAGGGCCTCCAGGCCCTGTTCCGTGGTGGGATAAAACCCGTTGTCGAGCTTGTAGAGTTCCAGGGCCTGTTCGATCGACCGGATCTGGACGAGAGCCGCGGTGCGCTTCGCTTCTTCGCCCCGGCCCACGACCCGCGGGACGACCAGCGTGGCCAGAAGACCTAGAATGACCACGACGACGAGGATTTCAACGAGTGTGAAGCCGCTTCGCCGTTTTTCCTTCACGAAAAGGACCTCCTTATCTGGATTTTCACTTGGTCAGCGGATGAGGGACGACAGGTCGAAGATGGGCAGGAGGATGGCAACCACGACAAATCCCACGATGACTCCCAGTGCGAGGACCATCGCGGGTTCGACGAGGTCGGCCAGTCGGGCCATCTGGCTTTCGGCGATTTCCCAGCTGTTGTCCGCCACCTGCTGCAGGGCGTCGGACAGCTCCCCCCCGGCTTCCCCGACCTGGATGATGTAGACGGCGTCTTCCGGGAAAGATCCTTCTTCCTGCAGGGCCTGCCCGAACCGATACCCCTTTCGGATCCTCTCGGATGCCGATTCCCAGCGCCCGGGAGACGGATCCATGGGTGCGACCATCGAAAGGGCCTGCAGCAGCGGAATGCCGCAATCCAGGAGCGTCGCCAGGTGGGAAAAGACCAAAGAAAGGGTGATTCGCTCCCGGAGTCCCTTTAGGGGGAGCCTCGGCAAAAGGGTGCCCTTTCTTCGCTGCCAGAGTAAGAGCGCCAGGAGAAAGACCAGAAGAGGGATTCCTGCAGTTTTCAAGGCCGAGGAAAGCCAGAGCAGAACCCTTGTGGGCAAAGGAAGGCTTTCCCCCATGTCCGCAAAGAGGGCGGCAAGCTTCGGGACGACGTAGGCCAAGAGGAAGGCGACCACGGCCGTTCCGACCGCCGCCATGACGAGGGGGTAGGTGAGAGCGCTCCGGACCCGCCTGCGCAGTCCGATCTCGAGTCGGTAAAGGCGAGCGGCACGGTCAAGGACCTGCTGGAGGGAACCGCTCCGTTCGCCGGATTCCACCATTCCGACCAAATCCTCCCTGAATTGGCCGGATTCCCGCATCGCGGCTCCCAGGCTCTTTCCCGCCTCGACTTCCTTTTTGAGGCTTCCGTAAAGCTCCCGCAGGGACTCCCGGGGCGACTGCTTTCCAAGGAGTACCAGGACGTGGCTCAGGGTAAGCCCGCTTCTCAGGTAGCCTGCGAGGCTCCTGCAGAAGAGCAGGGTGTCTTCGAGCGGGACTTGTTTTCGGCTTTTGCGGGAAAGCTTTTCCTGGCCTGCCAGGCCCCGGATCTCGACGGGGACCAGGCCCTCCCTTCCGAGTGCCTGCACCGCGGAGGCCTCGTTGGGTCCTTCCACTTCTCCCGCCAGGAGCTTCCCCTGGGGATCGTAGGCGGTGTACCGGTATCGCGGCATGCGATCAGGCCTCCCCGACAGCCCTCACCAGTTCCTCTGGCGTGGTGAGGCCCTGCCGGACCCTTTTCAGCCCAGTTTCCCAAAGGGTTTTGAATCCGTTTTCCCTGGCGAGCTCCCGGATCCTCGAAGAGGTTGCGCCCTTCGAGACGGCCTCGCGCAAGGTGTCGTCCATCACCAAAACCTCGTATAGTCCGAAGCGGCCGTAATATCCCGTCCCAAGGCAGCGTTCGCAACCGGCGCCCCTCTGAACGGTCTCGATCCCGGCTTTCCGGAATGGCGGCGGGGCTTCCGCAGCCGTGGCGCAGGACGGGCAGACCTTTCGGACCAGCCTTTGGGCGACGACACCGAGAAGGGATCCCGCAACGAGGTACGGTTCGACTCCCATGTCCGCGAGCCTGACGACAGCGCTGGGAGCATCGTTTGTATGGAGGGTCGAGAGGACGAGGTGCCCTGTCAGGGAGGCCTGGACGCCCATGTGGGCGGTCTCGAAATCCCGCATTTCTCCCACCATGATGATGTCGGGGTCCTGCCGAAGGATCGCCCTCAGGGCGGAAGCGAAAGTCACGCCCGCCTTTTCGTTTACCTGGATCTGCCCGACGCCTGGAAGGTCGTATTCGATGGGGTCTTCCACGGTGATGATGTTCACCTCGGGGCGTGCGAGCTTCTGCAGGATGGCGTAAAGGGTCGTCGTCTTCCCGGAACCCGTTGGGCCCGTCAGCAGGATCATCCCGTAGGGCCGGGAAACCATTTCTTCCAGGGCTGATCGGGCCTTGCCCGGCATTCCCAGCTCGTCCAGGGCCAGGAGGCCCTGCCTCTTGTCCAGGAGACGGAGGGCCAGCCGCTCGCCGTGGCGCGTGGGAACCGATCCGACGCGGATATCCACCGAACGGCCTCCCACCGAGATTCCGATCCGCCCGTCCTGGGGGACGAATCGTTCCGAGATGTCCATTCGGGCCATGACCTTGATCCGGCTTGTCAAGGGGGCCTGGTGGGTTTTCGGCAGGCTCAGCTTGTCGTGCAGGACCCCGTCCACGCGGAAGCGGATTTCACATCGGTCCTCGAAGGGCTCGACATGGATGTCCGTTGCCCGCTCTTTCACGGCTTCAAAAAGCAGGCTGTTCACGAGCCGGATCACCGGGGCGGAGACCGAATCGCTCTGGATGTCCTCGCGGGCCACCGCATCGAGATCCGCCACCCCTTCGATCGCTTCCAGGTCGTCCGACGCGATCCTGCTTCGCAGGCTGTAAAGGCGGTCAAACAGGGCGTTCATGGAACCGGCGTCGATGATTTCGATGCGGGTTTCCCCCTCGAAGACCCGGGAAAGAAGCTGTGCGTTGCCGTACGTTTCCAGGGAAGAGACTGCGAGCAAAAGGCCGTTCTCGTCCCGCCGCAGCGGAAGGACCCCGGCTCCCCGGAGGGCATCGAGGCTCAGGCTTTCCGGGATGAGAGACAGGATTTCCTCGGGGTTGAAGCCCGCTTCGGTCACTGGTTTTTCACTCCCTGCCGGTAGAGGGCGTCGTTTTTCTGCTTGTAGGTCCGTTCCATTTCGGTCAGCTGGGTTTCCACGTCGTCGGAGGCGTTGGCAAGGTCTTTCGTCAGGAGGCTCGCCTCTTCCGGGGTCTCGAGAATCTGGGGGGTCAGGAAGATCAGCAGGTCGACCTTCTCTCGAGATTTCGCCACGCTCTTGAAGAAGTCCCCGAGGATGGGGATGTAGGACAGGATCGGGACCCGGGACTTGACGGACTTGTCGGATTCCTTAATGAGGCCCCCCAGGACGATGGTCTGCCCGTCCCCGACGGTGACGTTGCTTTTGATCTGGCGCTTGGAGGTGGTGGGCGTGTTTACCGTCATGGGGGTGAGGACGTCCTCCACCGTCTGGTCGATCTCCAGGGCCACCAGGTTGCCGCTTCGCACGTGGGGGGTCACCTTCAGGATGAGGCCCGTGTCCTTGTAGTCGTAGCTGTTCTGCACGGCACTCGGGTTCGAGGTGTCCGCCAGTTTCGATTTCAGCTGCGGGATGACCTGGCCGACCTGCAGCTCGCTTTCCATGTTGTCGGTGCAAAGAAGCCGCGGCATGGACAGGACGTTGATGGCGTCATACTTTTTCAGCATGTTGATCGTGGCGTAAATGAGGGATTTTCCCTCGTATTTCGTGGTGGTGATCAGGTTGCCTTTCTGGTCGTATTCCTTTTCCTCGACCCGTGTCAGGTCCCTGAACCAGTTGACGAACTCGGACGGAATGCCCGTGGGATTGCCCAGCGCGGCCTGGCCTGCCAGCACGGCGTCGCCCGTGATGGCCCCTCCCCAGGTGGCCCAGTCGATCCCCGCGTTGTTGAGCTTCGTCATGTTGACCTCGGCGATGAGACCCCGGATGAAGACCTGTTTTGGCTGGATGTCGAGTTTCTGGATGATGGCTTCGATATTCCTTGCGGTCGCGTCTTCCGCCACGAAGATCAGGCTGTTCGTCCCGGGATCCGCGACCACGCTTGCAGGGAGCGCTCCCTTCTGGTCGGGCTGGAGTTTCGCGGCTGTGGACAGGATGGTGCTGAGTTTCTCCGCCATCGTTTTGGCATCGGTGTTCTTCAGCGGGACCACGTGGTACTGGCCCGCCCGGGCCGGGATGTCCAACTCCCGGATGATTTTCTGGGCTTCCGCGAAGACCCGTTTTTCGCCGATCAGGACGAGTTTGCGGGAAGCGTCATCTGGAACAGCCAGTAGCCCCGACAGTGGGGAACTCGGATCTTTCGCCATCACGGCCAGCTGCTTGGCCAAAGACGAAGGGGTCGTGTTGCGGATGTCGACCGTCCTGCTGTTCTTCAGGCTGTCTGCCGCATCAAGGGCGTTGATGACCCCCAGGGCCTTCTGGATCGCCGTCGCCTTTCCCATGAGCAGGACTTTGGCCCCACTGGCCATGGGGGCGACGCCCACCTCGCCGCCCATGGCTGCCTTGAGCCCTTCTGCCACGAATTGCGCGGAAACGTAATCCAGCGGGACGATCTGCGTGACGAAACTCTCTCCGAAGCCTGGCCCCACCCGCCCCTTGCGCACGGCGTAATCGGTGCTCTGCCCTTTTGATGCGGGGACGACCTTGCTGTATGTCCCGGTTCGCTGGAGCGAGAGCCCGTTCATTTCGAGCACGGAAAGCATCGCCTGTCGGGCCTCCGAGAGGCTGAGGGCCCTCGGCGAAACGACCGTGACGGTCCCCTTCACAGACGGGTCGATGAGGATGTTCTCCTGGAGGACCTCTGACATGAACCGGATAAAGGTGCCGAGGTCCAAGTCCCGGAAGTTGAACTGGACAGAACCCGTGTTCCGCATCGCCCTCGCGGCTTCCACGAGGCTGGCCTCGTCCTGGGATGCCTGTGCCTGGCAGGGAACCGCGGCGGAAACTACGGCGGCTGCGATGGCGAAAACAAGGATGAGGAATGAAAACGGATGGTGGTTGCGCTGCAAGAGGATCCCCTCCCTCAGGGAAGAATCAGTTCCATGAAGCGGTTTTTCGATTTGACCGAGACGACCCTGTACCGGAGGGTCCACCGGTTGTCCAGGAAGGGCCGGCTCGCCGGACGTGTTTCCCAGGACAGGTCTCCGCTCGTTCCGTTTTCCGGCACCCTTTTGTAGAGCAAGTCGAGGCGCAGCCTCGAAACTTCCTCGGTGAACATCCGCTCCTGGCGTGCCTCGTCCAGGGCCTTCTCCGAAAGGTACACGAGCCGCAGGGCCCCGGCCCCGGCAAGACCCAGGATCGACACTGCCACGAGCACCTCGAGCAGGGTGAAGCCTTTCCGGCCAGATCTCCAATTCCTTTTCATTTTACCGAGTAAGCGACCTGCGAGTCCGTCCCATCCCGGAAGAAGGACACGACGAACCGGTCGCTGTTCAGCAAGGAGTTCATTGCATTTACAATATCTGCGGTGGTCCGGATGGGAATGTCGTTCAGGGAGTGAATGACGTCTCCGGACCGCAGCCCCGCCGCCGAAAGCAGGCTGTCTTTCCGGAGCCACTGGACCTCGATCCCCAGGGGGGTCCCGTCTTCACCGATTTTCGGCCGGAAGCGAACCCGGTTCAGTTCCTGGTAAGGATCCATCAGGAGCTTGTTGATCAGGTCCCTCTCGATGGTTCCTTCCAGGCCGTCGGACGGGCCCTTGATCCCCTTTCTCGGGTCGAACTCGTTTCGCGCCTTCGTACCGGGGGGAGAGGAAGACGCCGGAACGAACGCTGGGGAGGCCCCCGTGGTTCTGGCGTAGAGCAACTCCAGTACGCGGCTTCCTTCGGGGCTTTCCAGGAAGGCCCGTGTTCCCTCCACCTTCCTGAGGATTTCGCCTCCGAGTTTCTGGCCCACAAGGACCGCCCGGGGGCTCCCGTTCACCCCGAAAAGGGCTCCCACCGGTGGGAAAGTTCCCAGAAGGTTGATATCGCCGGAAGACCGGCCGGTGAAAGCCACGGCGCCTTCCAGTGAGAACGGGTTGCGGTTGAGGAAGGCCTCGAGATCGCTCTCCAGGGCGCTTCTGTCCTCCAGAGGGGAAAAGGCCGCGGCGGAACGGGTTGCCCGCTCGAAACGCAGTCTCGCGGCGTTCTCTTCCAGGAAAAGGCCGGCGAGCCTGGCGGCGATGACGCCGCAGAGGAAGGCGGCCAAGATCCGGTAAAGAAGTTTCCATGGAAAAGCCCGGTTCGGCAGGGAGAGCTTCATGGGAGCCTCAGCCTCCACCGGCCGTTCCCCTCTGCCCGCAGCCCCGTGGAAAAACGGAGAAGGTTCAATCCGGGCTCGAGGCTCTCGGGAGCACGGATCGACAGGTCCGCAAAAGAGAGCCGTCGATTGTCGAACGACCAAACCAGCGTTCCGGAAACCGCAAGGTCTCCTCCGATGGAGAGGGAAGCAAGATGAGCCTCGGCGTCTCCGATCCGCAGCTCGGAATCGATGCCGGAGAGCGCGAGGGGGCGGATGCCTGGAACGTTGAGCCGGGCCGTCGGGCTTTTGAGGACCAGGTCCGGCTTCGTTGCGGCAATTGAACCCAGCGTTTTCAGCCTGACTTCCAATGAAGGAGCGCGGACCGAGCCGAGCGGGTTCGCAACGGAAACATCATGGACGACGACCGCCGGGGGGAAGCGGGAAATCGTTTCCGCAAACCCGTGGTCCAGTCTCACACCGGCTGGAGCGGCCTTTCGGGAAGCCTCTTCCAGGATCGTTTCGGTCAGCCTCTCCCAGGGGAAAGCGGCGAAGGCCCCGATGAGGAAAGCCGCAAATAGGGCCGCTGCGGTTCCAAGAGCTTGAACGCGCGGCCGGTTCATGGCTGTCCTCCAAGAAGAAGGCTTACGGAAAGGCTTCTCTTTCCGCTGACCGGCAACGCCCGGATTTCCGCCGAAGCCACGGAGAGGTGGGCTTTCTTCAGTTCCCGGAGCAGCGAAACCGTTTCCTCCGGCCCGAGTCCCTCCAGTTCGAGCGAAACTCCCCGCGTGGAACTGGAAAGGCTCTTCAGGCGGTCCTTGACCCGCAGGCGGTCGATCGTTTCCGAGGCTGCAGCGAGAGGATCCGCCGCGTTCGTGCGGGACTCCGCCTGTTTTCGGGAGGGCAGGGCGGCCCGATAGGCCTGAGCGGTTTCCGCCAGGCTTGCAAACCGGGCGGCCTGGAGCGGGATCCGGCTTTCCGTTTCACGGGCGTTGAAATGGAGGAACAAGGCGGATCCCCAGGCGAGAAAGACAAGGATAACCAAGGCCAGGATCCGTCGCCCCTCCTGGGTGGCTCGGTTTTCAGAAATCCATTGCCCCAACCGGGGCAGGAAGTCCTTCCAGCGGTCCATCACCGGTTTTTCCCCCTCACGGTGATTTTGAAACGGAACTGTCCTCCCGGAAGCTGCTGGAGATCCTCGAGGGCGGTATCTCCGTCCTGGAGGGCCCTTTGGAAAGCCCGAACGGCTTCGACGGAAGGGCCCTTGCCGATCAGTTCCGTCTGCCTTTCCGAGTAGCGCAGCGTGTCGAGAACAATCCCCGCGTCGGATTGCCGGCTTGCCCGTCCCAGCATCGCAAAAGCCTGGATCAGTCCGTCGGCTTCGTCCGTCCCGGATAGGGCGGCAAGCCGGGCCTTTGCCTGGCTCAACGGGTCCCGTATGGGGCCGGTTGGGTCGAAAACCTCGCGGTAAAGCCTGATCGAGGCGTTTTCATAGGCTTCAAGGCGGTTGCGGGCGGATAGGGCGGATAGTCCGGATGCGGCCAGGAAGAGGGTTCCCAGGACCAGTCCTGCAGAAAGAGTGGCTTTCAGGGTCGAGGAAAGGTTCTCGATGCGAAGGGCGGATTCCATCTGTCTCGAGGAAAGGTCCAGGGACGCAAGGGCCGGAAAGGCGGCCCAGGTTCGTCGGGCCTCGGCCTCCAAACGCTCCGCCGCGTCCGGACTGGTTCGGCTGTCCAGGAGGAAAACGCTGAAATCCGATCCCGAAGAAGCCCGCACCCATTCGGCCAGTTCGCTGGGTTCCGCTTCGGCCCGGGAAACGCAGCGGTAAAGGACCGGGATTCCCTCTCGCCAGAGGACGGCTGACACCTGCTCCTCGTCGGCATAGATGCCGAGTCCGGAGCCTTCGAGAGCCCCCCCAAGGGCGAGGGGAGCAGGGAAAAGTCTTATTTTGGGTCCGGCTTCCAGGCCTGTATCCAGGTCTTCCGGGAAAACCAGGGCAACTCCGCGGGCCCGGTCCTTTTCCTTCTGGAGGATCACCGGGCATAGGTGAAATCGTCGCATCCCTTCTCCTGTCAGGGAGGCGAGATGCAGCGAAAGGGCCTGTCGGACGCGGGCCGGATCGCTGAAGGGGAAGGAGAACGGATGGAAAGACATCTCCTTCGGAGCGACGAAACGGTAAATGGGCTTCTCCCCCGGCCATGCGGCTTTCATGCCGAGCTACATCTCCTTCCAGGCGACGATCGTGCACCGGTTCTGTTTTTTGAGAAGCACAGCCTCGAAACGACGGACCAGGTCGCCCTTGCGGACCTCGATCTGTGCAAGGAAATGCGAACTGGTAAAGGATAGAAGACCCGAAAGCCGGGGTTCCAGGTCGCCGGGGAATCCCGGCACCTCGGCCAAGTCGTTCCACCCGGCCAGGGGTTCCCGGCTCCTTTTTTCGACGATCTCCCGGATCACGGCCGGCGTGAGGGCCGGATCGAGAAGCCCGAGGACTTCGGGAGCTGCGACGTTCACGTTGATCCGGCCGTCTGTGTCAACCGTCAGGAAAACGTTCAATCCTTTCGGGGTTTTTTCATTGTTTCCGTTGTAGAGGGTTTCGTCAATGGCCGGGAAAAGGCGCAACTCTCCCAGGGCCGATGGGGCCCTGTTGATGAAGGAGGAATCTTCTCCACCGCCTGGCCTGGGAGTCGTGTCCCGGTCGAGAAAATCCAGCAGGTCTTCGGCCAGTTCCGGTTTCTTGAGTTCTTCCCAAAGTCTTTGCCATGGGATTTCCATCTCCCGTCTCAGGGTGGTTCCGTCCGGCAGGAAGAGCGAGTTGACCGGCAGGGCGTCGTTTTTCGGGACCAGCCGCACGAAAACGGCAAGCCTCCCTTCAACCGGAAGGGGCCAGGCGCCGAACCAGGGTTCCAGGAGCGAATCGTAGCCGTTCGTGTCCAGGACGATTCCTCTCTGGATCTCCCGGACGGCGGTTTCCGCAAGGCTTCGGGCCTCGAGGGAAAAGGCGATGGCTTCCGACTTGCGGACCTCCATCCTTGCAAACCAGGCAAAAGCCAGCGCCCCCGTCACGAGGACCGTTACGGACATCAGGACGGCCACCAGGACGAATCCCGGTTTTTTCCCCCTAGAAAGAAAGGAGGGTGTCCACAAGGGAAACCCGGACTCCTTTCCTTCCGATTTCCAGCGACAACCCGGCAGGAACGGGGCCCGAGTAGTCTTCCACCCAGTCCTTTCCATCAAAAACCCGGACGAGGAACCGGTCAACGCCTTTCAGGACAAGCTGGGCCTTCTCCGGAACCAACAATTCCAGGCGGACATCCGAGGCAAGAACGCCGGGAAGGGTCCAGCGATACAGGCCGGGTTTGACCGCTTCGCGGAAAGGCCCGGAATCGATGATCGAATAGACTTCGGTTGCCGCTGGTCCTTTGCGGGGGAGAGGGGCGCCCGTCCAGACCAGCAGGACGTCTTTCCTGGCTCCCCCGAGAAATTCTCTCCGAATCGCCCGGAAGGGGGCATCGCCTCCCTGCGGGAGGATTTGACGACAATCCGCGGCAATTCCAGTGAGTGCGGAAGAGAGAGCCGCTTCTTCGGCATACTGGTCACGGATCGCTTCCAGCCTTGAGGCCAGGGCGACCAGCGGCCCGAAGGCCAGGGTCGCCACCAGGCCCAACAGGCCTACGGCCACTAGAACTTCCACCAGCGTGAAGGCTTTTCCGGGGACCTTGCGGTTGCTTCCCATCATTTGGACGGCTTTTCCTTCTTCCGTTTGCGGGCAAGAAAAGAGACCGGCAGGAGCAGCAGAATCGGCCCCAATCGGGGGACGGCGCAGCCGCCGCCCCCGCCACCCCC
>JGI11944J13513_1002942_pt1 | contig 11192 bp, 10 predicted proteins | sample TerdegcoTASludge_FD_13513 | JGI IMG/M metagenome (IMG submission 13513) | reverse complement strand
GAAATTCCAGAGAAATGTAGTATTCTGAATGTAGTTGCCGCATATAATCGAACAGCTTAGAGATTCGAGAAATAGATACTACAAAGGGCACTTCAAAACGAGGTGTCGACATCAACAGTAAAATAAGAAAAACACCGGTAGAAAATGTGAAAAAAGCATTGGGAGAAATTGTGGACTAACATTTGAATATTCTCAGGCAAAAAGGGATATTCAGATGTTGGGAGAGAATCACTAACAGACATATTCAAAGCGATGGAAGATAGAGAGGATCTTTCAGAAAATGAAAGAGGTGTTCAGAGTGGAAACTCCCAGAAAAGGTGGCAGAGATGATCTCTTGCCCAGAATAACGGCACTATTTCTAACGGTTGTTATTCTTGCCTTCTCGAAGTTCGTGCTCAACGATTCTATTCTGGATTACCTCAATTGTGCTGATTTGTTTACTAGATATGGTGTAATAGATCAAGCGTGGTATTTTTATGATTTACACGTCTTTCATCGTCAGATATTACGTGAACTAAGATTCATAATTATCAGGTTATACATAAGCGGAAGAATGAGCATTATTCCCAGTTGTTTTTTTCTACCTTTTCGTAAGGCTTTTCTCCCACTGAATTCAAATGTATTTTCTTGGGTATTCGAGTTCAACTCTATTTATGATGTGCTGATAAACTCCTGAGTTTATCGATGAAATCTTGCAAAAATCTCCGATCTTTTACATTGCTTATTGCGAGGAAGATTGCTCCCCATATGTTGTCAAACTCCGAATTCACAAGTTTCAGATCTTTATCTGCCAGAATTGTTTTCTCAACTCTTTCTCTTAGATAAGAACACTTAAAGACGCCACCAGAGAGGGCAATTTCAATTGGCAGAGAATCTGTGAGATCCTTAACTGCAAAAATAGTAATCAGAAGTTCGTTGGTAGCATCTTCCAGAAGCGCCTTTGAGATAGCATCTTCTTCATTGGCAACAGAACACACAATTTTTGAAAGGCTTGCCACGAGTTTTCTTGAACCGTTAAAGCTATGATTTATTACCTCTCTTATATCAAAAACACCAATTTCTCTCATGATTGCTTCTAAAAGTTTCTTGTTTTTGATCCTTCCATCAAATTGTTTGAATGCTGTTTGCAGTGCTTTGAGGCCTATATAGTAACCGCTTCCCATATCACCAGCTAGTTCTCCCCAACCATCTATTCTATGAATCTCATTGGATGCGTTCCTAAACATGAGCATGGCACCTGTGCCGCTGAGCATTATCGCACCACTTTTCATCGGGAATGAGGCTTCAAGTGCGAGTTGAACATCGTTCACAATTACAGTAAGTCCAGGGAATACCTTTTTTATAAGAGAGTTAATAGCTTCGTCCGTACCAACACCGTCCAAGTAAGTTGGCATACCGAAACATGAGCTCACTATCTGTTCGATGCTTATGTTTACACTAGCAAGAGAAGCTTCAATCGCATGCACTAGGTTATTACGGACACTATCCTTGCCCATACTTAGGATATCTGCCGGACCAGCAAGACCACTGCCGATTACCGATAGGTCTTCCGAAACAACTAGCGACCTTGTGTGGGTACCCCCGCCATCTACACCTAGAAAATATTCCATTATAGTCTTACAACCTTTGTCAGATTTTTTGGGTTATCTGGATCAAGCTTTTTAGCCAGGGCCTTCTCTATGCCTAACAACTGGAGGGGTATTACTCTGAGAAACCAATCACCAAAATCCTTTCCATGGTAGAACGTGTTTATCTGATCAAATTCAGGCATATGTTCGCCGGAGATTATGATTGATTTTCCGCCAAGAAGATCTATCTCTTTTGCCACAGACAATTCTTCGTTGGTCGCCAGAGGGTTCACGGAGATTACCGCCAGTGTTTCGCGTCTTACCTTCGATTTCGGACCATGTCTATATTCGAGTGTTTGGTAGCAGTCGGCCTCTATAAGAGATGATTCTGTCACTTTTATCAGTCCTTCCATTGAAGCCGCAAAATACTCTTCGTAACCCAGAAAAACAAAATGGTTTATATCGAAGATGTAGTAACCATTAATGAGTTTCCGGGAGTTTTCAAGAGTGATACTTGAAGACTCTGGAATTGCCAGAAGATAATCATCCAGATGTTCTGGAACGAATAACTCCCGAGCAAGAGCACTCACGAAAAAGGCCATAGACGTGAAGGACTTCGTCATCACTATGGCCTCTTCATTGATAAAATCAAGTTCAACGGAGATATCTGATACTCCTCGCATCTCGCTTCCCGGTTCGCATGTTATCGAAGCGGTTGTGTTTCCTATTGAACGACCTTTTTGTAGAGCCAATATAGTCTCCGAAGATGAACCTGATCTGGATAGCCCAACCAGCAGACTATTTTTCGCCGGACGTTTCAGACCTAGCATTATCTCCGAACCACTATAGAAAGACGATCTAATTTTCCCCCGTGAGAGCCTTTCAAGTTGCATTGAGCAGCCCATGGCGAGAAAATAAGAAGTCCCACATCCGACAAAGTCGATAGATTTAGGGTTAGTATGATTTATTAGATCTATTAAAGGCCTGGCGAGATCACTGTATCTCGCTGCAACAATTTTATGTTTCTGCGGTTGTTCAAGAATTTCCTTTTTTGTTATCAATGCTATAATCCCCTTTCATTGCCCTTAAATTAAAAATTTCGTCAAGATAGACAGCATGCGCCTGGAACAGCTCTTCTGTCATATCGGAAATCTCTTTTGTTGTCAGTATGGAAGATGCCAGGGGGTCAAGCATCAGCGCATACTTTATGCAATCTTTCGATCCTTCCAGCGCGCCCTTAACAGCAAGTTGCTGTACCTGAATCTGTGACATATTCAGGGCTGCTAGCTGAGTGGGAAGCGCTCCAATGCAGACGGGTCTTATCCCATTCCCGTTGACGATACATGGAACTTCGACCTGTGCAGTAAAGGGAAGATTCTCGATAGCTCCTCTGTTCTCTACAATTGCGTAAACTTCGCGTGTGTGGGAATTCACAAGCGAGTCGATTATCTCAATAGCATATTCCTTTGTCGCCTCTTCGGCGCTACTCTCTGCGCCGAAGTATTGCGGGTAAAGGATTTCCCCCTCACTTTTTCTATAAGTCAATCCCTTTATATACACATCTTTGTAGATTTCGTAGGCTTTTGCATGTCTCTCAAGGCGTTTCAAGTATTCGCGAATGGGAATATTCAACCTGTCGATTTCCGCAGGATTCTTTATGTAGAACGGCACATATTCGGACATGTGCTCGGATGATTCCGTAACGAAGTATGAGAATCTCTTCATTATATCGAAACGGACTGGATCCATAGCGGAGATTGCCGGATTCTCCATTGCTTCTCTTAATAATGGATACAGGTCTCTTCCTCCGTCTGAGAGTTCTAAAACCCAGGCCATGTGATTAATACCTGCAATTGAGAAGTTGATATCGCGGCTATCAAGGCCAATGTATCCAGCTATCTGCCGCACTGTATGTGGCACTGAATGACACAATCCAATTGCCGGCTGGTCGCTGATAGACTTTATATACCACATACACATAGACATAGGGTTCGTGAAGTTTATCAATAGAGCTCCCGGTGCCTTTCTCTCTACTACGCTTACCAGTTTTCTCAAGAAAGGAACTGTTCTCAAGAATCTAAAGATACCACCGACACCGTGTGTATCGGCTATAGTCTGTTTGAGGCCGTACTTTTCGGGGATGTCGAAGTCAATCTCTGTGGCGGCCTGACCACCAATCTGTACAGTGTTGATTACAAAATCCGATTTCTCGACAGCGCTTTCCAGATCGTTTGTCTTGACAATCCTAGTGTTACTTCCAGCTTCTATAATTAGCTCTTCAACGATCTTTCCGGTGATATCAAGCCTTTCGCTGTCTATATCCATTAGAGAGATCTTTACATTACGCAGATCAGGGTAAGAAAGCAAGTCTTTGATGAGTTTTCTGGTGAATATTATACTTCCGGCACCGATTATAGATATCTTCAAGCCTACTCACCACCATATATGAGACGATGGCCGTTGTTGTAGAATATATCTGCAATATCGCCATCTTTCAAATTTAATTCATTCGCGATAATCATCCATTCTTTGAGATAATCGATTATGAAACCTCTCGGAAGGAATGAGGAGTCAGTGCCGAATATTACCCTTCTCGTACCGAAAGTTTCTATAAACCTACGGAGAACAGTTTTTTTGTCCATTTCGTAGGGTAACCATTTGATCCACTGATTGGAGCCTGATGTATCCGTATAGATGTTAGGGCAGCTCCATCCAAGCAAAAGAAGTTCCCTCATATATCCAGCTCCAAAGTGAGGAATAACGAAATTCAAATAAGGAAAACCTTTCGCAACATCCTCTAGAATTAGAGGATTGCAGTTCAGCCTTCCTGCGTAGCCAGCCCCGCCTCCGAAGATGCCAAAGTGAATAAGAACTGGAATCTTTAGTTCTTCGGCCTTCTGCCACAAAGAGAAGAAGCGTCTATCGTTAAGAGGTATCCCAACTGTGGGAGCGAGAATCTTGTATCCCTTCAGACCAAAATCCTTTATTGCTTTTTCGAGCTTGAGTGGAGCATCCTTTTCTTCAGGACTATGATGGGCAAAACCGGAGAAATTCTCGTATGCGCTTACAAGTGCCGAGAGGTTCTCATTTCCACCCCCAGTAACAAAGACTATTTCATCAATGTTCTTATTTTTTCTGTCCTCATCCCACAATTTCATAATCTCGGTATCCTCAAGCCTCTCCTTGAAAGGAGGTTGCATGTTCCAGGCCGCCCACCTCTTTTTTTCAGTAGCATAACCAAGCGCTGAAAGGTGTTTCAGTTTTTCGCTGTCGAATCTATCGAGATACTCATCCTCGAGCGAAGCATTAAGCCTCTCTCCAGAGTTTGTAGGAAAGTGAGCGTGAAAATCGAGTATTCTAAAACCGTTATAGGGCATCCATAGCCTCCCTAGAAGTAGACCACCGCACCTCGCTTGTTTCCGAGGTACCTGTTTGTAATAAGCATTACAGCTGCCATCAGTACTACTTGAAGAATTCCGAGTGCTGCTGCAGCACCAAAGTTGAATCTCTGCATCTGGTCGAGAATTTCCATCGACATCGGTTTGTTATGGTAAGTATAGAGCATTACCGAAGAGGTGAATTCTCCAATATTTGCCACAAGAGTTAGCAACGCCCCGGAGATTATTCCGGGTAGAATGTTTGGGAAAATCACCCTTCTAAACACATAGAACCAGTTCCCTCCAAGATTTCTTCCGGCCTCTTCGAGAGATTCGTCGAGCTGTTCAAAAACTGCAAACGTCGACCTTACCAGAAGAGGTATGTTCCTTATCATATATGCAATAGGCAAGATGAAATATGTGCCTACAAGGATTTGACCACCGGTAAGGAAGGTGGGTCTGTTAAATGTTATTATGAGGTTGATTGCGATGATGGTTCCCGGAAGGGCCCAGGGAAGCATGGCAAGAATTTCCATTGCCCAGCGAGACTTAAAATCTTTCTTCGAAAGGAAATATGCTACGAGACTGCCGATAATTACTGCAACAAGAGTGGCTATCGAAGACATTATAAGGCTATTCTTTATAGAATTGAAGAATCTCGGATTACTGAAGATCTCAATGTAGTTGATAAAAGAGTATTTCGGAGGAAAAGTCTGGTGCGTCCATGTGCCAATTGGTACAAGCGAAATTATAAGGAGAGTCACCTGGGGAAGACTCAACATAATTAGAATCAAGATAGATATTGTCATTGCTCCCCACTTTCCTAACCTGCTCTTAATATCTGAAGTGGCATTGCTTACACCTTTTGAAACCATCTTATAGTCTCTTTTTTGAGAAACATATCTAATAAATAAAAGGAAGATAAAACATATTAAGGCCAGTATCGTTGATTGCGTTGCGGCCATTTCCATGTTCCCGTTGAGTTTAGAAATGTATATTTGCAGACTGAGAAATCTATTTCTGCCGCCAAGTAGAAACGGCGCACTGAATGAGGCCATTGCTATCATGAAGACTAGCAAGGAAGCTCCTACCAGACCCGGTGTGATGAGGGGAAAGGTTATCTTTCGGAATCTGAACCAGAACTTACCTCCGAGATTTCTGGCAGCTTCATCTATTGATGAATCGATCTTTTTCAAAGCTGAAGAGGTTAGCATATAAAAGTAGATGAACATTGTATATGCATGTATGACTAGAATGCCTCCGATTCCCTTTATGTAGAATGGTGGGCTGCTCAAGCCAAACAGATTCTGCAGGCCGCGAGGTATAAAACCAGCTTCGCCGTAAAGGAATATATAGGCCAAAACGCTAATAAGAGGAGGAAAGACCATCGGAATAATCACGAGACTTGACAATATCCTGCTTCCAGGGAAGCGATACTTAGTTAGAAGGAAAGCAAGAGGAACTCCTACCAGAGCCGCTACCAGAACAGAAGCAAAGGCAAGCCCAAGACTTGTAAGTAGAGCTTCCATGTTTGATGGACGCTGTGGGTCGAAGAAGGCTATGTAGTTGGCAAGCGACAGATTTCCCGATCTGTCTGTAAGACTTTCAATAAAAACACGGATCAGCGGATAAAGAATATAACCTACAAGCACTGCGAAAAGCGGCAGTGCGGTCCAGTAGCGAAATCTCTCTCTTGAAAGAAGCTTCATACCCCTTCCCTCCGCTTGATTAGATAAATCTCCCTTGGAGGAAGGTATAGAGAAGCCTCTCGACCGGTTACGAAATCAGAGTAGTTCACGGTTGCATAGTTGAATTGAGAGACTCGCCATTGCACATTAACCGTTTCAACGTCAAAATTCCAGATCAACCCATTGAACATTTTCATAAGCAGTCGTCCGGTAATGTGATTAGTCCCTTCGGATTTCTTCACCAGCTGCAACTGGTTTGTGTGGATCATCACGTCAACTTTCTCCGAAATGGCGAAAGTCCAATCCTGTCGCTGTCTCGCTCTGCTAGCAACGATGGCTCTTTCAGAGAATGGAACAGACAGAGTTATATTTTCGCTGTCTATAGTTGATACTGTGGCCTCGAATAGGTTGACATTGCCGAGAAATTCTGCTACGAATCTATCCTCGGGGTAATTGAATATCCTCGTTGGAGAATCAATCTGATGAATTTTGCCAAGGTTCAAGACAGCGACTCTATCTGAAACGGAGAAGGCTTCTTCCTGATCATGAGTTACGTATATTGCAGTTATACCGAGTTGTTTCTGAAGCTTTCTGAGCTCTTCAGAAGTGGTTTTCCTCAGTTTTGTGTCCAAATTGGAGAGAGGTTCATCCAGCAGAAGAATATCGGGTCTTATCACCAAAGCTCTTGCAAGTGCAACGCGCTGCTGTTGTCCACCCGAGAGCTGAGCGATCTTCCTGTTTTCGTAACCGTTCATCTGAACTAGATTCAGAACATCATATATCTTATCTTTCATAATCTTCCCTTTAATTTTTCTTACTTGAAGCCCGTACGCTATGTTCTCGTACACTGTCATATGAGGAAACAAAGCGTAGTTCTGAAAAACCATTCCCGTATTCCTAGCTTCGGGAACAAGATAAGTAACATCCCTATCGTTGAAGAAGACTTTCCCATCACTTGGGTAGTAGAAACCTGCAACCATTCTAAGAGTAGTCGTCTTACCGCAACCGGAAGGGCCCAGAAGAGTGAAAAACTCACCGTCGTTTATGTGGAAGTTCACATTATCGACGGCGATAACTTTTTCAAATCTCTTCGAGACGTTTTTAAAAGTGACTTTGGCCATTGCTCTCCCTCCAACATTGATTATAAATATGCCGGGTACTCAAGGTACCCGGCCAAAATACATCAGTTGCCTCTTCCCTTTATGTTCTCGTCCCAGTACTCCATCCACATTGGGGAGAGTTCAGCAAAAGCCACCCAATCAATGTCCATGGGCACTATCTCGACCTTCATCCATGAAGGAAGAACCGCCTTATCGACATCGGTTCTTACAGGTATTCTGAAATACTGGTGTGCCATCATCACTGATGACTGTTTCGTCCCGACGAATTCGACAAAAGCCTTTGCAGCTTCAGGGTGCTTGGCGTTCTTTACAATAGCTATATTGTCTACTATTACAGGAGTTCCACTTTTGGGGAGTACAACACCGAATGGATATCCATTCAGAGTTTTCTGTAGCATTGCATCCGAGAAGTTCCATATGCTTATCTTGGCAAGTCCCCTGACAAGGTTCGTGAACATTACCGAAGAGTGTGAAGTGTAATCTTTGGTGTTTGCATCGAGCTTTTTAAGCCATTCGTAACCTCTCTGGGGATTGCCATCGACTTTGTAGTACCTCCATATCATCGCAGAGTAAACCGTTCTCATCGTTCCCGAAGCTAGAGGGTAGCGTATCGTTATTTGACCCTTGTACTTTGGATCTAGTAAGTCGTCCCAGTCTTGAGGCACATCCTTTTCGGCAAGAGTTTCAGTGTTATAGACTATCGCTGGAGGTGTAAGAAATTGACCGTAGAAAAACCCATCGACGTCTTTATACTCTTTAGGAACAGATCTGTCAAAAGATGGAACATACTTCTCGAGTAGTCCATCTTGCTTTTCAAGCAGGAAGATATTTGTCGGTCCACCCCATAGAATATCCGCCTGGGGATTGCTGCGTTCGGCTTTGACGCGGTCATACATGTCTTGAGCACCCATCGCCAAAAACTCAACGGTTACACCGGGATAAGCCTCTTCAAAGTACTGCTTGAAGGCCCCGGGCATTTCTTCACCATGGCAGGTGTAGATGATCAGCTTGTTTTCAAGAGATACTGCAAACGCAAAAACAGATACCAGAACCATAATCATCATAACCAGAATCGTTCTCTTCATACTAAACCTCCTCTAAAGGATTTGGAGCTTAATTAGTTATTAATGTGCGGATTACCTTTTCAAATTCCTCCTTTCGCTTCTTATCAAGCTTGTCGGTAACGAAAATGTCCACATCTTCAATGTCCATTACCTTTATTCTCTTTGTGATCCCAAATTTCGTGCTATCGGCAATCACTATAACCTTACTTGACCGGTTACAGATTTCTCTAGCAACAGCCGCTTCTTCTTGATTGTTAAAGGAAATTCCCCCTTCGATTGATATTCCGTTGACGCCCATAAAGAACTTATCTATGTTAAAACGCCTGATTGTGCTCAGAGTTATCTCCCCGACGCATTCATAAGAGCCCTTCATAGGCACTCCACCCGCCACGATCAAATCGAATGATTTGTTACTCTCTAATATCAACGTCATAATATTAATAGAGTTTGTGAGTATTGTTAGGTCTCCAATGGGCGAGCTTATTAGCTGTTCAGCAAGATAGTAAGCAGTTGAACCGCCACTGATTGCCACAAAATCTTTCTCATTTATAAGTTTCGCTGCAGCTTTTGCTATCTGTCGTTTCTCGTCTTTCATTATGTTGTACGAAACTGCGAAACTTCTATCAACGTTCGGAGCCAGTATCATTGCACCGTTGTGAGTTCGAACTATAAGCTTCATCTTCGCAAGTGAATCTAGATCTCGCCTGATGGTGCTACCAGATACGGCGAAGTGATTTACAAGTTCTTCGGTAGTTGCTGCCTGGTGCCTCTTTAAGAAATCAACTATCTTCAGTTTTCTTTCATCTGTGAGCATAGAAATCTTTCCTAGTCATATAAAGTCATAAATGATTATATTTTTAGTATATTCATGATTATATATGATCGATAAGAATTATGAAAATCTATTCTCACTCGATTATTATCTATGAAAGCCAATCTAACTTAGCTAAAATCGTCTAGTTATATCTAGCTATATCTGACGCTGTAATACTAGGTATTGTAAGTTGAAATTATGAGGCATTTGGGTGTGTAACGGTAAACTGAAAGTGGACTACATAGAAGAACGATAATCGAAAAAATGGACCACCCCGAGTACCACTTACCCTGCTATTCTTTAAGCACACACAAAAAGAAAGCGGGGATAAGGAGATGCTCATGATGGTTGACAAAGAGTATATGCGAAAACTAGATTTTAGAAAAGGATAGTCCATTGGGAAGATATCGAGGCAGCTTCAGCGTTCAAGAAACAATCCAGCCTGGGACTTTCTCAAAAGCGACGTGGTGATATACCCGAAATACTGAACGGCGCTCGATCTTTGGGTCTGTGGAAATTCCAGAGAAATGTAGTATTCTGAATGTAGTTGCCGCATATAATCGAACAGCTTAGAGATTCGAGAAATAGATACTACAAAGGGCACTTCAAAACGAGGTGCAAAGGGGGACAAAAATGCCAAGGGTATCTACGATCGGAATACTGAAACGGAGCGAACAGTCAACGCTTGTAGTACGTGCAACGACGAGCGTTCAAAATCTACCCGAACTGATAGGAAAGAGCTACGGAGAGATCACAGCTTATCTCGGCGAACTGGGAGAATTTCCGGCAGATATCCCATTCGTTGCCTATCACAACATGGATACGCAAAATCTCGATGTCGAGATAGGTTTTCCCGTCTCATCGAAACTTCCCGGAAGGGGTGATATCGTTCAGGGATCGATTCCCGAGGGCTTGAACGTTTTCTCTATCTTTATGGGTCCTTATGCCCAGATGGAATCGGTGTACAGCGAGATGGCCGAATGGATAATAAAGAACGGATTCATTCCCACCGGAGTAGTTTATGAGCATTATTATAACGGTCCAGAATTTCCAGAAAGCCAGCACCTCACAAAGATAGTAATGCCCCTTAAAAATCCTGAATAAGAGACACCACACCTAAATAACCGCCATCCCGTTGTGGTTCCGTACTGTCATCCCGTAGTGATCCTATACGGGATCCACTCCTTAGAAAACCGTGATTCTGAGTCAAGCTCAGAATGACATCAAGTGAGTCCGGCATGACGTGAAGGGAGGAAGAACGTGATTCTGGCTAGGAACATGCCAGAATGACGTGAGGGTACTGTCATCCCGCGGTGGTATTATACGGGATCTCGTTCTTCTCGTTATCTCTCTAATCGCAATAAAGGCTCTTCAAATCTCTAAGCAATCTCTAAGCGGCTGTTAAGCTGACTCTAAGAAGCGCGCCGTAGACTGGGAATGTACTAAAAATCATACGGAGGTGTAAGAAATGAAAAAGATAGTGTTGATTGCAATAGCGGTTCTTCTAATTGCTGGAATGACGCTGGCAGTAGGTTACGGAACGAAAGCGATGCAGAGAGT
>JGI11944J13513_1002933_pt1 | contig 11235 bp, 6 predicted proteins | sample TerdegcoTASludge_FD_13513 | JGI IMG/M metagenome (IMG submission 13513) | reverse complement strand
GTTCCGATTCCAGCCATATTTTTCCTTTCAGCATTTCAATATAGGCTCTGGTTATGGTTAGTCCCAGACCTGACCCTTCATATGCTCTTGAAATATCAAGATCAGCCTGGACAAACGGATCAAATATAGCATTATGCTTATCTTCAGGAATTCCTATGCCGGTGTCTTTTACAAAAAAAACTATGTTGCCGTTTTCAGGATAATAACCGATTTCAATGTAACCCCGGTTGGTAAATTTGATGGCATTACCAATAAGGTTTATAAGAATGCTGTCGAGTTTGAAGCGATCGGTAAGGACTTTCTGTAATCGCTGGTTTTCAGGGCGGATAAGTCTGAAATCTAATCCTTTTTCATTTACCAGCGGTTTGAAAAAGTTGTAGTGATGAATGATTAATTCCTCAAGATCTACAGGCTGAAGGCTTACATCCACACTGCCTGCCTCGATTTTCGAAATTTCTATAATATCGTTTATGGTTGTAAGCAGTCTTTTTCCGCTTTCTTCCATCATATTGATATAGTTTTCCTTCTCCTCCTGTAAAATGTGTGGGTTTTTAAGCAATTCCATAAACCCCAGGATTGCATTCATGGGAGTACGGATTTCGTGCGAAACATTCTGCAGGAATGCAGTCTTTAGCCTGCTGGCTTCCTCGGCTTTTTCTTTAGCGGCAACAAGTTCGCGGGTTAATTTTTGCTGTTCAGTGATATCCCTGACTATTGCCAAAAGATAATATTCAGAACCGACCTGAAAACGGTTAAGAGTTACTTCGGCATCAAATTCCGATCCGTCTTTTTTGGAATGTTTCCAGAAGAATTTAAGATTTTCTCCACCAAATGCTCTGTGAATCATCTCAAGTGCCTTCTCACGCGAATCTCTCCCATCGGGCTGTTTGGGCGGCGAAAAGTCATAAGGATGATGATTCAGAATCTCAGAGGGGTCAGAACATCCGAATATGGTCAAAGTTGCCCTGTTACAGTCAATGAATTTATCCTCATCCATCGTAAAAATAGCATCACATGCAGTCTCAAAGAGGGTTCGGAATTTTATTTCACTCTCCTGTATTGCCCTTCTGGCAACCCTTTCTTCTTCAAGAATTCTGGAAAATTCTTCTATGATAAGGCTTTTTGATTTTCTTTCCTTCATTGATTTTTCATTGACTTGTATCGGGCATAAAATATTTTCTTTTAAGTGGCCATTTTTATACCTGTCATAATTGCCAGGAGGATTAGTTGATCATCTTTGAATGTAATTCTAATTAATATCAAAAGTACACTTATATTATTAATCAGGGTTATTCAGCCGTCTTTAACAAATTTAAAGAATATATTTTATTCATTAACAGTTTTCTACCAAAAATATGAATAAAAAGGAAGATTTTCTTTATGATTACTTTGAGAAAATCTTTTGGTAATTAACCTCTTTTAAAGGAAATGATATAATATTACCTCTTTTCCATGTCACTGAGACAAATCCTTTGCTTTAATTTTAGCAGGATTTTACCGGGAAAAATGTTTTTTAATAAATTTAATAAATATCTCATAATCTGTTGGTAGTGCTCCATGTCCGCCGGCATGCATTAAATAGCCGAGGTCGTTAAGGATTGTTTCTCCTGCAGGTGGCATGGTTTCAGTTCCCAGTCCCTTCTTCCCGAGCAGTTTCCATACCGGTTCTGAAGCTACTGCGGCAAGGAATTCTCCCTTCGGGTCGGACCAGTAATCTGTATCACCTGTCTGCAGAAGAAGTGGCCGTGGGGCAATTAATGCTATCAGCATATGGGCATCAACTGGGCAGGAGGAGGGGTCGTCGGCAAATCTCCTGCGATTGCCGCAGAACTGATAGAAGTATCTTGTTGAGTCGACCATGTGTTTGATAGTTTCGCCGTAATTACGCCTTGAAAGAGCTGCTCCTCCCTCTCCTGAACAACTGGCAATAACCATCCCGAACCTTGTATCCCGTGCTCCTGTCCATAAAACAGTCTTGCCAAGCCTCGAAACTCCAAAAAGTATAACCTTTTTTGGATCTATAAGAGGGTCGGTTTCAAAATAATCCATTGCCCTGCTCAGCCCCCACGACCATGCAGATATTGCACCCCATTCATCATCAGCAGGATATTTCTGTCCCGGTTTTAGATAATATCCTCTGATACCATATTTGTAACCGTCAGCAAAATCTGGTTCAATATCTGCATAGTTGATGTTTGCAAATCCAATTCCTTCAGATATAAACTGGTTGATGTCAATTCTTCCGAAACTTCCTCCTCCCTTTGCAGGGATTCTTTTGCCGTCCCTTCCCCACATATAACCAGGCTTTATCCCGGGATCGTCGGTAACAGTGTTATTAGGCATGAAACTAACATTCAGAAACAGAGGAACGGGCTTTGAAACACCTGCAGGCAGGTAAATCAGAATATCCATTTTATAGTTGGAAGTATCTTTTGTGAAATAGACTGTTACCTGCTTCCTGATAGCTTTCCCTTCCAGGGCAGGAGTGCCTCTGTCGAAGACATTGAATGTCATCTCAGCCGGTTTGCCGGGGACCCGTCCGAACTGCAGCTCCTCAAACATCTTCAGTATTTCAGGCCTGCGTTTCAGGTACCATGTCTTTGCATTTTTCACTTTTTTGCCGTTTAGCATAACAAGCGGATCGGGAAGGGTATATGTTCCTGTCAGCGACTCATCGTAATTAACCGGTATACCTGCAACAAGTTTTGGCGGAGCATTCTGCTGGGAAAAAATGCCAGTCGGGAAAAAGATTGTTAAAAAGATAACAATAAATAGCTTACATGTTTTCATATTTTCTTATTTCATGGTTTTATTCAGTAACCCTGATCATTCTCACGGGTCCGATAAGACCTGATTCGGTAAGCGTTCCCGGCCTGACAAATATCTGTGAATTAAGTACTTTTTTGTCAGGCGGCAGCTTAGCGTCACCCGCAAGCCTGTTGGTCCACTGGTTGGTTACTTTTATTTCAATTATATTGTTTCCTTTTTTGAGCAAACCGGTTATATCAGTAATATAAGGATTTTGCCAGAGAATCACAGGAGGCGAACCATTAACCGATACCTCTGCTATATCATAAACCTTTCCCGCATCGAGCAAAAGCTGCCTATTTCCTTTAAGCCATGAGACAGGTACTTTTATGGTTTTTCTATACACTGCAGTACCTGAAAAATATTTAACTCCGTCATTGGTGTGAAGAGTCCATGATTTCAGGGAATCAAGCACTATTTTATCTGGGGCTCCTGTTCCGGGAGGGAATGAAATTTCCCACGGGCCTGTCAGTTCAGAAAGAACAGAAATAACGAGTGAGGGGATGATTCTCTGTAGAACTTCTGTTTTTCTTCTGAATACAATGAAAAGCGACTGGTGTTCGTAAAAATGAACCGGAACTGTAGTTGTATTATCTGTGATTTTGTATGAAACCGGGCTGATATTTCCTGTCACAGGATCCCATATTTCAGCTTCCTTGCCTGTTATCCGGAATCTTATGTTTCCCTTGTATTGATTGTCTGATGGATTAACAATGAAATAGATATCCGTATCCCCGGTTTTACGGTGAATCCAGTTGAGTTTAAAGTCGAGGGGCATGTCGTATTCCACATCGGGTTTAACACCGGTCAGGTTGAGTGCGGTTTTAAGCGGAACGCCCCACATTATTTTTCCTTTACCGTATATTCTTCTTGTTCTGCTTATTCCGTCAAGGTCTCCCCATAATTCTGTGGCAAGTTCTTTCAGCTTTTTTTCTGAATCTGGGTAGCCGGTAAGGCCGGGTGTCTGTTCAGGCCCGGGTCCTATTATTGTAGCTCCTGCATTCACCAGCTCGCAGATTTTCTGTAATACACCGATTGTCATTTTTCTTGTGTCGGGCAGGACAAGTACAGAATAGCTCATACCATCGGGAAGTGTAAGGTGACCATCGGCTGAGACACTCACTCTGCTTAAAAGAGCGTCGGCATTTATATAATCGTAGTCTTTACCTTCGGGGGGAGCCGGGTTGAGGCCGCTGCCCCATATCGGCATGGTTGAAGGTGCACCCTCATCGAGAAGGTATAGTATATCTGCTACGAAATTTCCCTGCTGAAGCATATATGAAGTGCGGGAAAGATATTTCATGAAAGGTTCAGCCTGCTCAGCCCATGTGATATTGCGGTTTATATGTGTACCAACCATTGTGTTACCTGGTTTTGTGTCGAGCGGCTGGTGTGCAGAGGTATGAAAAACGATTCTGTTGACGCCCTGAGTAAACCAGTAATCAGCAATTTTTTTGAGGGTGAAGGGTGACTCAAAGCCGCCGCCGGTAAAGGATTCGGCTGCGACAATATTTTTTCCGTATATATGTGCAGCAGAGGCAGCCCCCCTTATATCCTGGTAATACATTAATTCGGGATGAAGGGCTCTGTACCAGAATTCTCCCATCGGAATGTCCACATATTTTTTGCACAGCAGGGCATCTTCAAGTATTTCGAGCGAGACGCCCGATGCTTCGCCGTATGTTTTAATTCCTTGCTTATTCAGATATTCTGTTATTGTGCCATAATGGTTTTCGGCAAACATATCTGCCAGAGTGCGCCTGAAATCCCAGAGCACCCTGTCGCTTATACTGCTGTTTTGCACAACACGCCCGGCAAGACAGGGCAGGAAAGGAGTAAGGTCGTAGCCTCTGCGTTTTTTAAATTCAGCAAGCATGTTGTCGGTCCAGTTCTGCATTCCGGCCTCCCAGCTGTCAAGTAAAACGGCCCTTAATGATGTTCCGTAAAGATCATCAAGGGCCTCCTTAATCATACCGGTGTACTCCGTTATGTATTTTTCGGTATGTTCACGGCTGAGTTTGTCAACTTCATAACCTGTTCCTGAAGGTACGGCAGGACGATTTCTTGAGCCCGTCAGTGAGTATCCGAACCTCATTATTGTCCAGTTTCCTTTTGGAACCTGCCAGTTCAGGGTTCCGTCGGGGAGCATTTTTGATGTAATATCAATTACGGATGAAGGAAATATTATGGATCCGAGGGAAGCTTCAGGAGATTCAACGGGTTCGTAGCTGAACAGGTGGTAGAAGCCGGCTTTGTCTTCCCACCGGTGTATTCTTGCTCCGCTGTGGAATTTTATCTCGCTGAAAATGTATGCGGTATCGGGCTGGGTTATGTTTTCAGCCATTACGTCGGCAGGGCGCATCGGGGCTCCGGTAAATTCAAGCCTGAAAAATCTTGCCCGTGTATCCGGAAATGCAATTGTTTCGACTTTTCCTGCGCGGTAAAGCTGTGCTCCCGGCAATACTGCAAGGGTTTGATAATCTTTGCCGTTGTGGCTGTAGCTCAGTGAACCAACCGGGATGCCGGCACGACTTGCAAGTGTAAGGGCTCTTGCAATGAAAGGTACACCAAAGTCAAATACAACCCACACTGTTTTACTACCTTTTGCGGCACGTATCGTTACCGCTGTGTTCAGGTCATCATCTGTAAGGGCATCAGCGACTACCTGTCCTGCACCGGACATCACTACCGGTTTGACACTATTTGCTTCAAGCTCATCAGGAGGGGTTTGAAAAGCTATTACAATACAGTCTTTATAGAAATGAGGTTCATTTTCGCTGATTCTGGCTCCCCGGGCTAAGTTTCTGATCGGTCCTTCGTTTGAGGGAGGATCAGGTAGTTTGCCTGTAAAATTTACAGGACCTTCGACATTTAATTCACTCCATACCAGTTTTTTCATTGCCTGTTCCGGTTTTACCCAGGGGCCTCCTGTAATGCTCCAGCCAGGCGAACTGAAGATAGCCATTTCAAGGCCCAGCCTTTTTGCTTCGGATGCTGCATGCCTCAGGGCATCGAACCATTCAGGTTTGCCAAAAAAGATTTTCTTTTCAACATTTTGGCCCGAACCGGATGCCACATCGGCGAGCTGAAAACCCGCTATCCCGACGCGCTTCATCCATTCAAGGTCTTTTGTGATTCCTTCCTTTGTTATGTTCCCGTTTGTCCAGTGCCACCATGTCCGTGGTCTTGCTGATTCCGGCGGATTAATAAATTCCTCTTCAGAAAAAACTCTTTCCTGAGCCGACAATATTTGTGAAAATGAAATAATTAATGCTGCTAAATATTTTTTGACTGAAAACAGAAATTCTTTTTTCATTTTATATAATTCAATTAAAATCGATTATAAAAGTATTAAGAAAATTTGAAAATAATTTTTAAAAACCGGGTTTTCAGTCAGCTCTTACTGTTATAAAATAAAGTTACTTACGTTATTGATTTATTATTTTGTGTTTTGTTAATTTTAAGGCATAAAAAATTTTATATATGCGGTTAGGAATAGACCTTGGCGGCACAAATATTCGTGTTGCCCTCTGTAAAGAGGATGAAATACTGGTTCACAAACAACATGAACTTGTCAATAAGGAATCTCTTTCCGATACTATTGAACAGCTTATTGGTCTGGTGCGTTCTGTTTTCAGGCTTGAGGTAAAAGGTATCGGGATAGGTGTACCTTCAGTTGTTGACATTCAGAAAGGGATAGTATATAATGTTACCCATATTCCTTCATGGAAAAAGGTGGAACTGAAAGATATACTGCAGAAGGAATTTAATGTACCGGTTTATGTCAACAACGATGTCAATTGTTTTATTCTTGGGGAATATATGTATGGTGCCGGCAAAGGCTATGATCCGGTGGTAGGGCTTGCCATAGGAACAGGTCTTGGTTCGGGAATTATTATTGACGGCCGGCTGTTCATAGGAGCCAACTGTGGTGCAGGTGAAGTGGGACCGATGCCCTATATGGGGAAAACTCTTGAATATTATGTAAGCGGAAACTTTTTCAAGGCTTTTTATAACACAACTGCCCGTGAAATGGCCGAAAAAGCATATAAGGGTGATTCACAGGCAACTCAGGCATGGGAGGAATTTGGCCGTCATATGGGTAATGCCGTAAAAATAGTTGCATATGCCTACGATCCTCAGGCAATCATTCTGGGCGGAAGCGTTTCAAAAGCATATTCTCTTTTCGAAAAAAGCATGATGGCATCACTTCAGGATTTTGAATTCCCTGAATCCCTGAAGAAGTTAAAAATTATGGTCACAACAAATCCGGATATTACAATACTTGGAGCAGCATCGCTCGTTCCTTAAACAGGATTCTGAAAAAAAACTAAGAGGGCCGTTATTTGGCCCTCTTAGCATGATTTTGCCATACCTGCCGGTTATTGGGGAGTCAGTGCAAAGTTTACCACGGTTCTGTTCCCTGCAGTGACTTTTACGTCCTTGAAGCTTACCGTGTCGTAGCCTTCTTTAGTGGCATAAATAGAATATGTTCCGGCAGGAATGCCAATCATTGCATAATATCCATCATTTGCTGTAAATGCTGTTGAGACAATAGTGTCCTGCATCAGCCAGACCTGTGCATTTTCGAGCCTTGCTTTCGATGTATCTGTTACAACTCCTTCAACCCTTCCTGCGGTTGAAACATTAACTGCCCTGATAACCGGTTTAAAAATAAACCCGGTAACACCCATGTGATGACGCAGGTCACCCAGCATCACAAAAGACCTTGACAGATCAAAATCGAGCAGGAGTTCTGACGTGAGACCACCTTCAACGACAAGGGGAGGACGGATGAAGATTTTTATGCCAGTGTGTGCTCCACCTGGCACTTTGCAACGGAAAGGAGCATGGTGGTCCTTGATCTTCAGTCCTGCATCGGCAACATACAGCCTGATAAGATCATAGGTTCCCTGTGGAATCTCAAGCGAAAGAAGTTCCTGAGTTATGCCGTTTCTAAGATCCAGAAGGTTAAGCGTGATTGTGTCTTCTGAGAGAACAATATAAGGATTTCTGTCGGTTGTATCCGGTTCAGTTCCTGCATATTGATGCCTTTTATGATGTGGTCCTGCCTGCCTGATTTCAATTTTGGTAATAGTTATTGTGGCAGAATCAACGAAACTTATTCTGAACGGATCGTCGGTCACTTTCAGAACCAGTTTACCCGGAATATCATCGTTCCGCGTGCATGCAGCAAAAAGAAGCAGCAATGCAAGCAAACCTGGAATAATTTTTTTCATATTCATATTGCCTCCGTTTTAAGGTTTACGCGAATTTATTTTCCGGAAAATGAATTTTTGATGAAGAAATTTGAAACTTGACTGCAGAATTATAATTTAGTAGAAATCAGAAAGATATGTTAGAATTTTTCCTTCCCAGGAATAATAGTCTTTTAAATAATGTTAGCTTTTAGTGAAGTGCCTGAAAAATAATTTTTCATTTTACGCAAGACCTAAAATCTATTAATGATGAAATTCATTATGCCAGTTAAGGGATTCTTACTGACAATTTAATGATTTTTCCTGCATTAATGATTTTTTATAGCTAAAAGCAACAAAAAGGTATATTTTTATTGTTTATCATGAGAAAATTTTTTATATTTACTTTAAGGAAGGTGAAAAACAATATTTAACAGGCTTGATTTATTTGAGTAATTTAACTATTTAAATATCAGAGCTATGAAAAAGGTAATAATAATTCTGATAGTTATATGGGGGGGGTATTTTTTAAGTGCCCAACCTGATAAGTTTACATGGAATTTAAGGCATTACAAGAATAAAGACACTCTGTATAATTATATCTCAGATGCAAAAAACCAGAAAGAACAGGGGCCATGTGGAGCGTTTGCAGCAGTTGCTGCAGTTGAAGCCATCGCCCAGATTTATTTTAATAAACCTGGAACTACTGCCATTGACTTATCCGAGAGCAATATTTATAGTAATAATGATACCTGCGGTTGTCCGGGTGTTGGTTGTGGATCCGTTGGTGTTATTACCCCTCTAAATTTGATAAAGTCATCTGGAATAGTTGATGAAAATTGTTTTGAATATCCAGAAGAACCATTACCAGTTCAAGATAACAGGTATTGTTATCGAGATTGTGACTGTGTTATGTGTGATAATCCTGCTTACCGTGTATTTATTCCGCACTGGGACACGATTCCAAATGCTCAAATTGCTGATAACACTCAGCTGAAAAAAGCTATTATGGACTTTGGGCCAATTATTGTAAGGTTGGAAGGCACCGGCCTTGGTTGTAGACTCCATAGTGATGATCCTGATTGTGAAAAGACTAATGAACATACTGTTTTATTCATAGGCTGGGAGACAAAATCTAATAATATTACATACTGGATTTTCAAAGACAGTTGGCCTAACCGGCAAGATTTTTTTTCTGATAGTATAAATGTATTTGATTGGAGAAGAACATTTTATCGTGTATATCCAGTTTACAACGGCGATACAATTCGTTGCTACGGAAGTAACTGTTCACTTTTCAATTCAAGAGAATTTGTTGATAATGACAAGGATGGTTTCTACAACTGGGGATTTGATACATACCCTAAACCTTCAGGTTGTCCCGGGCCTGATAAAATGGATTTTGATGATGGTGACCCAAATATAATATTTCGGAGTGGGTATACTCCACTGCGCACTCCTTTTATAACAGGTCCTTCTCCTTCCGGTACTGTATGTACATCCGGAGCTACCTTCATGCTCGACTCAGTTCCACCAGGTTTTTCAGTTTCGTGGAGCGTATCTCCGGCTTATTGTTTTAATCAACCTTATAGTGGTAATGGAAGTTCAGCTACTGTATATCCCAACCTTTCTTGTCCGGGGAAAAAATGCACTATTACTTTCACAATTTCCCACAATGGCTCGGCCAGCTATTCAAAGGATTTTGTTATTGTTGGACCGCGTGAAGACCTTGTTTCAATATCAGTAATAGATTCATACGGAGGCTCTCCGCCAAAATACGGTGATATATATTATATCTGCCCAAATACGATTTACCACATTTATTACAACAATTATGACGGTAGCTGTTCTACCTGGGATTACGAGTGGAGGCTTCCTTATGGCTGGACAGAATACTGGAAGTATAATAACATGATCTCCGTTAACACAAATGATTATCCTTACGGAATGCTTGAGGTTTATGGTAAAACCTGTTGTGAAAATACTTTAATTAAACTGAAGACACAGTATTTTTCTGATTACTATGAATGCGGTGAATATTTCATGGCATTTCCCAATCCTGCAAATGACTACATTGAGATAGACATCAACAGGGAAAAGATGACTGAAGAAAATATAAGAACCGATTTAAAATGTACGTTGACAATGTATGATAAGACAGGTCTGGTTAAGTATAAAACTGAGTTTAAGGGATTTCCATTCAGGATTGACACAGGCAACTTGCCTGAAGGCATCTATTTTATTAATCTTCTTTATAATGGGAAGACATATTCAATGCGTGTTATAATAAAACATTAAAAATTTCAAGTATGAAAAATTCAGCAATGCTCCGGATTTTCCTGCTTGTAATTTCAGTGGTTTTGTTTACTGTCGGGTGTGAATGTGAAAAAGAGAGCGGTTTACCGGTAGATGGGGACGGGAATGTTTATGACACGGTAGTAATTGGTACTCAGGTGTGGCTGAAGGAAAACCTTAAAACCACAAGGTATAATAATGGTGTTCAGATACCACTGGTAACCGACAACGACAAATGGGCTTCAATGACATCGGCTGCATTTTGCTGGTATAACAATAATCCGGTTTGTAAAGAGAATTATGGTGCTTTGTATAATTGGTATGTTGTTAATACAGGTTTGTTATGTCCTGTGGGCTGGCATGTACCTACAAAGGAAGAGTGGGAGACGCTAATTAACTATGTGAAAAAAACCAATGAATCAAGTTTTTCAGTTAGGTTAGGTGGTTGCCGGAGCGAGAACGGAACTTTTATAGAAATTGAACGCTCTGGTTACTGGTGGTCTTCTTCGTTATGGTGGAATGAAAATGCTTGGTGTATTAATACTTGGCATATTAATTTTTTTTTGTCACAGGTAAAACCCTGGTTTAAAGTTGCTGGATTTTCTGTACGTTGTATTAAGAATAACTAACACTCAGAAACTTTGTAATATCAGTTATGAGATTCAAAATAAAAATTGAAGTTTTAGTTCCATTAGTCTCAATAATTCTTTTTATTTCCGGTTGTGAAAAAGAGATTGGTTTACCTGTAGATGGGGACGGGAATGTTTATGACACTGTAGTTATAGGTACTCAGGTGTGGCTGAAGGAAAACCTTAAAACCACAAGGTATAATAATGGTGTTCAGATACCACTGGTAACCGACAACGACAAATGGGCATCTATGACATCGGCTGCATTTTGCTGGTACAACAATAATCCGGTTTATAAAGAGAAT
>JGI11944J13513_1002926_pt1 | contig 11249 bp, 8 predicted proteins | sample TerdegcoTASludge_FD_13513 | JGI IMG/M metagenome (IMG submission 13513) | reverse complement strand
CCGGCGCAGGAAAATCCCCCAGCCTGCAGCTGTAAAAAAGGTAAACAGTGCATATACAGCCGCCGGTATGGCTGCCTGCGGCGAGTTAAGCATAGCCGCCGACGTAGCTATATAAATAGCCAGACCCGTATTTTGCATACCCACTTCTATACTTATGGTAGTACTGTTGCGCATCCCCAGCTTAAATAAACGTGCCAGGTAAAAAGCTCCGGCCAGGCCGGCCACATTCAGCAGAAATACCCAGGGAAAAACTTCGGCCATAAGCGCCCCGCTTATTTCCACATTATCTTTTTTATCCAGAAATATAGCACCAATCATGGCAATGGCCAGTAATACCGGCATTACAATGTTCATAGGGCGTTCTGCCTTTTCGGCAAACAGGGGTCTGAAGCGCTTTATAAGCATACCCAGTATACAAGGCAGCAGCACTATAAGAAAAATATGCACAAAAGTTTCTTTTACCGACAGCGTTATAGAGGCTTCGCCCTGCGCAAACAGGCGCAAAGCCAGGTTTACCCAGAACGAGATGCTGAACATGGTAAGAAAACTGTTTATAGCCGAAAAAGACACACTCATAGCCACATTGCCCCTGAGCAGATGTACAATAAGATTGCTGGTGGCCCCACCCGGACAGGCCGCTACAAGTACAAGCCCTACCTTTACAATACTGCTTACCGGTGCCACATAAGCAATGGCAATGGCAATCAGGGGTAAAAATACCATCTGCCCGAACAGGCCTGTAAGCAACCCCTTCGGAAAACGCAGCAGGTAGCGGAAATTATCCAGGGTAAGCGTACTGCCCATCCCCAGCATAATAAAAGCCAGTACCGCCGGCAGAATATAGGTCGAGAACATTGTATCCATCTGTACAAAGGTAAACAGCCGAAGATAAAAAAGACGTTTGTTTGATTAATTGTTGAACTGCGTATATATTTGTAAAGATACTATCGACGAATATATGAACGATACCGTAAAAGAGTTTAATGAGTACCGCGAACGGATGAATGAGCGCCTGTTATCGCAGGACAACCTGGTACTGAAACGCCTGTTTAACCTCGACACCAATACATACCAGGACGGGGCATTAGACAGCCGTACCAAAGAAATGCTGGGCCTGGTAGCCAGTATGGTACTCCGCTGCGACGATTGTATCCGCTACCACCTTGGCAAATGTTACGAGCAGGGAATAAGTACTCCCGAAATACTGGAAATATTCTCCGTGGCAAACATTGTAGGCGGCACTATTGTTATACCCCATACCCGGCGTGCCATGGAATACTGGGATGCACTTAGGGAAGCCTGACATATGTACCCGAAACACACTCCCAAACATACCCGAAACAGATACAGATCATTAGTAATCATAGCATTACTTTTGATTTTTTCGGCTAACCTTACTAAAATACGGGCACAGCCCACCACTAAGATAAACGGGCTTGTTTACGATGCCGTTACAAAGATTCCCCAGCCTTTCGTAAATATTATTGTAAAAGGTACTACGGTGGGTACCATTACCGATACCGAAGGAAAATTCAGCCTGAGTACACAAAAAAAGGCCGATACCTTAATTGTATCGTCGCTCGGCTTTAAAAAACAGTATGTACGCCTTAAGCCCGGCGAAGCAAATAACCTGGAAATTTACCTGGAGCCCGATAACCAGACGCTGAATTCGGTTATTATCCGTTACGACGGAAACCCGGCCGAACGCCTTATAAAAAAGGTAATAAAACATAAGCCCGATAACGATCCGGAAGGCCTGAGTACCCTGCAGTACAACGTATACCAGAAAATAGAGGTAGACGTATACAATATTCCCAAAGGACTAAAAAGGAATGTACTGCTGAAGCCTTTCGACTTTATGTGGAGCTACGAAGACAGCACCGGCAGCGATGGTAAAAGGTACCTGCCCTCTTTTATTACCGAAAGTTATTCGCGCATGTACCGCAAAAAGGTACCTGCCATTAATAAGGAATTTATACTGGCCTCTAAAGTGGCCGGCAACGAAAATGAAAATGTATCGCAGTTTACGGGCGATTTTTACCAGAACATAAATATTTACCGCGATTACCTGGTTATAGCCGGTAAAACCTTTGTAAGTCCAATTGCCAGTAACGGCATCTTTTTTTACAATTATTACCTGAGCGACAGCACCGTAAAAGATGGTAAGAAACTCTATTTCATGGAATTTTACCCGCGTCGCAAACAGGAATACACCTTTAACGGGAATATGTGGATCCACGATACCACTTTTGCCATCGAAAGTGTAAAGCTGGAACTTTCGGAAAATGTAAATGTAAATTTTATACAGAAATTCTTTGCAGCCCAGTATTTTGCCTATGAGCAAAACCGCTGGCTTCCCCTGCGCGACAGTGTATATGTAGATTTTGCACCTGTTACTAAAAAAGCCATTGCCATACTGGGACGTAAAAAAGGTTTTTACGAAAATTATACCATCGACCAGCCCATACCCGACAGTGTGCTGCGCAACCCCAATAATATTGTGGTGGTAGAGGGCGCCGTGGAAAAACGCGAAGACTATTGGGATACCGTACGTATTGAAACGCTGAACAGGCGCGAGGAAGGTATTTACGAAATGGTAGACAGTGTAAAGAATACCCCGCGCTACAAAACCTACCGGGTGCTGGGCGGACTGGCAACTACCGGCTACCTGCAGATAAAACGCTTTGAGATTGGCCAGTTTTATAAGTTTTATTCGTGGAACCCCATAGAAGGTAACCGCATAAAATTCGGCGGACGTACCTCTCTGTCGATGAGCAAACGCTGGTTTGCAGATGCGTATATCGCCTATGGTTTCCTGGATCGGCAGATTAAATACAAAACCTCGTTCTACTGGCATTTCGACCGCAGCCGCAATCCCTGGCGTATGCTGGGCGTACAGTACCGTAACGATATGGAACAGTTTGCCTACAATACCGATGCAGGCTGGGACCACGATAATATTATACAAACGGTTTTCAGGCGGCAGGCTATGAAAAACCTGCTGTATTCGAAAGAATTTAAGGTTTTCTACGAACACGAGTGGTTTGGTGGTTTTCTTACCAGAATCGGCTTTAGTCACAAAGACCTCAGCGGTACCTCGTACTTCCGTTTCCAGAGCGGAGCCGATTCTACCCGTTATTTTAATACCCTTACCACTACCGAGTTTACCTTCTTCAGCCGTTTTGCCTTCCGCGAAAAATACATTGTGCGCCGCATCGACCGTACGCCTACCGGTACCCGTTTCCCTGTGCTGGAAGTACGCTTCAGTGCCGGTATAAAAGATTTATGGGATGGCGATTTTACCTACCAGCGCCTGCAACTTAATGTGTACGACCGCATTCGTATGGGGCCGGCCGGATTTCTCGATTACTGGGCCGAAGGGGGCAAAGTATGGGGGGCTGTGCCCTGGCCTTACCTGTTTAACCACAACGGTAATCCAACCTATATTTTTTCCAGGGCTTCCTTTAACAATATGCTCTCGCCCGAATTTGTAAGCGACGAGTATGCCACACTTTATGTAGAATGGCACCTGGACGGACTAATCTTTAACCGTATTCCCGGCTTCCGCAAGTTAAAATGGCGCGAGGTAATACATGCCAGGGGCCTGTGGGGCAGCCTGCGTAATTACGACCAGCATGCATCCTATATTCGTTTTCCGTCCTATTCCGAAACGGCATTTATCCGGCCCTCTCTGCTGGAACCCTACTACGAGGTGGGCTTTGGCATCGAAAATATTTTCCGCATCTTCCGGGTAGATTTTATCTGGCGGCTCACCAACCTGAAAAGCGACTACAACGGCGATGGCGTAATGGATAAAAAAATAAAACCTTTTCAGTTCAAACTTGGTTTTGGATTCCGGCTGTAAAAAATACATACTTATACCGCTGTTGCTGCTGTTGCTGCTGAACAGGCTTGAGGCACAGCACCGCGATTCGCTCTTTGCCGGTATATGCCGGGCTCCGGGCCAGGGTGCTGTTATGCTCAGTATGCGAAAAGAAGGTAAAAAACTGCATGCCGATCATTCCATATTCTATACCCTGGTAACACTTTACGGTATAGAAGCTTTCCGTACGGAGCTGCTGGCACCCGAACGCAGAGCTTTAGACAGCCTTAAGTATCTTTTACGCAGGCAACTGCCCCGCTATCGTAATCCGCAGCGCAGAGGTGCCACCATAAATTTCTGGCCGGCCGCCCCCAGGGAACAGTTTCCCGGTAACAAACGCTGGGCCCGGAACACAGGCCGGCATATCCCCGACGATGCCGACGATAATGTATACCTGCGTATGCTGTACCCTTCCGGCGAGGCAGATGCATACTTCGATTCGCTGCTTGTTTCCAACGTAAACGGTAAAAAGCGCCTGGCACGCAATCTGCCCGCATACCTGCGCCACGAAGAAGTATATTCTACCTGGCTGGGCGATAAAATGCCTGTAGAGATAGACATATGCGTACTTTCGAATATACTGCTGTACCGGAACACAATCGGGCAGCCTTATAACCAGTACGATTCGCTTTCGGCAGCCTATATCCGGAAAAATTACCGCCAGGCCCGGCATAAAACGGCGGCACGGGAACTTTCTCCGCAGTATATCCGATATGCAACCATACTATATCATGTAGCCCGGTTTATGGTATCGGAGCCGGGGTTCGACCCGAAAGGAAGAGATGCGGCCTACCTTACAAGTGAACTGAATAACCAGCTGAGCCAGACCGACGATAAATTAACCAGAATAATACTTGCCTCCAGTCTTTTACGCATCGGATACGGAGATCCCGGAATTTCATACACCATTGCCGAACTGGAATCGTCCCGCTATTCTTTCTTTTATGCCAATGCCGGTTCGGTATTCCCGAGGCCGCTCAATATTATTATTTCGGGCATAGAACGTTACCGTATGCCCTATTACTGCATCGGACACAATTATTTCCTGGCCTGGGAGTACGAGGTTCTGAAAAAAAGAAAGGCCTCCGAATAAACGAAGGCCTTCAATTTTCTATTACGATCAAACAACCAAAACCAAAAACGAACCAAATTGATCGTAATACGACAGAAGCCCAAAATAAATACACAATAAATTAGTAATGAGCTTTCTGCAGCTGCCACAGTGTAAAAACTGCGACAATTAAGGGTGCAAAGGTACCAAATATATTTGGTGTTAACCTAAGAGTGTTCATAAAAAAAACCTCCCTTTCTACTGAAAAGGAGGTTTTTTACTTGCTATCAAAGTTTTAGAAAGGATATCCGTTGGTATCGATCGCTTTTTGGGCGATAAGACGGCGGGACTCTTTTACATTGAATGGTTCTGTTTTGGTGAAGCGTTTTACGCCCATCAGCATCATACGCTGCTCATCGCCTTCGGCGAAAGAGTTAATAGCGTTTTTACCTTTAATGGCAATACGGTCGGCCGTATCGTTTAGTAATACGCGTACAATCTCGATAAGCTCTTTGCAGGCTTCTTCTCCGCGCTGGGCAACGAGTTTTTCCACACGCAGCAGCGTACTTTCGGCCGCATAGGTATCAATGGCCATATCGGCAATATCCATCAGTATTTCCTGTTCCTTGGCCAGGCTTTGCATCAGCTTTTGAACAGCACCGCCGGCTACGAGCAGAATGGCTTTCTTAAACTTGCGGATGTATTCTTTTTCCTGGCAAAACAGGGTTCCGTCGTTCTCGAAAGGCTCTGGAATACTCATCATTTCGTTTACCACACCCATAGCAGGGCCCATCAGATCGAGCTCGCCTTTAAGAGCACGTTTCAGGATCATATCTACCGTAAGCATACGGTTAATTTCGTTGGTACCTTCGAATATGCGGTTAATACGGGCATCGCGGTAAGCGCGGTCCATAGGTGCCTCGGCACTGTAACCCATACCTCCGTATATCTGTACGCCTTCGTCTACCACATAATCGAGTGTTTCGGAACCGTGTACCTTAAGCATGGCACATTCTATGGCAAACTGCTCCACACCTTTCAGCTCGGCTTTGTGCGGATCCATACCATCGGCAATATACTGGTTAATAGAATCCTGTATATTACGTGCAGCACGGTAAGTAGCCGACTCTGTAGCAAAGGTACGGATAAGCTGTTCGCTGATTTTATAGCGGATAGCTCCGTATTTGCTGATGGGACGACCAAACTGCTGACGCTCGTTGGCATAGTTAACGGCATGACTGATACACTGTTTGGAACCGCCTACGGCAGCACCAGCCAGTTTTATACGACCAATATTCAGGATATTAACGGCGATCTTAAATCCGTTCTGACGCTCGCTGAGCAGATTTTCAACCGGAACAGGGCAGTCTTCGAAGAATACCTGGCGGGTAGAAGAACCCTTGATACCCATTTTCTTCTCTTCTTCGTTTAGTTTAATACCACCAAAGCCTTTTTCCACGATAAAGGCCGACAGGTTATCGTCGTCGTCGATCTTGGCAAAAACAATAAATACATCTGCAAAGCCGGAATTGGTGATCCACATTTTCTGGCCGTTGATGATGTAATTCTTTCCATCGGCAGAAAGTACCGCTTTGGTTTTACCGCTGTTGGCATCAGAACCGCTGTTCGGCTCTGTAAGGCAATAAGCCGCCTTCCACTCGCCTGTGGCCAGCTTGGGCAGGTATTTATCTTTCTGGGCATCGTTGCCATACAGCGCAATAGGCAGCGTACCGATACCGGTATGTGCCGAAAGGCCTACAGCGAAACTATGCCCGCTACCGGTATACTCGGTCACCAGCAGCGAGGTTACAAAATCTTTTCCGAAACCACCGTATTGCTCGCCCAGCGATACACCCAGCAAACCCAGTTCGCCGGCTTTATCGAGCAGCGAAGGCAGCAGCTCAGGGTCTTTCATGCTGTCAATCTCTTCCAGGCGTGGCCATACCTCGTTTTGTATAAAGTCACGGCAGGTTTGCGCAATCATGCGCTGCTCCTCGTCAAACTCTTCAGGTATAAAGATATCTGCATAAGGAGTTTCGCGGATAATCCATTCTCCGCCTTTCATTGCTTTTTTAGGTTCTGTTGCGATTTCCATATTGATTCATTTTCGAAATGGTAGTGCAAGTTATAAAAAAATAGTATGCACGCATACATTTATGCAAAAAATATTCACTTTTGCCTGCGCAACTTATTAAAGATACTGAATTTCAATGAAAAAAGCAACTATATAAGATCAAAAACCACGCTGCTTTCACATGCAGCCTTTATGCATCAGTAAAAAATGCTTATGCTGGTATTGTATTCGGTATCTTTTCCGGAACAGGCATCGCGCAGGCGGAATACCGCATAATATACACCAGCCGGTACCAGGCTGCCGCCATGCCGGCCGTTCCATTCAAAGTTCAGGTCAGAGCTGCTGTATATAAGCTGCCCCCAGCGGTTAAATATCTGTGCACTGAATTGCTGCATATCCTGCAATCCGCCACCGATATTATATGTATCGTTTGCGCCGTCGCCATTGGGCGAAAAGGTATTGGGCGGATTGAACTGCGTAGTGGACGTAGTGGTAAATTCCACCGAAACTGAATCTGTAATGGTAGTATTGCACACCTGTATCTCTACCCAGTACTCCCCTGTCTGATCTACCACAATGGTCTGTGATGTCTGGCCTGTGGACCAGAGATAATCAGCCCCCGGATTTTTGGCATCCAGCAACAGCTCGGTAATTCCGCAGCTAAGCAGGGTATCCTGCATGTTGGAAACCGGCACCGGGAAAGGACTCACAACAAGCGTATCGCTGCCGCTGCCGCAGGCATTGCTTACTTCTACATAATAAATACCAGGTGTGGTATCGCTGTAGGTCGCATTCGTACTGTTATCCTGCCACTGGTAGCTGGCTCCGGGGGAAGTAGCGTCCAGTGTAAACGGATTGCCGGGACAGAGCATGGTATCGTTGCCCAGGTTTACCAGCGGTACCGTAATGGAAATTACGTGCAGGGTGTCGAAAGCCGATCCGCAGTCGTTGCTTACTTCCACATAATAGGTTCCGGGCTGGGTTACCGGCAGAGTTGCATTGGTGGTATTATCCTGCCACTGATACATTGCATCCGGGAAGCCGGCATTCAGCATCATAGCAAAAGGTGTACCGGTACATACGGCCGTATCGTTACCCAGATCGATTACAGGCACCAGCTGCTGCCGTATATAGATGGTATCCCTGCCCGTGCCGCATACATTACTAACGGCTACGTAGAAGGTTCCGGAATCTGTTACGGTAAAAGTCTGGTTGCTGCTGTTGTCCTGCCATTGGTAAGTAGCACCCGGGTTCTGGGCATTCAGTATAAACGGCGTTACCTGACCACAGATCAGGGAATCGGCGCCCAGATTTACCTGCGGTACACCCTGTAAAATAACCTGCAGGGTATCGCTGCTGCTGCCACAGAGATTGCTTACTTCTACATAATAGGTGCCGGGCATGGTGGCCGTAAAGGTCTGGTTGCCCGAATTATCGTGCCAGAGATAGGTAGCACCCGGATTCTGGGCATTCAGCAGCACATTGATATTGGGTGTGCACACGATGGTATCGTTTCCGAGGTTGATTACCGGGTTATTGAGCGAAGAAATGCTGATGGTATCCGAAGAGGTGCCACAGGCCGCCGCCGAAGTTACAATATATATACCCGGCGTATTTACCGTGATAGACTGGGTGGATTGCGGGGGAACGGTATTCCAGGTATTGCCTGTGCTATCGCTGCTGATGAGCGTAACGGACTGACCATTGCAGAGTATAGTATCGCTGGCCGAAATACTTACCGGAGGCGACGGGGCCTGTACGGTTACGTAAATGGTATCCGGATTAAGCGTTATTCCGCAAAAACTGCCGTTGGGCGTTACGGATATGGGATAGGTTCCGGGAGCTGTAGATGCCCAGTTAATCTGTGCCTGGTTACCTGCGGGTGCACCTCCTGCGTAAGAAGCTCCGGCTGGCAGTGCTTCCCAGGTATAGCTTACTCCGGCCAGGGCATTTACCGAGTATATACCTGTATAGGGTACACATACGGTATCAGGCCCGCTTACGGGAGCAATACTAAGGCTGCTGTTGAGCGGAATAATTTCCAGATCGTCGATACACAGCATATGGTCGTTGCAGGCATCATTGGTTTCGTACCAGCGCAGCATAATTTCGCTTCCCGGGGGAATATTTACCGGCATACAGGCCGAAATATCGGCAAAGTTACCAGCCTGGTTACCGTTAATGGCTGCTCCGCCGCCGCCGCAACCACCCTGACTTACCAGGTTGCTCATATTGAGCGCAGGGAAATTGGTATAGCCAGCTGCCGTTACGCTGGTAATGGGCGTAGCCGAAACACTGTACGAAAATGTAACGGTATTGGTAACATTACTCTGTGCACTGTTCCACTGCTCGCCCCGGTATTTTATGCGCAGTGCCGTAATAGCCTGGCCTGTAGTATTTACCACACGCACACCCCAGATAATAAGCGAAGTAGAATTACTTGCACGGCCGCCCAGGGCGGTTTCGCCTGCTGTACCCGCTACGTGCAGGGCACCCGTATTATTGCAGCCTGTAGAATAGGCATAGCTTCCCATGTTTGAGTAACAGTTGGGAATGGTAACATTATTTACCCAGGCATTGGCGGCTCCGGAACAGGCAGAGCTGCCCCCGATATTAAAATCCATTGTTGCCGGAGTTCCTATCGCCGTTAAGGAAAGCTGGCTGCGGAGCAGCGTGGGAAACAGGCATATACCTATACAGGTAAGCAGGGCCGGATACGTTTTCAGTAACATCGTTTTCAACTGAGTTATACGTTATTGTTTTACTCAGTGAAAGTACTCCGGCAATGTAAGCTCAGTATTAAGCTGATACTAAATAAAGAACAAGATTTAAAAAACGTTAATATTCAGCACAAACGCCTAAATACCAGGAGTTTGAAAATAAACTATGTGCATTATTTAGGATTCTCATGCCGGCTGGCTAAGGCCAGCTGCTTAATATCGCGTATTTCCAGGATGCTTCTGCCATACCCCTGCGATACGGCTGCAACCATAGCTGCGGCTATTTCTGAAACATTGCATACATAAGCCGGGAAGAGGCTTTTTATGGGTTTCATAAGCCAGCGCAGACGCCTGTAAAACAGGGGCAGATTCTTTTGAGCAGCTGCAGCTTCAATAATTCCGGGCCTGAAGGCAAAAACGGCTTTAAATCCCAGTGTATGCAGGTCGTTTTCTGTTTTGCCCTTGATCCGGGCCCACATACTTCGGCCCTTTTCCGAACTGTCGGTACCGGTGCCAGACACGTAACAGAAGCTCATTCCCGGGTTTTGAGCGGCCAGTACCGCAGCTACATGCATGGTAAGCGTATAGGTTTGCCGGTAATATACATCTTCCTTCATGCCTACCGACGAAACGCCCAGGCAAAAGAAACAGGCATTGTATCCCTTCAGGCGTTCGGCCAGGGGATGTATATTCATAAAATCGGGATGCAGAATTTCGCTTAGCTTAGGATGTGTAATACCGCAGCTTCGGCGGCCCAGCACCAGTATTTTTTCTACGGCAGGGTTCTGCAGGCAGGCTATAAGTACGCCTTCGCCTACCATACCGCTGGCCCCGGTAATAATGGCACGTACAGGAGAGCTTGTTGCTGCCATAGTTTTTAGTTATTAATATGCCCGGTAAAGCGTTCGTCCCTGTTACGCAGATCCAGTCCGCCTTCGTAAACCGATTTCAGGTTCAGCAGAAAGAACGACCAGCCACTGGCACAGCCCAGGCGTATTTCGCGTTTTGAGTGTTCGTCTACAGGTATATTATGCTGTTTCAGTGTCAGCACCACAAAGCCATGCTGTTCTTCCAGGGATACATCTACCAGGCAGTTTCCTGCAAAGCTAAACTGCAGGTAACTGTAGCCATTGGCTGCTGTTATGCGGCCATTTTCGGTAACATCGTATCCATACCAGTTCCAGGCATAAGTATCGCCGGGTTCTGCCAGTACATCTGCGTCTAATATGGTTTCGTTCCTCATAAACAGAGCCTGTCTCAGGAACCATTTTTCTATTTCGGCTGTGCAGGTCCAGGCTGCATAGAGCTGAGGCATAGGAGCCTTTATAGCTATTTTACGTGTAAAGGAGGTCCAGTCGAAGCTGTTCATATCCGCCATATCAGTATATTTTACAAAGCGAATATACGTACTGCAAAGGTACTAAAACAAAAAAACCTCACTCCTAAGTAGGAATGAGGTTTCAAAACCGGCGGCGACATACTCTCCCGGACTTTAGATCCAGTACCATCTGCGCGAAGGGG
>JGI11944J13513_1002916_pt1 | contig 11289 bp, 4 predicted proteins | sample TerdegcoTASludge_FD_13513 | JGI IMG/M metagenome (IMG submission 13513) | reverse complement strand
GGGCAGGATAATTCACAATCACCTTGAGCATAAAGCGGTCCACCTGGGCTTCCGGTAGAGGATAGGTTCCTTCCTGTTCGATGGGATTCTGGGTTGCCAGCACCAGGAAGGGATCATCAAGTTTATGGGTTTGTTCCCCGATAGTGACTTGGCGCTCCTGCATGGCTTCTAATAGAGCCGATTGCACTTTGGCCGGTGACCGGTTGATTTCGTCGGCAAGAATGATATTTGTAAAAATTGGGCCTTTCTTAGTCTCGAAGGTTCCGCTTTTCTGGTTATAGATCATGGTCCCAATCAGGTCGGCCGGGAGTAAATCTGGTGTAAATTGGATCCGCCGATAACCGACCTGGATGACCTGAGCTAAGGTGCTTACAGTTAGGGATTTGGCCAGTCCAGGGACTCCTTCTAGTAAAATATGGCCGTTGGCCAGTAAACCAATGATCAGGCGATCGATCATGGTATTTTGACCGACAATGACTTTGGAGACTTCGGTCTTGATACCCTTTACAAAGGCGCTTTCTTGTTTGACGCGCTCACTCATCTCTGCAAGGTTGAATGCCATAGGTTGCTCCGTTGATCTACTGCTTAGTTACTGCCGGTTGAGCTTCGCTTTCTGTCAAAGATTGCAATTCGGGAATTTCGTCGACACTCTTACCAAGATACTTTAATTCCCATTCGGCCGAAGGACACAGGACATGATCTGGATAGTCTTTGATGAATTGGCGGTAATATTTGGCGGCTTTTTTCAAGTCCTTGATATCATTGGCATAAGTAAAGCCTAACATGAAGAGAGCGTTGGGTGCGCGATGGTCATTTTTATATTTGCGCAAAATTTTCTTATAGATATCGGTGGCTTTTTCTACCTGGCCAAGGTTATTTTTGTAAATGTCTGCCATGGTAAAAAGGGCTGCCACCGCCAGACTGTCCTTAGGAAAGCTTTTGACCAACTGGGCGTAGGTCTCCAGGGCTTTTTCATGTTCACCGATGGTAAAATTGGTTTCGGCTTTCTCCCAGAGGGTTTGGGGCGTCTCAGCTAATTTTTTCCCACAACCAATGAGTAGCAAAAAGGCCGGTACAAGCCAAAATAGGCGCTTAGTTCGGTGCACTGTTTAATCCTCCTCTGACACTTGATTCATTCACGGTTTAAGTTGGCGTTGAGAAACTTTGGTTTTATACTGCCTTGTATGTTTTTTGTTCCTGCTCAGTCTTTTATTTTCTGGAAATCAATCTTGCCCGCAACGATGCAAACATTGATGTGGTCTCCGGGTTGGAAGCGCTCTTCGATCAAGGCCAGGGCTAATGGATCGGCGATTTGTTTCTGGATGATCCGTTTAATCGGGCGAGCACCAAACGCAGGATCCCAGCCAGCCTTGGCAATCAGATCGCAGGCTTCTTCGGATAAAGTGACCTGCATACCCTGCTCTTCGAGACGCTTCATCAAGCGTTGGAACTGGAGTCGAACGATTGCGCGAATTTCTTTAGGTAGTAGTGGTTTGAAGACGATGATTTCGTCAATCCGGTTTAAAAATTCGGGGCGAAGCATTTCACGCAACTGACTAAGAATCGTTTCCTGGATGCTAGCATAGATTACGTCGATATTGTCTTCATCCACTTCGGTAGTCTGCCCCATGATGGTCTGCGAACCGAGGTTAGAAGTCATGATGATGATGCTATTTTTGAAGTTCGCAACGTGCCCTTTGTTGTCGGTGAGGCGTCCGTCTTCCAAGACCTGAAGCAGGATGTTAAAGACATCCGGATGAGCTTTCTCGATTTCATCCAGGAGGATGACAGAGTACGGTTTGCGGCGCACGGCTTCGGTGAGTTGCCCACCTTCTTCATAACCAACATAGCCCGGCGGGGCGCCAATCAAGCGCGAGACGGCATGTTTTTCCATATATTCGGACATGTCAATCCGAATCAAGGCATTTTCATCGTCAAACAGGAATTCCGCTAGGGCTTTCGCCAGTTCGGTCTTACCTACGCCGGTCGAGCCGGTAAAAATAAAGGTCGCCAGCGGACGATTCTCGTCTTGCAACCCAGCCCGGGCGCGGCGGACAGCATTGGCAACTGCCTGAATAGCTTCGTCCTGACCGATCACCCGCTTATGTAAGTTTTCTTCCATTTGCAGCAATTTTTGGCGTTCGCCTTCCATCAAGCGGGCTATAGGAATATGGGTCCATTTTGAGACAATCTCGGCAATGTCTTCTTCGGTGACTTCCTGGCGTAGTAGTCCACGCTTGCCCTGCAGCTCTTTCAAAGCCTCTTTAGCAGTCTGCAGTTTGCGGTTCAAAAACACCAGGTCGTTATGGAGTAGTTGGGCAGCTTTCTCCCAGTTGCTTTCCCGCTCGGCCTGTTCGGCTTCCAGGCGTTTGGCTTCGATTTCTTTCTGCAGGTCATTGATCGCGGTCAGGTATTGCTTTTCTGTCTGCCAGCGACTGCGGAGGACGGCGGCTTGTTCTTTGAGTTGCGCCAGATCAGCCTGCAGTTTCTCATAGCGTTGGCGAGATTCTTCGATATCTTTCTCTTTAGCCAGTGCCCGGCTCTCGATTTCCATTTGACTGATTTTGCGCTCGACCTCATCCAATTCGACTGGCAAGGAGTCACTCTCCAGGCGCAGACGACTGGCCGCCTCATCGATTAGGTCAATGGCTTTATCGGGGAGGAAACGCTCGGTGATATAGCGGTGGGAGAGCTGTACCGCGGCCACGATGGCGGCGTCGGTTATGCGAATGCCGTGGTGGATCTCGTAGCGCTCTTTGATGCCGCGGAGGATGGAAATCGAATCTTCGACGGATGGTTCATCAATGAGAACTGGTTGAAAACGCCGCTCGAGTGCTTTATCTTTTTCGATGTATTTGCGGTATTCATTGAAAGTCGTGGCTCCGATACAGCGCAGTTCACCACGCGCCAGGGCGGGTTTTAAGAGATTAGAAGCATCCACAGCCCCTTCAGCCGCTCCCGCTCCTACAACGGTATGAATTTCATCAATGAACAGAATAATCGTCCCTTCAGCTTCTGCGATTTCGCGTAAGACCGATTTTAAACGCTCTTCGAATTCACCGCGGAATTTAGCCCCGGCAATCAGTGCCCCCATATCAAGCGCCATGATGCGCTTTTTTTTGATTCCCTCGGGTACATCACCGGCCACGATACGAAGGGCTAATCCTTCGGCAATGGCAGTTTTGCCGACCCCAGGCTCTCCAATCAACACCGGATTATTTTTTGTGCGCCGGCTGAGGACCTGCAGGACACGGCGGATTTCTTCTTCGCGACCAATGACGGGATCGAGTTTGCCTCGGCGGGCTAAATCATTCAAGTCGCGGCAATAGCGTTTCAATGCCTGATACTTATCTTCCGGGGTTTGGTCACGAATGATCTGCGAACCGCGGATTTCTTTAAGCGCGGCCAGGATGTTTTCACGGTTGATGCCGCTTTGTTTGAAAAGCTGTTTGAGATTAGGGGTAGCATTTTCGGTCAGGCTCAACAAAAGATGTTCACCGCTGATATATTCGTCACCGAACTGGCGGGCTTCTTCTTCCGAGCCCTGAATAATTTTATCAGTCAGGGGATTCAGATAGGGTTGACCAACTCCGCCCGTCACTTTTGGCAGAGCGTCCAGCAATTTTTCCACTTTTTGCGTAAATCCGTCAGTATTACCCATCAATTTTGTCAGGACTTCTAAAGCAACATTCTCTGGCGTGGTTAAAATACCGTAGAGTAGGTGCTCTGGTTCGATCTGCTGATTGCTTAGACGACTGGCGGTATCAAGGGTATTCTTTAGGATTTCTTGGGCTTTGATAGTAAAGCGATCAAAGGCGATCATTTTTTACTCCTCCTTCAGGTTTTAAAAGGCATATGGAATCCCGAACTGAAGTTGTCCAATTCGTTCTTCCGCTTTTTTACTAATTCTCCAGGCATAATCGATCCTCAACGGACCTAAAGGAGTAGCAATAGTCAAGCCAAGGCCCCAATTCCAGCGAAAATGACTTTTTTGCAGATCTTTATACTTGTCTACCAGATTACCGCCATCCAGAAAGACTTCCGCCCCGAGCAACCAAAAGAGCGGGAAACGCAGTTCCATGCTGGTGAGCACTTTAATATTGCCGCCGACAGCGTAATCAGAGGGATCGGTCAAAAATTTACGTTCTTGCCACCCACGTAAGCTAGTCGAGCCACCTAAATAAAATTTTTCATAGGCCGGAGGGATATCCCCCCGGCGGACCGATTCCATCCAACCCAATTTGGCGCGATAGGCAAGCGTAAAAGGTGAGATGAAAGTCAGGTATTGACTGAAAGTCGTTTCGAATTTGAAATAGTCCTGCGTCCCCCCCAATATCGTACCAACGATTTTCCCACTGGTTGTAAACAGGGTGCCGGTACGGGGATATAGAAAATTGTCGCGTCGATCGTGCCGGATGCTCAGATTGATGGCTCGTTCACGATCCAGAGGATTGACCTCAACGGCGGCGACTTCGGTGCGGAAGCGAATATCCTTAATTTCAGCCCCGGTTTCGATGGAGGTGCGCCGATCAGGTCGATACAACAGGCTCAAAGCAGCACCGTAGCTGGTCTGGGATTGCTCTTCCAAAATCTGATTCTGCAAGTAGACCCTAAAAGTCGTAAAGGAGCGGAAACCCAGCAACCAGGGCTCGATATAGCTTACTTCTGCTGTAGTATTTGGCAGCAGCAGTTCCGAGATATTTAATGAAGTACCTAATTTAATGCCTAGCTTGCGTCCGACTCCTCCCAGATTACGATGTAGCCACTCGCCACTTACCGTAAATGAAGTGAAGGGCTCACTCCCCAGAGAGACTACCCTTTCCTGACCTAAACTAAAATTCATCCCCAGGTAGCGCATTTCCATTTCACGCACCTCGACCAATAGGTCGAGTCGTTTGGCGCCAGTATCGACATTAGTCGGTCTGATTCTTACACTGGAAAAAAGACCGGTTTCGTAAATATTCCGTTCGGAGACTTCTAATTTGGCCTGTGAAAAACGCTGGCCGGGTTTTAAAAGTACTTCGCGACGGATAGGATGCTCTTTGACTTTGGTATTATTGACAATTTGTACCTGATTGACATAGAGGGGCACACCTTCGTCAATGATTAGAAGCAAATCGATGCTGCCCTTTACTATGAGTGAATCCCGAATGGTGGCTAATGGCTTGCCAGAATTGGCATATTCGCGCTGAATTTTTCGCATCCCCTCGCGGATCAAGATTGGATTATAAGGTTTTCGGAGTTTGTGTCCAATTAAAGATAGTAGTTTTTTCTCAGGTATAGTTTTAGCCCCCAGCAGGCGAATCGAGTTCAAAAAGTATTGTGGTCCCTCTCTGATCCAGAAGTAGATATCGACGCGGTTACCTTGCTTGACACTGAAAGAATCGGTGACTACGCAATAGAGGTAGCCATTCTTGATATAGAATGATTCTAAGGTCAGACGATCTAGCTCTAAAAGTCGGCGGGTAAAGACGGTAGATCTAAAGAAGGTTTTGGACTGTAAGCCAATCTGCCGTTTCAATTGCCGGGTCGTATAACTTTCATTGCCATGGATGAAAACATTCTGGACAATGTATTCGGTTGCCCGGAACTGACTGGCTGCAAAGCTGCCGGTGGCAAAGACGAAAATTAACCATAAAGAAGAAAACGGTGCGCGGAGTGTTAAGCTTTTCAATAGCGGAATTTCAGATTATAGTTAACGCGGAAGAGCCCATCCTGGTCAATGTCGCCGATCAAGGACATATTTCGACTTAGTCGATATTCCAAACCGTATTGCTGGTATGGTTCGGTTAAATTAAAGGTGCGCTCGTAACGCACATATAAGTTTGGTGCGATTTTGCGTCCTAGTAAAATACTCCATTGATCACCACTCTGGGCGGTGAGCAAGTTGCCTCGTGTGCGGAGCTCAAACTGGTCAAGTCCGCTATAGCGGGTGATATTTTTTTCCAATTGGCGTTCGAAATAGCGTCCGAACACATTTAGAGCGCCGCTTGAGACATAGTCCTGGGTCGAGCCCTGGCCGGTGACGCCTTGGGCATAGGATAGCAACATCAGAATATCACTTTGGGAAAAATTGGCTGATTCCAAGGTCAAGGTCGGGTCATCGAGGTAGCCGGTGAGTTTGACCGTGGCGTATTCACTGGTTCCTCTGGCCCGCGTGACGGTGGTATCCTCTAGCCCATAGGTGGCTAAATCGACCTGAGCCTCGATATCAAGGATTGGATTGAATTCAGTCGGTTCGAATTCGATCGTCCCATTCAGCAATTCGAATTCCCACCCCAGATAGAAAAATTTGCCGCGCCGCACATCTAGAGTACCAGCAAAGCGATACGGTTCCCCTCCCGCCTGGGTAATCCAGATTTCCCCTTCTAGTTCACAATCCAGCTGGGAGTTTTGAAAATAAAAATTACCCGGGATTTCGGTATAAAGATTTACTGTTTTGAATGACCGGGAGGTGCTGGTGCTATTAAGCGCGACTTTAGTTCCTTCGGTAAATTCATTGCGGAGTACAAAATCAATGATCTCGACATCCCCTTCGATTGCTAAAGTATCTCGCCCTTTAACGCGGATTTGAGCATTGAAGGTGCCCTCTTGTTCTGCCAGGATCGTGCGGATATAGACTTCTTCACCCTTCAGAATCAGATCATAACGAGGTGCAAAGAATTGGGTGAGATCGATCGTACCTGACACGTTAAGGTTTGGCTCATCGGGAGCAATTTTGGGTGGAAAGAGAATGTCCCAAGTGTAAGCTTTAAGTTTATCCTGAAAACGCTCTACTCCCGTTGGCTTGATAGGCTTTTTCATATAGCCGCTCATGGTAACAATATCTAATATGTTATGCTGAATGATGGCGCTACCGTTGATACCGGTCACCGGGTTTTCAAGAGAAGCAATGACCAAGGTGGCATTCTTTGCGCTGATATTACCCGCGCGAATCGGATGTGCATTAGTACCAGACACACTTAAGGCGAGGTCGAAGACACCGGTCAGGCTTTCTACGTCATTTAAATAATCACTCACGATTAGCAAATTGGTCGAATGCATAGTAAAATTCATGCTTACCGGTGATTCTGGAGGAAAGGTCATTGTTAATGGCACCAGGCGGAATTCGCAGCCCACAAAACCACGTCCCCGGAGGGTCCCACCATCATCACTTAACGCCAGCTCGGTGAATGATAACCGGTTATCCTGGTAGATCCCTTTTAGACGGAGTTCCTGGGCTTTGAGCGCCTGGAAATTAGGCTTGGAGACCGTCAGATCGTAACTGAATCGCGGAGCCCCTAAAGTCTGGTAAGCCAGCAAGGTGCCGGTGAGTTTGCCTTCAATTTTTCTGATTTGGGGTAGTAGCTTGACATAATCGGCTGGAGAAAAGTTCTCGAAATCAATATTTAAATTGATCGTGTCATTGCCAATGAAAGGCTGTCTCAGAGTTTCCAGGAGATGCACCCCTACAGTGCCCCTTGCTTGCACGACTCCCCCTTGATTGTCTTGCAGGGCTAAATTACCAATCTGGAAGCGGCTGCCAGTCAAAACAGCATCCACGGCCAACTCCTTAAAAGCGGCCCCATAAATCTTAAAATTGTCGATTTTTAGATTCCCTTTGACAATCGGTCCGCTCTTGAGTAGCTGGTATTCGAGAGAACCGTTGAGTTTACCGCTTATACCAAACTTACTCTGCACCAAATCATTGAGGAAATCGAGGGTTACATTGCCAGCCTCGAGGTTGACATGTTTTATTTGCCGCCCGGCTATTTGCGATGATAAAATAACCCGTCCCTGGTTGAGTAGGAAAGGCACGCGATTTAATTGAATCGTATCCTGGTCCAAAATGAAGCAAATCGGGTTGACATTGGCCAGGGTATTGGGTCCTCGCTGAATCTTCAAGTCTTGGAGAATGACTTCCTGAAGGTGAGCGATCTTACCGCGGGCTTCGATATTTAGATAATCACTAACAATTTTGAGCAGCTGGACAAGAATAGTATCACCATCCATTCTGAGGATAACCGAGGCTAGGGGAATTTCATCCCGGATAAGTGGTGTGCGGGCGTTGAGCGCTTCAATATAAATATCCCCAAACCGCTCTTTTCGCAAATTGATCAAGCCAAATCGCGCAATCCCCTCCTGAAAGGTCAAGTTAGGCAGGCCGAACTGGTATCCTTTAACCCAACCCCGTAGATCCGGCGCATATAGATTGCCTATCGCCTCTACGAACCCATCGAGCTTACCTTCTAGTGATGGGAACTCCAGCCACTCTCCCACCAGGCTTGCCTCTAAACCGTCGAAATATAGTCGGGCATCAATCGTGCTGTCGCGTAAACCCACTAAGCCATCAATAGCTAACTCCGTTTCGCCCAACTTGAACAACATGGTATCCACCACCGTAAGGAAGCCATTCTTGTACTCCAATGCTCCCTTGATATAATTAAAATCGAATGTCTCGAAGCTGCTTTCGTTCAGATCAAAACGAGCAGTGACCAGTTGGGGAGCAGTAATTTTTCCTTTGGTTTGAATATTGACCGCGCCACTCAGATCGGTTTTCTGTCGAGTCAGCCCCCAGGCGTGAGTATTGAGATGCCAGAAACTGAACACGGCATTTAGTCCGCGGTCCAGATCGCCCTTTAGTGTGCCCGTTATTTTTTCCGCACCGATGCGGCAGGATAGCTGCGGGACCTGAAGGTATTTCCCGGCCAATATTGCCTGGATTTTACCTGCTTGGACAGCCCGCTCGCGCAGCTGTCCATTAAAGCTGGCACTTAGATTGACTCGCTCCCGCGTAGCTTCAATTTCTCCCTGTAAGTTGATAAAATCACTTTCGCTGAGAAGAGTAAAGTGCTCTGGCAATCTTTCATTTGCCCGCAAGTTTTTTAATTGGAAATGAAGCCGCCCTTGGAAAAATGGCTCAAACTGCAGCTCGCCACGCAGCACAAGGTTGCTCGAGCGGTTCCGTAATTCCCCTTGCTCGATAATAAGCTTACCATTTTGAGTTAGCAACTTCAATTCCCTGAATTGGAGGTTTTCCTCATATTGCGGGAGGCTTAAACTGGCGGTATCACAAACTAAATCGAGTCCCTGCCTGAATGTCAGCCTGCCTTGCAGAAAACCTTCGCGGATGAAAGGAATTTTATGAGTATCTGCAGTGGCTATAGCAACGTTCTTGACAATTAATTTGCTAATACTCAGCGCAAAGGCTTGGGAAGTGTCAGGTGATATTTTGAGATGAGCCATTAGAGTATCCACCCCATTGGGGTAAACAAGGGCTAAGTCATCGATCAGCAGGGCATCGATCAAGTGGTCCTGGTTGAATAGCGATCTGAGATGATATTCCAGGTGAATCGTACCGGCTGAGAAAATACTAGTACCCTCAAGAGTCACTAAATTCGGCTCAATTAAGGTCAGGTTAGAGAATAAATCACTATGGAGAGCCTTATATTGGAGAGACAGGCGGTATTTTTGTTCGAGCGAACGCGTGAGATAGTGGCTAAAGATGCCCTTCCACCAGCCTGTGGCATAAATCAGCAGAACACTGGCTATTAATACCAGCAGGAAGATCAAAATTAGACTTGTGGTAATTTTGATGAGCTTTTTCACCGACGACCTATTCTCGAACTAATTTAGCTATCGAGGCTCAATTCTCCAATAAAGTTGCCCCAATCGTCTATTGAATTCTGTGATAAAATAGAATGTTCCGAACCACTTGGGGCGGGCCTAAAATCTACTTTGGGGAATTCTCTCTAAGAGAGGCAAGGTTAGATGACGAGATTCGCGGAGGTAGAGGGACTCGAACCCCCACGTCCCTCACGGGACGGCGGTTTTCAAGACCGCTGCCTTACCAGTTAGGTCTATACCTCCTATTCCAAAAACCAAACGCGCCGAAAATTAATTTATCTCTTTTACCCAAACAAGCACTTACAACGCCTCCCGATACATCGCGTCAATCAGGTCGGCGAACTTTTCCAGCACCACTTTACGTTTGACTTTCAGGGAAGGTGTCAGTTCACCAGTATCGACGCTAAAGTCTTCTGGTAGGATCGTGAATTTTTTGACTCGCTCAAAACGGGAAAGATGAGGAGTCAGGCGTTCGATTTCGGACTCGATTAACCCGATCACCGCTGGCTGTTTGACGAATTCGGCATAGGGCTCAAACGGTATTTGATTGGAATCAGCCCACTTTTTCATCGTGACCTTATCGAGCGTGATCAGGGCTGAGATAAAGTTGCGACGATCACCAATCAGGACCACCTCAGCAATGTATGGGCTTAATTTAATGGCATCTTCAATCGGTTGGGGGGCAACATTTTTACCACCAGCTGTGATCAGGATATTCTTTTTCCTGTCCGTCAGATAGAGGAAGCCATCTTCATCGAAGTGACCAATATCGCCGGTATGTAAAAAGCCCTCTGCATCAATTACTTCGCGGGTAGCAGCTTCATTTTTGTAATAGCCCAACATGACCTGGGGACCCCGCACTAAAATCTCATTATCTTCAGCAATCTTAAACTCCGTTTCCGGCACGGCTTTTCCTACTGAACCTAACCGCACCATCCCCGGGCCATTGACAGTCACGACTGGGCTGGTCTCAGTTAATCCGTACCCCTCATAGACCCGCAATCCCGCACTGAAAAGAAATTCGGCAATCTCTTTGGAAAGGGGGGCGCCACCCGAAACAAAGCGTTGGAGACGTCCACCGGTACGCTGCTGGAGTTTGCTGAAAACCAGCTTATCGGCCAGCCTGATTTTGCGCTTAGCCCACCAACTGAGTGGCGTGCCATAGATTTCGGCATTCATCCGTTCTCTGCCAGCACGTAAAGCCCAGAAGAATATCTTCCGTTTGAGCGCCGATCCGCTCTGAATGCTCCCCATGACTGTAGCATAGATTTTCTCGAACAGACGGGGGACACTGATCAGAATCGTTGGACGCACTTCGGCCATATTATCCAACACTTTCTCCACACTCTCCGCAAAACCGATCGTTGCCCCTACCAACATCGGCACATAATAACCGCCCATCCTTTCCAAGACGTGGCTCAGCGGTAGAAATGAAAGGAAAATATCCTCTTCGACGATTCGCATATTTTGGACACCGTTATCGACATCGCGAACAAAGTTGCGATTGGTTAGCATGACCCCTTTGGGAATACCGGTGGTACCAGAAGTATAATTAATACAGGCGAGGTCTTCCGGCTGTACGCTGGCCAGCAAAGCCTCGAAACGTTGTACATCAAGTTGGGCGCCCTGATTGATCACTTCGCTAAGCGAATGGGTGTTTTCACCGCTGATTCCCTCATCAAA
>JGI11944J13513_1002913_pt1 | contig 11308 bp, 13 predicted proteins | sample TerdegcoTASludge_FD_13513 | JGI IMG/M metagenome (IMG submission 13513) | reverse complement strand
ACTAGGATTGCATAGGTACCCTCGATTCTATTAATAAACGATTTAATAGCATCCATCATGTTTTTTGACTTCAGCTCTTCTTCAAGAAAATGAGAAATAACCTCCGAATCTGTTTCTGTAATAAATACATGACCTTTATTGATAAGTTCAGTCTTTAATTCTTGATAATTTTCTATAATCCCATTATGGACAGTAAAAATATTTTTCTTGCAGTCCCAATGAGGATGTGAGTTAGTTTTTGTAACTCCGCCATGAGTTGCCCATCTTGTATGAGAAATAGCACAAGACGTAGTGGAATCCTGTATCTGGTCAATAAATTTTGAGATCTCACCTATTTCTTTTTCGACTTTACCTTCAAGTGTAGCGTATCCTACAGAGTCATAACCCCTATATTCAAGTCTTTTCAGTGACTTTAAGAGGTCATTCTTGATTGATATTTTGCCGTGATTTACGATACCAACGATTCCACACATTAAACCACATCAATCAAGCCACAGTTAACTATTTTAAAGTTTCGGGTGAAACACTTATTTCGCCATATAATTTAAACGCCTATTTTTCTACTTAATCAAAAAAAAAGCTTAATTAGGCTCTATTCAATTTCTTGAGTTATTAAAAGTCATAAAACCTTTTAAATGTAAGGATTTCAATATATCCAATGAACGAACACCTTAAATCGTTGATTGATGATAAAACTTTTAATGAGTCTATTGAAGAGATAAAAGAAACTCATATTTCTTATATTTTTCTTACAAAAAATTATGCTTATAAAATCAAAAAAGATGCAAAATATTCTTTTCTTGATTATTCAACATTGGAAAAGAGAGAATTCTACTGCAGAGAAGAATTAAGAATAAATAAATTATTAAGTCCTGAAATGTATATCAAAGTTTCATCACTCACAGATAAAGATGGTAGACTGACACTATCAAACGATGGCCTCCCTTTAGAATATGCTGTTGTAATGAAAAGAATCCCTGAAAAATATATAATGACAAATCTCTTAGAAAAAAACAAGATAAAAAAAGACATTCTTGAAGAAATTGCCACTAAAATATTGGCCTTTCACAAAAAGACAAAAGTCGATCACGATGGAAAATATGGTTCTATTCACAATGTAAAGAATAACATTATGGATAATTTCAAAGATCTTGAATGTTTCATAGGGGACCTTTTTTCAAACGATGAATTCAACATGCTTGTTGCTAAAAATCTTGATTTTATGAATTCAAATATTTCACTTTTTGATAAAAGAGTCAAGAACGGAAAAATACTTCAAACTCATGGTGATTTACATTCAGGCAACATATTCGTGGCACCCGAAAATATTTATATATTCGATGCTATAGAATTTAATCCTGCCATAAATACCACAGATGTAGCGGCCGAAATAGCTTTCTTGTGTATGGATTTGGAATTTTTAGGTAAAAATGAACTTTCTAGAATATTCTCAAATAAATATATCTCAGAAAGCGGAGATAAAGAAATTGAAAAACTTCTTTCATTCTACAAAGGCTATAGAGCATGCGTCAGAGCAAAAGTCAATGGCTATAGGGCGGCAGTAGACAGATCTGCCAAGGAACTGACAAAAAAATATTTCTATCTAGCTTTAAAATATTCGGAGGAGTTGCAGTGAATGCCAAGGAAGCAGCTGATAAGATCCGGTCATATTTAGATAGAGAAGAAATGCTAAATTTTCTTTTTACCTTGATTGAAACTGAAACAGTCAATCCTCCTGGCAATGAATATCTTTTACATGAGACTATCTTAAAATCAATGAGAGAGCTGGGGGCTGAAGTTGAGATATTATCTAAAGACGAAAAAAGACCAAATTATATAGGAAGAATAGGATCTGGAGAACCTTCCGTTGCTATAATTTCACATATGGATGTAGTGCCCCCAGGCGAAGGATGGACTCAACACCCATTCCAACCATATGAAAAAGATGGAAAAGTATATGGGAGAGGAGCACTTGATAACAAAGGTAGTTTAGCTGCATCATGGGCAGGTATAAAAGCTTTAATTAAGAGTGGATTAAAATTTAAAGGTACAATTTATTTTTGCGCAGTTTCAGATGAAGAGATGGGATCTACTTATGGTGTTGAATATCTTATGGAAAGGGGATTTAAGCCTGATTATGCAATTGTACCAGATAGTGGAACAATTGATAAAGCAATTATTGGAGAGAAAGGGGCAGCTTGGTTTGACCTTGAAAGTTATGGTAAACAATCACATGGTTCAACACCAGAACTTGGAATCAATGCTATTATAAAAGCATCTAAGTTAATTCAAAATTTTGAAAAATTTGATTTTAATCTTGAATATGATAAAAGGTTTACACCTCCTACAATAAATGTAGGCATGATTTCAGGTGGGAATGCTCCTAATATCGTTGCGTCAAGATGCAAGGTCACTCTAGATGTAAGATATCCAGTTGGGATAACTGAAGAAATGATTTTAAAAAGAATGATCGATGAAATAAACGCTCTGAAGATGAAAGATAAGGACGTTGATATAAGAGTTGGAGAAGTAACAACTAGGCATTATCCCCATATTGTTGAAAATAATAGCAAATTAATCGAAGCGTTCAAAGATACAGCTCATGAAATGGGCATGCCAATGAGTTTTGAAACATCTGCAGGCATTACCGTTGCAAAGATCTTTAATTTAAATGGTATACCGGCTATAGCTCACTCACCGGATTCTGATATGGCTTGGCATATCTCAGATGAATTTGTAAAAATTGATAATTTAGAAAAATGTGCAGTCTTATGGGCAACAGTGATCTATGAGATTGTTAAGTAATTATCTACTTGCGTAATATTTATCCAAATAGTAACCATAATTTTGTTCAATTTCTTTTTGTACTTCATTTTTGAATTCTTCGACTTTGAGTATACCTTTTTCTTCAAGCTTCTTTAAAAGCTGATCAAGAAAAACTTCTTGATATGAAAGTTCAAAAATCATCCTTGACCTAATTTCATCGGGCGTAGCCATTTGAATGTCATAATCGTCATTCATTCCGTCCATAAAATCACCATTTGAGCCTATCAATAAACTTTTAAAAGGTTTCTTATATTTCGTATTATATAAAGATTATTTCTGGAAGTGAAACGTTGGATTACAAAAAAGAAACTAAGGAAATTGTTGAAGGCATTGTAATAGCAGTTATACTTTACCTAGTCATTAGTATAACGTTGTCATATGCTTTGAAAGTTGATAATCCCGTAGCAGTTGTTATCTCAGGTAGTATGGAGCCAGTATACTATAGAGGGGATATAATTGTAATAAAAGGAACGGACCCAGCTACCATTCAAGTAGGAGATATAATTGTCTATAAAAGACCATATCAAGATATTCCGATTGTTCACAGAGTAATTGCGATAACAGAAGAAGGGGGCCATTTATACTTTACAACAAAAGGGGATAATAATCCTTTTGAAGATTCCTATTTTGAAAACGGAAAAAAACTTCCTGGGGTTCCAGATTACGCAGTACTCGGAAAAAGCGTTCTCAAAATACCTAAAGTTGGATACATAACAATTTTCTTTAAGAGACTCATTGGAGTTAGGATATGAGAAGGCTTCCTTCCATAGCAGTTGACATAATTATTTTTCATGATAATAAAAAATTGATTTTGATAAAAAGAGGAAAGGACCCCTACAAAGACTATTTTGCTCTTCCAGGTGGATTCGTTGAATATGGCGAAACAGTTGAAAATGCAGCATTAAGAGAAGCAAAAGAAGAAACAAATTTAGATATAAAAAATCTAAAATTATTTTCTGTTTATTCTGATCCTAAAAGAGATCCGAGAGGCCATACTATAAGTATAGTCTTTTATGGAGAGGGTATTGGTAATCCAAATCCAGGTGATGATGCCAAAGAATTATTTTTGTTTGATTTAGATAATTTACCAAATAATTTAGCCTTTGACCACAACACAATCTTATCTGATTTCATTCAAAGAGAGCTGAATTTATGATAGACAATTCTAACATTTCTGATATTTTAGCAATATTAAAAGAAGAAATAAAGAAGTTTTCTGTTCCAATAGTCTCTGAAGTTGCTGCTGATAGGGATCCGTATAAAGTTCTAATTTCATGTGTATTGAGTCTTAGAACTAAGGACGAAGTTACAAAAAGAGCTTCATTAAATCTTTTTGAAAAAGCAGATACCCCACAGAAAATGATTCTTTTAGATCAATCGGATTTAGAGAAACTTATTTATCCTGTAGGATTCTATAAAACAAAGGCCAAAAGAATAATTGAAATGTCAAAAAAAATCTTGGATGATTACGATGGTAAGGTCCCAGACAGTATTGATGAACTTTTAAAATTAAAAGGCGTGGGGAGAAAAACTGCAAATATTGTTGTAACGCTTGGATATCAAAAGCCTGGTGTTTGTGTAGATACGCACGTTCACCGAATTTCCAATAGATGGGGTTATGTGCAAACAAAAACCCCAATTCAAACAGAATTTGCATTAAGAGAAAAGCTTCCAGAAAAGCATTGGATTGAATATAATGATATCCTTGTCACTTATGGACAAAATGTCTGTGCGCCTATAAGTCCAAAATGTAGCATTTGTCCAATAGATACGTATTGTCCAAAAGTGGGTGTAGAAAAACACAGATAAATCGTTAAGAATGGTGGGCCCGCTGAGATTTGAACTCAGGACCTCCCGGTTATCAGCCGGACGCTATAACCAGTCTAAGCCACGGGCCCCTTGTATATGAGGCAAATATAAACAACGTATTTAAGATTTTCGATTATCTAGATGTATATGAGGATTTTAATCACTGGAGTTCCAGGAACTGGGAAGACTTGTATTTCAAAAAAGGTCGCAGAAACTTTAAATTTGGCATATTTAAATATTGGAGAGTTTGCTAGGGATAACTTCGACTTCCCTATTGAAGAAAATGAGATTATAATTGATGAAGAAGCCGTAGAAAACAAATTAGTAGGAATTGATAATTTAGTTATTGATTCCCATATCCCTTTTAAAGCTGATATTGCAATAGTACTCAGGTGTAACCCGAAGATTCTTTTAGAACGACTTAAATTAAGAGGATATTCAAAAGAAAAGATTAATGACAATTTACTATCTGAAATACTTGATTATGAAATCTACGCTACAAAAGAACTCTTCGATGATAAGGATATTTTTGAAGTAATAAGTGAGGATGTAAATGAAACAATTCAGCAAGTTCTCAAAATTATAAGTGGACAAGGAATTTCACTTCATAAAGGAAATCATTATAATTTTTTGACTGATGATAATATATTATTGATAGAAAATTTATAATTCATTTTAGAATATCACAAGTTTTATAAGTTATAAAACCCTATCGGTATAGGGGTAGGAGGCATAATTATGGACCTCGTTATTAAGAATGGAACGATAGTTACTGCTACAGATATGTATGAAGCAGACATAGGTATTGAAGGAGAAAAAATAGTTGCAATTGGTAAAGAGCTTTCAGGCTCTAAGGAAATCGATGCTAAAGGAATGTTTGTATTTCCGGGATTTATTGATGTACACACACATATAGAAATGCCATTTATGGGGACATACTCATCCGATACTTGGGAAACAGGTACTAAGGCAGCAGCATTTGGTGGAACCACATGTGTAGTTGATTTTATTATTCAGTCAAAAGGAGGAACATTAAAAGCTGCCCTAGATGAGTGGCATAAAAGAGCAAGTAACAATGCTTACATTGACTATGGATTTCATATGGGAATGACCGATGTAAATGACAATACCCTAAAAGAAATGGAAACAATGATTCTTGAAGAAGGTATACCCAGCTTTAAGTTGTTTTTTGCTTATAAAGGGGCTTTAATGGTTGATGATGATGGATTCTATAAAGCGCTTGAAAAAGCTGCTGAATTTGGCGGGCTTATTATGCTTCATGCCGAAAATGGGCATATAATCGATCTTTATACAAAGAGACTATTGGCTGAAAATAAAACTGAACCAATGTATCATGCTGTATCAAGACCTTCTATACTAGAAGGAGAAGCATGTCAAAGGGCAATTACACTTGCTGAATTGGCAGAAGCACCACTTTATATAGTCCACAATTCATGTTTAGAAGCAGTTGAAGCCATACATGAAGGTAGGGAGAGAGGACTTCCTATTTATGGAGAAACCTGCCCACAGTATCTCACTCTAGATGAGGAGCGATANACTGAGCCGGATTTCAACGGTGCAAAATATGTAATGTCACCTCCATTAAGATCAGAATTTGATCAGGATGCTCTATGGTTTGCAATTGAGAGAGGAGACCTTCAAGTTATATCTACAGACCATTGTCCGTTCTTTATGAAAGGACAAAAAGAAATGGGGAAAGATAACTTTGCAAAAATTCCAAATGGTGCACCGGGAATTGAAACAAGAATGGCGGTCATGTACACAGCAGGTGTGCTTGAAGATTGGATTACAATTAACAAATTTGTAGAACTTAACTCAACAAATCCGGCAAAGATGTTCGGATTATTCCCACAAAAAGGAACAATAGCTGTTGGGTCAGATGCAGACATAGTTATATTTGATCCAGAAAAAGAAGTAACAATTACTGCTAAAAATCTTCATCAGAATACTGACTATACTCCGTGGGAGGGTATGGTAGTAAAAGGATACCCTGTAAAAGTTCTTTCAAGAGGGAAAGTCATAATTGACGATGGTAAGCTTACAGGTGAAAAAGGTTGGGGTAAGTTCATAAAAAGAGATAAGTTCTATCCTCTATAAAATAATTAATTTTTATTTAATTTTTAATATTTCGAATTTTCATTGGATATTAGGCTAATAAATTAAATGTTATTAAACTATTTTTTAGATTATCCAATTTATAATCGAAAGTTATATAAATCTATATACAAATTATTAAATGTGCCTATTAATTTATAGGAGGCTTTTTATGGAAGATTACGCACAAATAGAAAAAGAATATGTAATGAGATCTTGGTCATGCCAAGCTGATGTCAAAGTTAACATGATAGAGAAAGCTGAGGGGATATACTTCTGGGACAAATCAGGTAAAAGATATTCTGACTTCTCTTCCCAGCTTAACAGTACAAGTTGCGGGCACAATGTTAAAGAAATAAATGACGGAATTGTAGAACAACTTAATAAGTATGCTTACATAGGGCCTGGACTTGGTTCTGAGGCAAGAGCCAAACTCGCAAAGATGGTGGCTGACATAGCAGGCCCAAATTATAAGAGGACATTCTTTTCTTCAAGTGGTACCGAAGCAAACGAAGCTGCAGTAAAAGCTGCAAAATGGTTCACAGGCAAGTATAAAATTATTTCCCGTTACCAGTCCTACCACGGAGCAACTGGAATTGCCATGATGCTAACTGGAGACCCAAGAAGGTACCCAAATGAACCGGGATACCCTGGCATATTACACGGGCCGGACTGTTACTGTTACAGATGTCCTTTCAAAATGGAGTATCCAAGCTGTGACATCATGTGTGCAAGATACATAGGTGATATGATAAGATTCGAAGCAAAGGAAACTGTAGCCGCCGTTATTGCAGAACCTATTGTGGGTTCAAATGGAATAATCCCTCCAGTAAAAGAATACTTCCCAATGCTAAGAGAAATTTGTGATCAATATGAAGTTCTTTTAATAGCTGATGAAGTAATGACTGGATTTGGAAGAACAGGAAAATGGCTGGCAATAGAGCATTATGATTTCAAGCCAGATATTATTACAACAGCTAAGAATCTATCTGCAACATACGTTCCATTAGGTGGAACTACATATTCTAAGAAGGTATCTGACTACTTTGAAGATCACTGGTTTGTTGAGGGCCACACATATGCAGGTCACCCATTAGCATGTGCTGCAGGAGTTGCAACAATAAATTACATGAAGAAAAATAAATTAGTTGAAAATGCTGCAAAAATGGAAAAGGTAATGGAAAAGAGACTAAATGAAATTAAGGCAGATCACAAATCAGTAGGAGATGTCAGAGGAAAAGGATTATTCTGGGGAGTAGAATTAATTAAGAATACAAAGACAAAAGAGCAGGCAGGAACAAGGGAAGAGAAATTCATGAGAGGACATGTACCAATACCTGCCAAAGTTGCAGGGGAATGTATGAAAAACGGAGTATTCTTCTTACAGATGGTTTCAACACTATTATTTGCACCACCGCTAAACATAACCGAGCAACAGATACACGAGGCCCTTGACGTCGTTGACAAAGCTCTTGAAATTTCAGACAAAGAAGTAGTTAAATAAAATTATTATTTATTTTTTATAATTATTTTTTTTTGTAAAGCCAAATTTTATATATGTTCTTTTAGATTGAATAATATGGAAAGATATACTCTTCTTATCATTAATATGCTTAATGATTTTGTATATGGGAAATCAAAATATGAATATGCTAGGGGCATAATTGGTCCTATAGGGGAAATCTCTAATTTTTTTAGAGAGCATAAATTTCCCATAATATATCTTTGTGATGCACATCTAAAAAATAATGATCGGGAGATTAAGATTCTTGGAGAGCATGCTATTGATGGGACAGAAGGGGCTAGAATAATAGATGATATTGTACCTAGAGAAGGGGATTATGTAATTAAGAAAAGAAAATATAGTGGGTTTTATGGAACTGAACTAGATGAACTCTTAAGAGAAATGGAAATGAAAAATCTTGTTTTTTCTGGGCTTTTGACTTCACTTTCTATAAGACACACAGTTGCAGATGCTTACTATCGTAACTATAATTGTATAATACTAACTAACGCATGCTGTGATGTCAAAAATGACCTTCATCTAAAATCTGTTCTTTACATAAGAGACTACTATGGGGCAAATGCTGTATCCACTATGAATTTTCCAAGACTTTATGTGGATAGGGAGGGAATTTAATGGATGTCGGAATTATTGGTAAACCAAATGTAGGGAAATCAACTTTTTTTAATGCAGTTACTCTTGGAGGGGCTGAAATTGCAAATTATCCTTTTACAACAATCGATTCAAATATCGGGGCAACTTATGTCACATACAAGTGTCCTTGTAAGGAATTTAATCTTAAATGCTCTCCTCAAAACTCAAAATGTATAGATGGTACAAGGCTTGTTCCTTTAAAAATAATAGATGTGGCAGGTCTTGTAAAAGGCGCGCATACTGGTAGGGGCCTTGGTAACAAGTTTTTAAATGACCTTTCAAGGGCTGAAACTTTGATTCATATTGTCGATGCCTCGGGTTCTACAGACATTGAAGGAAATCCTGTTGCAATAGGTTCTCATAATCCATTGGAAGACATTGAGTTCTTAGAGGAAGAAATTGACCTATGGTTTTTTGGGATATTAAATGACAATTGGTTTAGATTTGCCAGAAAAGTATGTTCCGCCCATTTAGATTTCAGTAAAATTGTCGCTGAACAATTTGCAGGAATAGGGATATCTGAAATTAATGTTATTAACGCTTTAAGAGAAACAAAGTTAGATACAGATAAATGTATACACTGGAAAGAAGAAGAGCTTTTGATTTTTGCAAAGGCTCTTAGAAAAATTTCAAAACCTATTACTATAGTTTTGAATAAAGTTGATATTGCACCACCTGAAAATATTAAATCTTTAAAACAAAAACTTGGAAATGTATTTACAATAAGTGCTGAAGCAGAGTTAGTTTTGAGAAAAGCTTCTCACGCAGGTCTATTAAAATATGTCCCATCTTCTTCAACTTTTGAGATAACTGGAAATCTGAACGACAAACAGAAAGAAGCTTTAGACAAAATTAAAAGTTTTATGGAAAAAAACGAAGGGACTGGAGTTCAAAAAGCCATCAATGAAGTTGTCTTCAACATTTTAGGAAAGATTGTTGTATACCCAGTTGAAGATGAATCCCATATGAAAGACGGAAAAGGTAACGTTCTTCCTGATGCATACCTAATGGAAAAAGGCTCAACTCCAAGGGACCTTGCATTTAGAATTCATACTGATATTGGAAAGAGCTTCCTTTATGCTGTTAATGCTAGGACAAAAATGAGAATAAAAGATGATTATGAACTTCAAAATGGGGACATAATAAAAATTGTCTCTGCCGCAAGATAATATGAGGTAAAATGCCAAATATCACTAAGAATTTTGATAAATTTCTCGCCAAAGATAGAAATGAATGGCGTAATTGGCTTAAAGACAATTACAATACTTCTAAAGGAGTATGGCTAGTTTATTATAAAAAGAATAGTCAGAGATCTAGTGTCACTTACGAAGAAGCTGTGGAGGAGGCTCTCTGTTTTGGCTGGATTGATAGCACTGTAAATTCTATTGACGAAGAGAGATATATGCAGCTCTACACCCCAAGAAAAATAAACAGCATATGGTCAAAGTTGAACAAAGAGCGCGTTGAAAATCTTATAAGGCAAGGTCTAATGACTGATGCAGGCTTTAGTAAAATTGAAGCTGCAAAAAAGAACGGTTCTTGGGACTTACTTAGCTCAATTGATGATTTAATTATACCAATAGATCTTGAAAAGGCTTTTTCTCAAAACGAAACTGCATATAAAAATTTCAACGAATTTAAGAATCCTATTAAAAAGGCAATTCTTTATTGGGTAATAAGTGCAAAAAGACCTGAAACAAGAAAGAAAAGAATCGAAAAAATTATAGCTACAGCATCTGAAAATACAAATCCATTTAATCTTTAATTTTAAATAAGATCCTCAAGAGGTATGTCGACAAACTTGTTTAATTTAGGGAGCATATGCCTTGTTGTTTTTGGGGGAAAAAGCTCACCCCTTTTAGCGGTCTTCACTACCTCTTCTTTTGTTACTCTTTTTGGAACTAAAATTGCATCAGCTTTTTCAGAGTATAATAACCAATAAGCCTTCTTCAGAGATTTCTCGTATCTAACTTTCATTCCATTTTTTTCCAATATTTCAACTATTTTCCCAATATCCCCATAGATTACAGGAAACCACTGCCCAAGTTTAATTTCTGGATCATTATAGTCAACTAGGAGACATGGCACTTTTTTACAACCTAGTCTTTTAGCAGCCTCAAATCTATGGTGGCCATCGAGAATTGTCATTGTGTTTCTATCAACTATAATTGCAACGGAAAATTTTTTTTCACGTTCCATCTTAACAATTAGTCTATTAAGTACACTTGGAACTATTCTTTCGTGAGTATACAATCTTTCAATCTCGACGAATTCTATATCCATAAATAATCTTTGAGATTAAAATCTTATATGTTTTTGTATGCAAAAAGAGATTGCCCAAAGGAAACTCCACCATCTCCACAAGGAACTAATCTATGTTTGAGATATTTTAGATTGCTA
>JGI11944J13513_1002909_pt1 | contig 11313 bp, 17 predicted proteins | sample TerdegcoTASludge_FD_13513 | JGI IMG/M metagenome (IMG submission 13513) | reverse complement strand
GCCGAATGCCGCGACTGCAATGCGTGGCGGCACTTGGAGGGTCGGCCCAGCCGGGAGCAGGCACATCATGAGTTGCTCGCCCAGCAGATCAGGCCAGCACACAACCCCACCAACGGCCTGCAGGTTGAGCGGGCAATGGGCCGCGCGGGTTGGGAGGTGCTTTCTGTCTGCCGTGATGGAGCCTGGCGCTGCACGGTAAAGCGTGAGGGCTTGATCTTCGAGTCGGCCGACCACTCGACACCAGCGGCGGCAGCGGTGCAAGTTGCCGCACTGCTCATAAAAAAAGGGTTGTACAAGTCCTGATTTTCAGGTATCGTTCGCCATATCGATTGAGCGAAGACGCATAGGAATCGTGGCATCCCTGGACGGAGGTGGCGGTGCGTCGATAGCTCAAGTTGAGAGCTCCCCTGGGCGCCAATGCGCCCAAAGAAAAAGCCCGCACGGTTCACGCCTTGCGGGCTTTTTCGTTGAGCTCTAGCCTCTGGAGCGGACCATTGGGTATGATGGCTTCGCAGTCCGTTCGGGGCGAGACGTGGTGGTGGAAGATGCATGCCCCTGCCGGACCTTCATCCGCGCCCACTTGATGGGAGTTGCCGATGCTGGCCCCGCACGGGATTGAGCGGAAGCCGCCTTAAGCTGCCGAGGCCAAACACGGACTGCACCTTTTTTGAAGCCCTGACTGTTCACGCGGTCGGGGCTTTTTCGTTGGCTCCCCGATCCAGCCGGGGCCGCCCCTGAGTGGCGTGATGGGGCGGGAACTCCTCCGTGAGCTGTCGCGGCGCTGGAGTACAGAGAACGGCATTCCCCCTGTGGCATTGGCCATAAGTCCGAAGGGGCCCTATTCGCTGCGCTGCTCAACCCCCGCTGCGACCTTGGTGATGAAGCGTGCTGCCAACTCCTTGCCGTGAAGGCTTTGTTGTTGGACCCACGCGGTCTGCAGGGCTGACAGGTTGGCTTTTCCTGCATTCAGCAGATCTGGCTCGAAGTTGCTCATGAGGCTCTGCCGGAGTTCGGCGAGTGCTTCATCTGCGTTCGGCTGTCGTCGCATGTACTCCACGAACAGTCTTTGCAAAAGCATCTCATGCATGGCAAGACGCGATGCAAGGTCGAGGCCGAAGTCATTGGGCTGCGGCATTTGGTCCTCCTGGCTGGTTTGTGTGGAAGCTCCCATCGTATGCCAGGAGGGTGTCTGCCGCTAAAAAACGTATTGCGCGTTGCACTTCAGGCACGTGACGGCGATTTTGCTGTCGCCGTGCTCCTTTGCTGCGAATTCTCCTTCTACCTGTTTAACCCGTAGATCAACGCTGCTCATGAATGGGTGGTTGTTCTCGGTAACGGTGACGGTGCCTTTTTGTCCGCAGGCTTCGCACCCCAATCCGTATCGAACAGTTTCTCTTGATGCCATAGCGCGCTCCTTGATGAGTGGGTTGTCGGCTTCATTAGCTGCCGATACGCATCGTAGTGTGTGACAGCTGAATCAGTTTCCGCCGCCACCAGGTGTACCCGGCAAAGCATGCATAGCGCATGGGGTGCAAGGCTTGCGTGGCGGTACCTATCCCGCCATCAAGGATATCCACATGTCCCAGACTGAAGAAGCCGAAGGCGTTGTTTACCGCCATCTCGAAGATGACGTAGACCGAATCATCCCGACGCAGGCCAGGGCCCAGGCGCGCGACTTGGGCCAGAAGGTGGAGATCCTCCACGATGGCGTCCACCGCCTGATCTTCGTGAACGGCCATCCCATCGGCCAGGTGCTGAAGCTCGAAACCCCGCGCAGCGGCGGGATGCTGGCCGGCGTCGTGGATCTCAGCTTCGTGGCTGCTGAGATCGTGGAGCGCAAGGTGAGCCGCGATGAGTTCAACGCCCTCAAGTCCGAGGGCGTGGCGAGGAGCTGATGGCCAGGCTCCAGACCCTCAAGAGCTCTGTGCCGCTGCTCGACACCCGCCGTGTGCAGACGATGCAGGCCGGCAGCTGGCGCACCAGCGACCAGACGGCAGCGCAGCGCGGCTACGGCTACAAGTGGCAGAAGGCCCGCGAGCAGTTCCTGCGCGAGCACCCGCTGTGCCTCATGTGCCAGGCGCAGGGCAGGGTCGAGGCGGCTACGGTCGTTGACCACATCACCCCGCATCGCGGGGATCAGTCGCTGTTCTGGCGGCGCAGCAACTGGCAGCCGCTGTGCGCCACCCACCACAGCAGGGACAAGCAACGCGAGGAGCAGAGGCAATGATCGAAGTCACAGACTGCAATGGTCACAGACATCTGCTCAACCCTGATGGCATCGTCCGGGTGAGCGAGGCCGGAACATCCAGCCAGTGGCATGGCATCCGGTCGTACATCGTGACGATGCACGGCAAGACCATCGAATGCCAGCAGAGCGTCCAGGAGGTGCAGAAGCTGCTGCGGGCGCTGGATCTATCCCGTCTCGGTGCTGGCGCTGCCTGAGGCCGTCTGACACGATCCAGAGGCATTGCCGGCGCGGTCAGGGGGAGGGGGTGGGGCAAAGTCTGGAGCCCTCGCCGGCCTAGACCGCCCTGTTCCGCACGCGCACAAAAAAGCCCCCTGTTTGATTGTTTCGGGGCAGTCGGCCGCATGAGGTTTCGGCTGCAACCCGTTGCGGCAGCAGGGAAATTCGGTCCTTTGAATTCTGGGGAAACGCGGAAATCAAAGAAATCAAAGAATCAAAGAGGTGAGCCATGGCAAGAGGGGGCTCTCGGCCCGGTGCTGGCCGCCCAAAGAAGACGCCACCAGCCGCGCCGGCAGCAGACGCCCAGGCGCCGGAGCCCAGGAAGTACAAGAGGCGCGCGGCGCCCACGGTGGATGCCGAGGGCTTCAAGCCAGAGGATGCGCCGCCGAGCTGGCCATTTGGCAAGGAGCGACCCGCGCCGACCGAGCCAGAGTCAGCACCCGATGCCGAGCCGGACCTGTCCGGGCTCATGCCGCTGGACTACATCCTGTCGGTAATGCGCAATCCTGACCTGCCCGATCCGATGCGGATGCAGGCCGCCACTCTGGCCGCCCCGTACTGCCACCCCAAGCCAGCGCCCAAGAGCGCCAAGCAGGAGGCTGAAGCGGAGCGTAAGAAAAACCGTGAGCCGCGCTTCGGCCGCCGCCAGCCGCCGACGCTGACAGCAGTGCAGGGCGGAAAGTCATAGCCGGTTTCCGGCGCCAACGCCGGAGAGCTTTATGGAATGGACCACTGCGTGCCCGGACTGGGAGCGTCGCATTGTTGCGAGCGAAAGCCTGATCATTTCGCCGCCGCTGTTCCCCGAGGTCGCTGATGAAGCATGGGAGATCTGCAGCAGCTTCGTCCTGACGGACATACCGGGCCATCCGACCATCGGCCAGGTGGCCAGGCCCTGGCTGCGCGACCTGGTGCGGACGATCTTCGGCGCGGAGAGTGCGGAGGGGCGCCGGCTGATCAACGAGTATTTCCTCATGGTCAGCAAGAAGAACGCCAAGAGCACGATAGCTGCGGCCATCATGCTGACCGCGTTGCTGATGAACTGGCGAGATGAGGCAGAGCTGCTGATTCTGAGTCCGACGCTTGAGGTGGCCAACAACAGCTACAAGCCGTTGTCCGCAATCATCAAGGCCGATGAAGATCTGATGGACATGCTCAAGGTCCAGGATTACCACCGCCTGGTCACGCACAAGGACACAGGGGCGTTCCTCAAGGTGGTGGCAGCCGACGAGGCCACGGTCGCAGGCAAAAAGGCCAGCTTTGTCTTTGTGGACGAGCTGCACGAATTCGGAAAGAAGGGGCGGGCCTCAAACATGCTGCTGGAGGCCACGGGCGGCCTCGCATCGCGGCCCGAGGGCTTTGTGATCTACGCGACCACGCAGTCGGAGGAGCCTCCTGCCGGCGTGTTCAAGGACAAGCTCGCATATGCGCGAGGCGTGCGTGACGGGGAAATCAAGGATCAGAAGTTCCTGCCTCTGATCTATGAATTTCCCAAGCCAATGCTGAAGGCTGGAGCCCATAAGGATTTGGCAAATGCCTACGTGACGAATCCCAATTGGGGCGCGTCCGTGGACATTGAGCGGATCCACCAGTTGCACAGCCAGGCCGCCATGAAGGGCGAGATTGGGCTGAAGGAGTTTTGGGCCAAGCACCTGAATGTCGAGATCGGCATGAACATGCGGGCCGACCGCTGGGCAGGAGCCGACTTCTGGGAGCAGCGGGGTGACCGCAGGGTGACGCTTGAGTACATCAAGCGCGAGTGCGAGGTGGTGGTGGTGGGCCTTGACGGCGGCGGCCTGGACGACTTGCTGGGGCTGGCTGTTGAGGGGCGCCTGAAGGGCTCGACCAACTGCGTGCTTCGGAACAAGGCATGGATCCACCCCATAGGCATTGAGCGGCGCAAGTCGGAGGAATCGAAATACCTGGACTTCGAGCGCGACGGCGACCTGGTGATCGTGAAGCGCCCGGGGCAGGATCTGGAGGAAGTCGCTGCGATCTGCAAAGACCTGCACGACGCCGGCCTGCTGGCCCGCATTGGCCTCGACCCTGAGCGCACGCACAAGGTGGTGTATCAGGCGCTCATCGACGCCGGGATACCCGAGGAATTGATCATCGGCATCTCCCAGGGCTGGAAGCTCACGGGCGCCATGGCCGTTGCAGAGCGCGGCCTGGAGGACGGGAGCCTCACCCACGCGGCTCAGCCGCTCATGGCCTGGTGCGTGGGCAACGCGAAGGTTGAGCCCAAGGGCAATGCATCGCTGATTACGAAACAAGCCAGCGGCTCCGCAAAGATCGACCCGCTCATGGCGTCGCTCAACGCGGTGACGCTGATGGCGACCAACCCGCAAGCGGCTGGTGGCCGCTCTTTCTGGGACAAGTGATGAACCAATTTCTACAAACGCTGCAGCGCGGCGCCGCTGCGGCGCGCGCGTCTTTGGTCAACGCTGCTCCCGACGGCCTGCTGCTGGGCGGGGCTGCTGCGATCTCATACGGGGCCTGGCTGATCTATGCGCCGGCCGGATTCATCGCTGGCGGGGCCTTGCTCATCGCTGGCGGGGTGCTGATGGCACGGGGGGCGAAGTAATGGGGCTGTTGACGCGAGGCCTGGAGCGACGGGCCAAGGAACTGACCTACGACCAGATCGCCAACCTGATCGACGGCGTGGGCGCGAGCCGCGTGGCTGGCGTGACCGTGACCGACAAGACGGCCCTGCAGGTCTCGACCGTGCTGGCCTGCGTCAAGGTGCTGGCCGATGGCTGCGCCACGCCAGACCTGCACGTCTACCGCGAGAAAAAGGACGGCACCAGCGAGAAGGCGCTCAACATTCCGGAGTACCGGCTGCTGGCCCGCCGCCCGAACGAGTGGCAGACCTCTTTCGAGTGGCGCCGGATGATGACCGTCCATGCCGCCCTGACCGGCGCCGGCCTGTCCATCAAGGTGCGGGGCGACAACGGGCGCATGCGGGAGCTGATCCCTGTGGAGCCGGGGCAATGGGACGTGCGCAAGGTCAGCCGGTACGAGTTGCGCTATCGCTGCTGGGATGAGTTCGGGATGATCGGCGACTTCTCGGCCGATGAGGTCTTCGTGCTCAACGGCCTGCAGTGGAACTGGGCCAAGAGCATCAACGCCGTGGCGCTGGCGCGATCCGCCATTGGCCTGGCCATCGCCACCGAGCGTAGCCAGTCGTCCATGCATGCCAACGGCCTGCGGCCCAGCGGCACGTACACCGTGACGGGCAGCCTGACAGAAGAGCAGCACACGCGGCTCAGCAAGTGGGTGAAGGACCAGGGCGGCCCCGAGAACGCCGGCACGCCCCTGGTGCTGGACCGCGATGCCAAGTGGGTGAGCACCACGGTGAGCGGCGTTGACGCGCAGCACGTCGAGACGCGGCGCCTGCAGGTTGAGGAGATCTGCCGGGGCTACGGCGTGTTTCCCATCATGGTCGGGCACTCCGACAAGACCAGCACGTTCGCCAGCTCCGAGGCCTTTTTTGCGGCCCACCGGATCCACACGCTGGCGCCCTGGCACAAGGCCTGGCGCGACCGCCTGGACGAAACACTGCTCGACGGCTCCGGCCCGCTGTTTGTCGATTTCGACACCCGTTACATGGTGGCCGGCTCCCTGAAGGACCGCGCAATGTGGGCGCGGACCATGGCAGAGACCGGCATCTGGACCCGCAACGAGATCCGCGACGAGGACGGCAAGGATCCCCTGCCAGGCCTCGATGAACCGCTGACGCCGCTCAACATGAGCACCGGCAAGCAAGGGAGCGACGATGAAGAACAAGACAAGCCAGCGCCTTGAGCGCAAGGAAGGCCCTGGCGGCCGCGAGGTGCGCTCCTATGCGCTGCAGCTCAAGGCCACAGGCGACGACGGCACTGTCGAAGGCTACGGCTCCGTGTTCGGGGAGCGCGACTCCTACGACGATGTGATCGCCCCGGGCGCCTTCAAGGGCAGCCTGGCCGCGCACAAGGCGGTCGGCACCATGCCCGCGATGCTCTGGCAGCACGACGGCGCCAAGCCCATCGGCATCTGGACCGAGATGGTCGAGGACAGCAAGGGCTTGCGCATCAAGGGGCAGCTGGCGCTGGAGACCGTCCTGGGCAAGGAGGCTCATGCGCTGCTCAAGCTCGGCGCCCTCAACGGCCTGTCCATCGGCTTCGTGTCCAAGCAATGGACCTACGACCGCGACACCGACGTGCGCACGCTCACGGAGCTGGACCTCTGGGAGGTCTCGCTGGTGACCTTCCCCGCCAACGGCAAGGCCCGTGTGACCAATGTGAAGGCGGCCGACGACCTGGCCGCCCCCAAAGATGCTGAGCGACTCCTGCGTGATGCAGGTTTCAGCAAATCCGACGCGACGGCCTTTGTGTCGCGCGTCATGCGGATGGGAGAAGCGCGGAGAGAGTCCGCTGATTCGACCGCTGCGGCAATTCGAGCAGCTGACCGGCTGCTCTTGTCTCTCCAATCCTGAAGAAAGATCACCATGAAGAAAACCATTCTGGCCATCATGGCCCTGCACATGTCCGCGTTCCAGGCCAAGGCCGGCGCGCTGGCAGTCTACGAGCGCCGCGACGATCCCACCATCAAGACCGTCTCCGACGCTCTGGACAAGATCGCCACGGCCTTCGAGGAATACAAGAAGACCAACGATGCCCGCATCGAAGCCATCAAGGCGGGCAAGGGCACGGCCGAGCTCGACGCCAAACTCTCGCAGATCGATGACCACATCGAGACCCTGGGCGAGGTCAAGTCCAAGCTGGAGAAGATGGAGACCAAGCTTTCCCGCCCCGGCGCCATGAACCCGGCCCGCCAGGAAGGCGAGACCAGGGAAGCGGCCGAATACCGCAACGCATTCATGGGCTGGATGCGCAACCCCGGCGACCCCGAGCGCCGCACCGCCCTGCAGCAGCGCGCCCGCGAGCTGAAGAAGTCGCTGCGCGTCGAGGGCAATGATGACGACGGCTGGGAAACCCGCGCCACGCAGACCACCACGACCACCGGCTCGGCTGGCGGCTTCGCGGTGCCCGAGATCATCGAGCGCCAGATCGCTCGCCTGGGCCTGGACATCAGCCCCATCCGTCAGATCGCCACGGTGCGCACTGTGGGCAGCACCGATTACAAAGAGCTGTTCGACATCGGCGGCGCCGGCTTCGAGTGGGTGGGCGAGACCGACACCCGCAGCCAGACCAACACGCCCGACCTGGCCGAGGTGACTCCCACCTTCGGCATGGCCTCGGCCAAGCCCCAGGCGTCGGAGGAGTCGCTGGACGACATGTTCTTCAACGTCGAGGACTGGCTGATCTCCAGCGCCTCCGAAGCCATCGCCCAGGGCGAGGGCACGGCCTTCGTGCTCGGCAACGGCACCAAGAAGCCCACCGGCTTCCTGGCGGGGCCTGCGCCCGTGGCCACGGATGACAAAACCCGCGCTTTCGGCACGCTGCAGTTCATCGCCTCGGGCCAGGCCGCTGCGCTGCCCACGAGCCCGGACGTGTTCCTGGATCTGGTCTACGCGCTGCGTGCCCGCTACCGCACGAATGCCAAGTGGGTGACGAACCGCCTGGTGCAGGCCGCGCTGCGCAAGTACAAGGACGCCCAGGGCCAGTACCTCTGGCAGCCGTCCCTGCAGGCGGGCCAGCCCGCGACGTTCCTGGGCTACGGCATTGCCGAGGCCGAGGACATGCCGGGCGTGGCCGCCAACGCCTTCCCCCTGGCGTTCGGCGACTTCAAGGAGGGCTATCTGATCGCCGACCGTGTGGGCATGCGCATCACCCGCGACGAGATCACGACGCCCGGCTTCGTCAAGTTCTACGTGCGCAAGCGCGTGGGCGGCAAGCTGCGCAACACCCAGGCGATCAAGCTGCTGAAGATCTCGGCCTGATCCTGTGAACGGCAACAAGAGCCCCGCCCGGGGCTCTTTTCATTGGAGAGCACCATGCAACTGAAAGTGATCAAGGCGTTCGACTGGGCGCACCGTGGCGTGCAGGTCGAGCGTTTCGAGGCCGGCAGCATCATCGACACGGAGGATGAGGATCTGATCCGTGTGTCCAAGGCCGAGGGATGGGCGGACGAAGACGACGGCAAGGCGCCGCAGGGCAAGCCGTCGGCGGGCATGAAGGTGGACGACCTCAAGACGGCACTGGCCGCCAAGGGCATCGCCTTCCCCGAAGGCGCGAAGAAGGATGAGCTGGCGGCGCTGCTGGACGGCGAACAGCAATGAGCCTGATCGACATCGACCGCGCCAAGCTGCATTTGCGGGTGGACGTGGACGACGAGGATGCGCTCATCTCCGCGCAACTGGTGGCGGCCGAGCGTCTGTCCATGGCCTGGATCCGGCGCAACGTGTACGCCGACCAGGCCGCCCTCGATGCCGCTATACAGGCCGCGCCTGCATCCCTCTCGGCGGCCACCGCTGCCTACGAGGCCGCGCTGGCGCTGGCCAATCAGATGCCCAACGCCATCGAGCGCGCAGCGGCCACCGCAGCAGCACAGGAAGCCTACGAGGACGCCCAGGCCGACGCCAAGCGAACGCGGCGCGGCGTGGTGGTGGATGACCTCTTCGCTTCCGCCGCCCTGCTCACGCTGGGCGCCCTGTACGAAAACCGCGAGCTGCTGGATCCGCCGCCTGTGGCGCAGCTGCTGCTCGACCCGCTGAGGGCCTACGGATGAAAGCCGGCACCCTTCGCGACCGCATCCACATCCAGCGCAAGACAGGCGGCGCGGATGACTGGGGTACTCCGCTGCCCGAAGGCTGGGAGAACATCTCCACGGGCCGCATCGCAGCCAGCGTGCTGCACAAGTCTGGCCTGGGCACGATCAAGGCAGACGCTGAGGTGTCCATCGTCCGCGCGAGCATCCGCATCCGCCGCCGCTCTGGCGTGGACGCCGGCATGCGGGTGCTGTTCGCCGGCCAGATCTACGAGCTCAAGGCCGTGCTGCCTGGGCCAACCCGCGAGTACATCGACCTGGTGTGCGAGCTTGTGAAAGGACCGACCCAATGACCAAACCACGAACCCCGCGCGCACCGCGGGCGCCGCGCGCTGCCCCGGCGCCGGCCGACGACGGCGGGCCGCGCACGGTGCTGACGACCAGGCCCGGCACCATCGGCCCCTACGGCTACATCGCCGGCCTGCTGATTGACGACGTGCCGGCCGATGTGGCTGCGGCAAACGCGGGCTGGATGGACGCGGACCCCGAGCGCGTGGCAGAGGCCCGCGCCGCGCGTGCCGACGCGGTGCCGTTCAAGGGCTGACGGCCATGGCTCGTCGCACGCTGTCCCGCAAGGGATTCGACGGAAAGAGCCGACAGCTGCAGGGCAACAACTCTTCCAACAAGGCATTTCAGATCAACCCGAACCTGGGCGGCCTGTTCGACATGCTGGATGAGATGGAGGCCAGCGTGGAGGAGGCCCTGCGGCCTGCCGCCCAGGCGGCCACCCAGGTGATCTATGACCGTGTGAAGCTCAACGTCTCGGCCCTCGGTCGCGTCACGGGCAACCTGGACCGATCCATCTATCAGTACTACAGCACTGAGAAGTCGGTGGACGGCGAGCGCGCCGAGTATCACGTCTCATGGAACCACAAGAAGGCGCCGCACGGCCACTTGCTGGAGTGGGGCTGGCTGCAGCGCTACGTCTACCGGCCCGACGGCATGGGGCCGATGGTGCGGCCCGGCATGGATGGCAAGCCGAAGCCGGGGCGACGGGCGAGCCAGGCGCAAAAGGATGCGTATTACGTGACGCTGCCTGTGCCCAAGCAGATCCCAGGCAAGGCGTTCATGCGCAGCGCCGAAAGCTCGCTGCCCGAGGCCAAGCAAGCCGCTGAGCAAGAGCTCCTGAGGCGTATTCGTGGGAAGGGAGGGGCTGATGGCGCTGGAGACTGATTTGATGGCCGAGCTGCAGGCCGAGTGCCCGCGCGTCGTCGTGGGAACGGCTCCCTACGGCACGGCCATGCCCTACGTGACCTGGCAGCACATCGGCGGCGACGTGCTTCGCTACACGGACAACGCGCCGGCCGACAAGCGCAAGCCGCTCATCCAGATCAACACCTGGGCCGCCACGCCGCAGCAGGCCTTTGCGCTGATCCAGCGCATCGAGGAGCGGCTCTGCGCTGCTGCAGCGTTTACGGCACGCCCCCACGGCGACCCCATTGGGGCCTATGACGACGCAGGAGTCGTCTCTGGCTACCTGCAGACCTTTTCCATTCTGGGCGCCCGATAGGCCGCCTGACCAGTTCCACCGCCTTGGCGGTCTCCCGCCCGCGAGGGCACTCCATCAACCCGCTTCGGCGGGTTTTCTGCTTTTGAAAGGGCCACAACATGGCATCTCTCCCTACCGGCTCGCGCATCGCCGTGGCCACTTCCATCGGCGCCAAGGTGCCTATCACCGCGATCACCAACGCGACCGAGGCCGTCTGCACGGCAGCTGGGCACGGCCTGGCCGTCGGCAACATCGTGATCGTCCTGTCCGGCTGGGGTCGTCTGAACGGCCTTGTGTTCCGCGTGAAAGCCATCCCGACCCCGGACACGTTCACCCTGGAGGGCCGCAAGGCCAACACCAGCAACACCAACCTGTTCACCCCTGGCGGCGGCGCTGGCTCGTTCCAGAAGGCCCTGACATGGGTGGACGTGGTGCAGATCCTGTCCAACAACACCTCGGGCGGTGATCCAAAAAAGGTCACGTACCGCTACCTGGAGAGCGAGAACGAGCAGGAAATCAACGACGGTTTCAGTCCGGTCTCGCGCTCGCTGGAAATCGATGCTGATGCCATCGAGACCCCGGGCTACACGGCTCTGGAAGACCTGTCCGCCAGCGGCGCCGACACGATCCAGCGCCTCACCATGAAGAACGGCGC
>JGI11944J13513_1002893_pt1 | contig 11383 bp, 8 predicted proteins | sample TerdegcoTASludge_FD_13513 | JGI IMG/M metagenome (IMG submission 13513) | reverse complement strand
CAGCCGCTGGGGCCGGCCGACGCGGACACACCGGTCTGCACCCCGCCGATCGACACGGAACCGGCGCCAACGCTGAGCACCGGCACCTGGCGTCGTGGCGTGGCCAGGCGCGCATCCATGCCGCCGAGGTAGCAATAACCCGGATGGCTGCCCAGGGCATATACCGGGTACAGCGGCTCGCAGTGCAGGTTGGCAATGGTTTCGATGTCCAGCCCGGTGTGCGCCACCACATCCTGCATGTGCGGGCCGAACTCGCCGCCGTAGACCACCGCCAACTCGACGATGCGCCCTTCGAGGGGCAACGGCCGGCAGCTGTCCCAGGCGTGCAGCAAGCGCTCGCACAACCCATCGAGATCACGCGGCGGCTGGATGAACGTGAGCATCAGGTTGTTCATGCCCGGCACCGCTTCGTGGATCTCGGACCACTCGCTGGCCTGCAGGGCCAGGCTCCAAATGCGTTGTTGCGGCGCCAGGTCGAGTTCGCCCGGCGCTTCGAACAACAGCGCCGTGGAACCGAGCAGGCTGATGCGGGGGACAGAAGCGGTACTCATGTCGGACTCCTTTGCTGCAGCCAGCGCTCCAGGTGATGAATGTCGACCCCGCCGGCGCAGAATGCCGGGTCATCAAGGATCTCGCGGTGCAGCGCAATATTGGTGGAAATGCCTTCCACGCACAGTTCGCTCAAGGCCAGGCGCATGCGCGCCATGGCTTCATCGCGCGTCGCGCCATGGGTGATGACCTTGGCCACCATCGAGTCGTAATACGGCGGCACCCGATAGCCGGTGGTGACATGGGAGTCGACCCGCACGCCAAACCCGCCGGGGACTTCCCAACGTTGGATCACCCCCGGGGTCGGCATAAACGTCAGCGGGTCTTCGGCGTTGATCCGGCACTCCAGTGAATGGCCGTTGAGCTTCACGTCCTCCTGGCGCAGCGCCAATACTTCGCCAAGGGCCATGCGCAATTGCTGCTGGACGATATCGATGCCGGTGGTCATCTCCGTCACCGGGTGTTCGACTTGCAGCCGGGTGTTCATCTCGATGAAGAAAAACTCACCGTCCTCATACAGAAACTCGAACGTTCCAACGCCGCGATAGCCAATCTGTCGGCACGCGGCGGCGCAACGCTCACCGACCTTGGCGATCAGTGCGGGATCGATCCCGGGTGCGGGCGCCTCTTCCAAGACCTTCTGGTGGCGGCGTTGCAGGGAACAATCACGGCAACCGAGCCAGATCGCATGGCCGTGGGCATCACACAACACCTGAATTTCCACGTGGCGGGGATGGCCGAGGAATTTCTCGATGTAGAGTTCCGGATTGCCGAAGGCCAACCGCGCTTCTTCACGCGTCAAGGCGATGGCGTCGAGCAATGCGCCCGCTTCATTCACCACGCGCATGCCACGGCCGCCACCGCCGCCGGCGGCCTTGACGATGACCGGGTAGCCAATTTCATGAGCGATCGCCTGGATGCTCGCGTCGTCGCTCGGCATGACCGTATCCGGCCCCGGCACACAGGGCACACCGGCTTCACGCATGGCCCGTTTGGCGGCGACCTTGTCACCCATGGTGCGGATGCACGCGGCGCTCGGACCGATAAAGGTCAGGCCGGCGGCTTCGATACGGTCGGCAAACCCGGCGTTCTCGGACAAGAAGCCATACCCCGGATGGATCGCCTGCGCGCCGCTGACCTCGGCCGCAAACAACAGCGCCGTCTGGTTCAGGTAGCTTTGGCTGGGCGCGGCAGGGCCGATGCACAGCGCCTGATCGGCCTGTTGCACATACTGCGCATGGCGGTCCGCCTCGGAGTGTACGACCACGGTCTTGAGCCCCAGGCCATGGCACGCACGCTGAATGCGCAGGGCGATTTCGCCACGGTTGGCGATCAGCACTTTGTCGAACATGTTATTCACCTAAAAAAGTGGCGTGGCATCAGCCGAGGCGAAACAGCGCCTGGCCGGCTTCGACTTCGGCGCCACTCTGGGCGAGGATCGCGACGATCTGACCGGGGACGTGGGCCTTGACCGGATGGAACATTTTCATCGCTTCGAGCACCGCCAGGGTTTGCCCGGCTTCGACCTGGTCGCCCACCGCCACAAAGGGGCTTTCCCCTGCCGCCGGAGTGAGATGCAGCACGCCGTACAAGCTGGCCTTGACCTCAGTCGCCGCCACCGCTTTAGCCGGTGCCGCAGGCGGAATCGGCGACAGCTCGGCCGGCGGCTCAACCCCCCTTGCGTTTCCAGCCTGTTTGAAAAGGCGAATCGTGCTATCGCCTTCCGTCAGGCTCAGTTCGAGCAGATCGGATTCGGCGAGCAAATCGATCAACCCCTTGATGCGTTCGGAATCCATGCTTGGCCCCCTGCCTGCGCTGTATGTCTGAGTGGATGAAGCCAATGTAGCGAGCCGGTTCGCGGACGACCAAGACGCTTTGGCTTTGGGGTGATAAGCCGTGCTTATGACCGCTCAGATCAGGCTGCCGCGCATCTCCGCTACCAGCTCCAACAGGATCGCCTTGACCGCCTGGGCCGGCACGGACAGTGGCAGATGCCCCGACAGACACAGGGCCAACGGTGCCTCGACCTCGGGTTCGATAATGCGGCACATATGCACCGAGGTCGCCGCCACCATCACCCGCGCCGACGATTCGGGCAGGATGGTGGAACCGAAGTGCTCGGCGACGGCAGCGGTCAGGGTGATCGACGATTCGACTTCAGCCACCACCCGTGCGCTCAGGCCGATACGCTGGAAAGCTTCGTCCACCAGGCGACGCATGACGTTGTAGGGGCGGGGCAACAGCATGTCCATGTCAGCCAGGTCGGCCAGCGCAATCTGGTCCAACGCACTGATGGCAGGGTCGGCACTCACCAGGTACAGGTGTTCGCGGAGCAACGACACAAAACTCAAGCCATGGACCTCGCGCCCGCCATACAGCACGGCCATGTCCATGCGGCCATTCATGATCAACTCGCTCAGGGTGGTGCCGAAGTTTTCATTGAGGTAAAGCAGGATCCCCGGATGCCGCTCACGCACCCGGCGCAGCAGCGGCAACGACAACGTCGACGCCGCCGTGCCCGGCGCCAGGCCGACCGACACCTGGCCGGACAACGCGTGCCCCGTGGCATTGATATCACTCTGGGCTTGCTCGCACTGGCGCAAAATGATTTGCGCATGCCCATACAACACCTTGCCCGCCTCGGTCGGCGTGACGCCGCGCTTGGTGCGGATCAACAGCTGCTGCTGCAACTCGGCCTCGAGGGTCGCCAGTTGCTGGCTAAGGGCAGGTTGCGCCACATGCAGCACATCGGCGGCCTGGGTCATGCTGCCGATATCGACGAGTTTCACGAAGTACTTCAGACGGCGCAGGTTCACGGTGGCAATGCTCTTGCTCGAAAAGGGAGACAACACCCCAGGTGTTAGCAAGAGCCAGGCCAGCTGCAAGACTTCCCCTGCATCGTGATCCGCAGCGCCCAGACATAAGCCTTTGCTATGGCTGGAGCAGGCCCCTCGTGTGCAACACCGGTTACGAGCCAGCAGGCCTGGACGCACCAATAAAGAGCAGGTCGTGTTCGGTGCCAGCCATAAGCGATTCCTATCCGACCAGAACGATATCGTCTTATGGCTGCTGTGCAAGTGCCTCGTACTGTAGGACCTCGTCAATGTCACCCACGAGGAACGCCACGTGACCGCCTCCCGCATCGCCGCCCGTGTTCAACGGATCAAGCCATCCCCCAGCAGCGCCGCTTCCGACCGCGCGAACGAACTTCGCCGGCAAGGCCAGTCCATCATCAACCTGGTGGTCGGCGAGCCAGACTTCGATACCCCCGCGCATATTCGGCAAGCAGCCAACGCCGCCATCGAACGCGGCGAAACGCGCTACACGCAAAACGCCGGTACGCCACAATTGCGTCAGGCGATCGTCGATAAGCTGGCGCGTGAAAACGGCCTGACTTACGCGGCGAACCAGGTGCTGGTGACCAGCGGAGCGAAGAGCGCCATCTTCAATGCCTTCGCGGCAACCCTGGGTACGGGCGATGAAGTACTGATTCCGGCGCCGTACTGGGTGTCGTACCCCGATATGGTGCTGGCCTGCGAAGGCGAACCGGTGATCCTCGCGTGCCTGGAAGAGCACGCTTTCAAACTGACCCCGGATCAACTGCGCGCCGCGATCACCGAGCGCACCCGCTGGTTGCTGCTCAATTCACCGAGCAACCCGACGGGTGCCAGCTACAGTGCCGCCGAACTGCGCGCCTTGGCCGACGTACTGCTCGACTATCCCCATGTGTTGTTGATGACCGACGACATTTACGAACACATCCGCTATGAGGGCCTGGACAACCCGCACATCCTCGCCATCGAACCGGCACTGAGCGAGCGCAGCGTAGTGGTCAACGGCGTGTCCAAGACCTACGCCATGACCGGCTGGCGCATCGGTTACGCGGCCGGCCCGGATGACTTGATCGGCGCGATGGCGACTCTGCAATCGCAATCGACCAGCAACGCCTGCTCGGTCAGCCAGGCCGCCGCAGTTGAAGCGCTCAACGGCGACCAGACCTTCGTCAAGGACAGCGTGGTGGTTTACCAGCAACGCCGTGATCGTTGCCTGGCACTGCTCAACGCCATCGACGGCCTCAGTTGCCGCACACCCGATGGCGCGTTCTACCTGTATGTGAACTGCTCCGGCCTGCTGGGCCAATCGACGCCGCAGGGCAAGCGTCTGGAAACGGACTACGACGTGGTGATGTACCTGCTCGAAAGCCAGGGCGTAGCGGTGGTGGCAGGTACGGCCTATGGCCTGGCGCCGTTTTTCCGCATGTCGATCGCGACCGATATCACGACCCTCGATGAAGGCTGCTCACGCATCGCCGCCGCCGTTGCAGCGTTGCACTGAGGAGTCGACGATGACTGTGGCCACCCACCCTCCCCTGAGCTTCCGCCAAGCCTTGCTGGCCATGCTCGGTATCTCGCTGGTGCTGATGCTCTCGGCTCTCGATCAAACGGTGATCGGCAACGCGTTGCCGAGCATCGTCGCCGAATTGAGAGGCTTTGAGCTGTATGCGTGGGTGGCAACGGGCTACATGCTGGCCTCGATCGTCACCATCCCGATCTTCGGCCGGTTAGGTGACTACTATGGGCGCAAGCCCTTCGTGATCGCAGCGACGCTGATCTTCACCCTGGCTTCACTGGCCTGTGCACTGGCCACTGGAATGCTGTGGCTGGTGCTCGGTCGGGTGTTGCAGGGGGTCGGTAGCGGCATGTTGATCGGCACGGCCTTCGCCTGTATCCCCGAGCTGTTCCCCGACACACGCCAACGCCTGCGCTGGCAGATGCTGCTCAGTGCGCTGTTCAGCGTGATCAACGCCATTGGGCCTGGGTTGGGCGGGTATCTGACAGACGCCTACGGTTGGCGCTCGGTGTTCTACATCAACCTACCGCTGGGCTGTCTCGCGCTGTTTTTTGCCTGGCGCTACTTGCCATATTACCGCCCGCTGCAACAGGCAAAAATCAGCCTGGACTGGCCCGGCGCCCTGCTGATCGCCCTGGCCCTGGGCAGCCTGCAATTGTTTGTCGAATGGCTCGGGCATACCAGCCTGATGCTCAGCGCCGCCCTGGGTCTGGGCTGTGTGGTGGCGACGGGTGCGCTGTGGCGCTGGGAACGCCGCTGCAGTCATGCCTTGCTACCGCCGGCCCTGCTCGGTTTACCCAGCATGCGCTTGCTGTTCGTGCTGTCGATGGCCGCCGGGGCAATCATGTTTTCGCTGCTGTTCTATCTGCCGCTGCTGCTGCAAGGCAGTTATGGCTACTCGCCGCGGGACGCTGGCCTGCTGATTACTCCGCTGGCATTGAGTATCACCCTGGGCGCCATCGTCAACAGCCGCATCGTCACCCGCCTGCATAACCCGAACCTATTGCCGCTGGGCGGTTTTGTGGCGCTGCTGCTGGCCTGTCTCGGGCTGGCAATCGTGGGGCGCGGGGCCTCGTTCAATACGCTGCTCGGTTTGATCCTGCTCGCCGGCCTGGGCCTTGGGTTCATCCTGCTCAACCTCACGGTGTTCACCCAGACCCTCGCAGAGCGGCAATTCCTCGGCATCGCCACCGCCTTGACCCAATCCCTGCGCCTGGTCGGAGGCCTGCTCGGCACCGCATCGATGGGCGCGCTGGTCAACCTGCTGTACAGCGCCAATCTGCAACGCCTGTTTATCGGCCAGGGGCACGCGCAGGGCCTGGCGCTGTACGCCGACCCGCAGGTGCTGTTACACCCCGCCGCCGCACTGTTCGAACACCCGCGATGGCTGAACCTGGCGCGCGATGCCCTGGCCCAATCGGTGGGTGTCGGCCTGCTGCTCTGCGCTGCCGTCGGCGTGCTCGCGCTGTTCATCCTGTACCGCTTGCCGCCCGTGAGGCTCAACGTCTTGCCGGCCACCGTTGCTCCTGAAAAACAATAAAAACCTTAACTGCCGCTTTTGACTGCCTCTCACAACACTTCACAACTCATGGGGATGACTCCAATGGAGCTTTTCAATCGCGCACCTAAAGTAATGGCCGGCATTTGCGGCCTGCTCATCGCTCAACAGGGTTACGCCGCCGGTCTGGTGGAAGACAGCAAGCTCAGCGTGCTGGCACGCAACTTTTTCAGTAATGCCGATAACCGCAGTGGCGCTGCCGACCCCAACTACACCCAAGAATGGGGCCAGGGCTTCATTGCCAACTTTCAGTCCGGCTACACCCAGGGCACAGTCGGGTTTGGGGTGGATGCGATTGGTATGTTCGGTATCCGCTTGGACTCGGGCAAGGGCCGGCACTACAACCCTCAACACACGGCGTTCAACGGCAACGTGTTCCCCACCGACAACGATGGTCGCGCCGTGGATGAATTTGGCAGCCTGGGCCTCACGGCCAAGGCGAAATTCTCAAACACCGAGTTGAAGTACGGCACGTTGGTGCCGATGTTGCCGGTGGTGATGGCCACCGATCGCATGCTGCAACAAACCTTCAACGGTGGGCAGGTCCAGTCCAGAGACCTCGACAACTTCACCTTCACCCTCGGCCAGCTGGAACACGTCAAGGGCCGGGGTTCAAGCAACCAGATGGGCATGTCGATCCCGGGCGCGAACAACGCACAGACCGGCGAGTTCGTGAACAAGTTCTACTACGGCGGCGTCGACTACAAAGCCAGCAATGACCTGACGCTGCAGTACTACTACGGCAACCTGCAGGACTTTTACAAACAGCACTTCCTCGGCCTCAAATACGATTGGAAAGTCGGCCCCGGCACCCTGCGTACCGACCTGCGCCACTTCGACAACCGCTCCGATGGTGCCAACGGTCACGATCCGGATTTCTACACCTTCGGCTACTACGGCAACGGCGTCACCAAGGGCAAGGTCGACAGTCGCCTGAGCAGCGCGCAATTCACCTATCTGGTCAACGGCCACACGATCGCCGCCGGCCTGCAACAAGTCAGCGGCGACAGCGACGCGGTGTGGTTGAACCAGGGCGATGGCTCCACGGCGTACTTCATGACCGAATCGATGATCGGCAAATTCCAGCGCGCCGGTGAAACCACCTGGCAAGTGCGTTACGGCTACGACTTCGCGAGCGTGGGTGTGCCTGGATTGAGCGTCCTGGGAATGTACGAAAGCGGCTCGAATATCCGCACCCCCACGGGCGACAAAAATGAGTGGGAACGCAACCTGACCGTGAGCTATGTGGTGCAGCAGGGGCCGTTCAAGGACTTGAGCATCGCCTTGCGCCATGCATCGTTGCGCACCGAGGTTTCAACCCAGCGTGACAGCGATGAGCATCGAGTGATTGTGAGTTACCCGCTGAACATTCTGTAAGCCCGACACGGGGACAACGCGCATCGTTGCCCCCGTGCCAGCCCAGGGCCGCAAAAAATTCGCACGAATGGCTTGCCTTCGCCTCGTAGAGTGGTGACGCTTAGGTATTTGGGTAACCGTCAAAGGGCAAGGCGCATGCATCGAGTCACCACGAGCCGTTTTTTCACCGGGCTGTTCGCCCTGCTGATGCTGTGCGCTACGTTGCCCAGCCTCGCGCAGGCTGCGCCTTCGCCGATCAGCGACCCGCGCAGTGTGCCGCTGCTGGCTGAAGACGCCAGTGTGCAAGACCTCAACGACCAACTCGACCTGATCCGCCAGAAAGTCACGGGCAGCGCCAACGACGACCTGCTCTCGACCTTGCGCCAGGCCGCCTTGCAGGTGCAAAAACAGGCCGACACCCTGGCCGCCAAACAAATCCTCGATCTTGAACACCTGGATGACCAGCTCAACGTGCTTGGCCCGGTACAGGTCAATGAGCCTCCCAGCCTGACCCAACAACGCAGCGCATTGACCCGGCAGAAGAACACCCTGCTCAACGAGCAGCGCCAGGCCAGCAGCCTGAGCCAATCCGCCAGCGACATGGCCGCGCAGATCTTCAGCCTGCGCCGCAGCCTCTTCGACTCACAGATCAGCACCCGCTCGGCGAGCCCGATCAGTGTGGTGTTCTGGTCCAACATCATCCGCCCGACCGACGACGATCTCAGCCGTTTACGCGGCCTGTACGCCGATGTACGCAGCGTGACGGACACCGCCGTGGCGCCGGGAAACCGCTGGTTTTTCGTGAGCATGCTGTTCAGTGCGCTGCTGGTCTGGGTGACGGGACGACGGGTGTTGGAGCACACGCTGGTCCGGCTGACGGTGCGCTGGATCCCCGAAGGCCGCCTGCGTCGCAGTGCGCTGGCGCTGGCGGTGGGGCTGGCCACCGTGCTGACCATCAGCCTGGCCGCCACGCTGCTGCGCTGGGGCGTGCTACGCGACACCGTGCCCAGCGCCGACATGCTCACGCTGCTCGATCAATTGCAGACCCTGGTGGTGTTCTGCGCCTTCATTGTCGGCCTCGGTCGCGCCCTGTTGATGCGCGCGCATCCGTCCTGGCGCCTGCCCCAGATCCCCGACCAGATCGCCGTCGCCCTGGCCCCCTTCCCCGTGCTGATGGGCCTGGCCTTGATGCTGATCGGCACCCAGGAACGCATCAACAGCGTCATCGCCAGCAGCCTGGCACTGACCGCGGCGGTGAACGGCCTGACCGCGCTGGCCATCGCGCTGGTGTTCTTCTTCGGCCTGCTGCGTTACCGCCGCACCCGCCGCCGATACGCGCTTGAACGCATGAGCGGCATCGCCGGGCTGATTCCGTTTGTCGCCGGGACCTGGATCGGGATCAGCCTGCTGGCGCTGTTGAGCGGCTACCTGACCCTGGCTTACTTCCTCACCGTCAAACTGCTGTGGATGAGCGTGGTCGCGGCGACGGCTTATCTGCTGATCGCCTGCTTCGGCGACCTCTGCGAGACCCTGCTCTCGCCGAAACAGCCTGGCGGCCTGGCGCTCGGCTCGGCCCTGGGCCTGTCCGAACGCCACCAGGCACAGGCCAGCACGATACTCGCGGGCGTGGGCCGCACCCTGCTGATGTTCACCGCGGTGCTGCTGGCGTTCCTGCCCTCCGGCTCCAGCCCGGGCGAGCTGCTGGCGGGCCTGACGCAACTCGACCTGGGCAGCAAGCCGCTGGGCAACCTGAACATCGCCCCCGGCGATATTCTGCTGGCCCTTGTCCTGCTCGCGATCGGCCTGTTCGGCGTGCGCGTGCTCAAGAACTGGCTCGGCGAACGGCTGCTGCCGGAAACCAACATGGACGCCGGCATGCGCGCCTCGCTGGTGACCCTGGTGGGTTACATCGGCTTCGTGCTGGTCGCGGTGGTGGTGATGTCCACGCTGAATATCAGCCTGACCAACTTGACCTGGGTGGTCAGTGCGCTGTCGGTGGGCATCGGTTTCGGCCTGCAGGCGATCGTGCAGAACTTCATCTCCGGCCTGATCCTGCTCACCGAACGCCCGGTCAAAGTCGGCGATTGGGTCAGCCTCGCGGGCGTCGAAGGCGATATCCGCCGCATCAACGTGCGCGCCACGGAAATCCAGATGTCCGATCGTTCAACGGTGATCGTGCCCAACTCGCAGTTCATCACCCAGAACGTGCGCAACGTGACCATGGGCAATGCGCTGGGCGTGGTCGGCATCACCCTGACCCTGCCGCTGGAAACCGATGTGCTGCAGATCCGCGAACTGCTGTTGACGGCATTCACCGAACACGAAGACGTGCTGGACACGCCGGCGCCGTCGGTGACGTTCAAGGACCTGACCGCCAACGGATTGGTCATCGGCGTCAGCGGTTACGTCAACAGCCCGCGCTCGGTGGGGACAGCCCGCAGCGACCTGCTGTTCACCGTCCTTGGGCGCCTGCGCGAACTCGGCGTGGCGCTGTCATCGCCGCAGAGTATGGTGCTGATCAATGAGGCGGCGGAAAAAGCCTCGCCGGCCGATTAGAGCGCCACACAACCAAGCATCAGCACTCCGCCAATTGCGTTCTGATTTTTTCCACCACGCCCTGCATGGCCGGCAGATAGCGGCGGGCGGCTTCCTCAACTGACATCGCCTTGGCGATGTAGACCAGATTCAGGCAGCCCATCACCCGCTCCTCGTGCCTGATCGGAATCGCAATCGCAGCGATTTTACGCTCAAGGCCCCAGTGGGAATTGTTTTCGCCGTAGCCCTTGCCGAGGGTGTGCTCGACCAACCGATCGACAAAGCCGCGATCCGCCGCCAGCGCCGACTGTTCATCGTCGCGGCTGATCAACAACTCGATCAGCTCTTCGCGCTCGGCCGGCGGGCAGAACGCGAAGTACGCGCGCCCGATGGCGGTCATGAGCAAGGGTAAACGCCGGCCGACCATGGAGCGGTGAAACGACAGGCGACTGAAGCGATGCGTGGTCTCGCGTATCACCATGGCGTCGCCGTCCAGCGTACACAGGTCGGTGGGCCAGACCACTTGTTGCAGCAGCTCGCCGAGCAGCGGTGCGGCAATCGACGAAATCCATTGCTCGTCGCGAAATCCCTCGCTCAGTTCACGGACTTTCAGCGTCAGGCGATAGCTGTCATCCGACTCGCTGCGGCGCACATAACCCTCGGCCTGCAAGGTCTCCAGCAGCCGGCGAACCGTGGTCCGGTGCAGCCCGCTTTGCTCGGCCAACTGCGCCGTGCTGGCCCCGCCGTCGAAACGATTCAAGCCATTGATCAGGGCCAAACCCCGCATCAACCCACGAACGGTTTTGTATTCTGTTTCGCTCATGGACGCTCCATTATCGTTTCAAATCAACGCTGTGCACCTGGTGCACACTAGCAGGGGTTTTCGTTGTCCACCAGCCTCGTGATTTCCATACTGCGCCCCACAAGAAATCCAAAAACGCTGTACGGAGATACCCATGAGTCTTGCACCCGCTCCTTCCACATTGGAGCTGACCGCCGACGTTGCCATCGTCGGCGCCGGCCCTGTCGGCTTGA
>JGI11944J13513_1002892_pt1 | contig 11385 bp, 9 predicted proteins | sample TerdegcoTASludge_FD_13513 | JGI IMG/M metagenome (IMG submission 13513) | reverse complement strand
GGGCGGAAAAGCCGCCGATGAAGTTGACTCCTACGGTTTCTGCGGCTCGGTCGAGCGCCCTGCCCGCGTCGGCGGGATCGCCCGTCGCGCAGGAGGCGGTGACGAGGGACATGGGTGTGACGGAGATGCGCTTGTTGACGATGGGGATTCCATACTCTTCTTCCAGCGCCTTTCCAACGTGGACGAGGTGTTCCGCCTTTCGGGTCACCTTGTCGTAGACGCGGCGGCACAGGGTGTCCGTGTTGTCGGCGGCACAGTCCAGAAGGGAAATGCCCAAGGTGATGGTGCGGATGTCGAATTTCTCGTCCGCCACCATGCGGATGGTTTCGAAGATTTCCGAGGAGTGGAAATGAATGGACGACATGCGGTTTCCCCCCCTAAATTCGGTGCATGAACCGAAAGACATCCTCGTGCTGGATCGTCACCTGCACGCCCAGGTCGCGTCCCTTCGCTTCGAGAAGTTCCTTGAGTTCCGAAAAAGTGCCGCGACACGCGTCCAGATCGACCACGGTGATCATGCTGAAAAAGCCTCCGACGATGGTTTGGCTGATGTCCAGAATGTTCGCATTCCGTTCGGCCAGAATGACGCTGATTCCTGCGATGATTCCTACTCGGTCCTTTCCGAGAACAGTGATGACGGCACGCCCCTGCTGTTGTTCCATAATCGGATCCTCTCCTTTTACATGTGAGGCATTTCGGCATTCCATTCTACCTTTCTTTTGTTTTTGCGGAAGCATTGAAAAAATGTCAGGATTTATGGCAGGGGACGGGGCGATGGGACATGCCGGAGATGTTCCGGGCAATGTTGTGGAAGAGCACGGAAGAGAACGAAAGCACGGGAGAATTCCTGGGAATGCAGAAGGGGAGGCCTTCGGCCTCCCCCGGGTGATTTTCTTGGCCGGGAATCTGCTACTGCTGTTTGGGTGCCGCGAGCTGACGGATCAGTTCGTCACGATTGCGGAGTTCGTTCTGGAGGAGTTGGACCAGTTCCTTAGAAGCGCCGGGATCGAGAGGGGGGGTAGATTGCAGTTGCACCACCGCTTCCTTGACGCTCTTGATTTCCCCTGCAAGGGCGGTGTCGTTTCGGGCCGTCATTCGCACGGCCTTTTCCAGTTCTCCCAAACGGGCTGTGATCTTGGAAATGTTTTGCGCGTTCTGTTCCGCAACGGCGGCGCTCTTTTCCAGCATGTCCGCCACGTTCCGCAGATCGCTCCGGAAGCTGTCAAGCCGGGAAAGGGTGGCGACGAGCACTGCCAGGGTGAGGACGATCACAAAGCCGACGACGAAACCGTGCTTCATTTTCTTCTCCATGGAAGATGCTCCCTCCTCCCCTTCTCGGGGCAGAATCGTGCCTGTGTTTCCGTGTCCTCCGCAACTCTCCGGGGTTGTTTCCCAAGGGAGGGGTTCGGTGAATGCTTCCCGTCCGGAAGCCGCCGCCTCTTCCTCTTCGGAGGACGGGTATGTCGTCTCCGATTCCTCCCCGGGGTCGTCGTCCACATGGCGCGGGTCAAGGGGCGGGATTTCGCATGCCTCGGGGTTGTCCTCGCACATACAGGGATCCTCTTCGGAGGACGGTTCCGGCGATTCGGGGAAGGCCGTTTGTGCCGGAGGCTGCACGGGTTTCCACCATGTGTCCGGGTCGATGGGTGCTCCCGTGGTACGGGTCTCGAATTCCGGCGCGAGAATTTCTTCCACCGAGGAGGGGATTTCTCCCGCACTGTCTTCGAGGCAGTGCCATGGCTCAGGCAAAAGCAGTTCGTGGAGACCAAGCGGTGTGCAGTATTCAAGGTTCTTTACCGACCACCCCTTGCCGTTCTGCGTGTCGTCGGCAACCTTGTCGTTGCTTTTCGTCAGTACGGCACGAGCCATGACGTAGGTCTGTTCGAGGAACCCGTAGAAGTAGTAGATCGTTTGCCCCTTTGCGGCTCCTTCGAAATCCTGAGGCAGCATCGCAATCTTGTTCTCCAGGCATGCCTTCAGTTTCTCCGGGGCACCGCTGATATGGACGTAAATCGCCACACCCATCCCTCCCTTTTCGTTCGGTGTAGCGCAATTGTACCACACGCGAGGGGGGCTTGGTCCCTTTTTTCGTTCTGCGACGGAGTTCGGTGGCCGTTCTGCCCGTGGGGCTTGCGGAGGTTTTTGTCGCAAAGATGTGATACAGTAAAAGAAAAGAGAACGATATTTGGGCCGTATGTGAAGGCACCGGGAGGGAATTCCATGGCTGGGGACGACGAAAGGCGAGAGCCGGAGGAAGAGCTTCTTCCGGAGAAAGATGGTGTCTTGCCTGGGATGATCGGCGAAAACGAAGGACGGGAGTACGGCGTGGAGCATCGCCGTGGGGAGGTCTTGGAGGCGTTTCTGGAGAATTTTCCCGACGGTATTCTGCTCTTGGATTTTCAGGGCAATGTTCTGGAATGTCGGATGGGCACGGAAACGACGTTTCTTGAAATGTTCCGGGAGAGAATGATTGCGGGACAGCGTTTTTCGGAGCTGCCGATCTTTTCGGAGGAGACGGCTCCCCGTGCTGCGAAGGCTTTCGAAAAAGTGCGTTGTGCCGGTTCTTGCGTGCATTGTGAATTTCCTCTCGGACTGTCCGACAGAACGATGTTTCTGGAGATGCGTCTTTTCCCGGCGGGAAGAGGCAACATCGCGGTCCTTTTGCGGGATGTCACGGAGCTTCGCCTGGTTGAGCGGGAGCTGGACCTGGCGGAGGGGATCATTCAGAACGCTCAGGAGGGAATCGTCGTCACCGATGCTGCAGGTATCATAAAAATGGTCAATCCTGCCTTCACGGAAATAACGGGGTACACGCCTGAGGAGGCGCTGGGCAGGCGCCCGAGCATGCTCAAATCGAAGCACCACGGGCGGGAATTCTACGAATCCATGTGGCGATCCCTGGTAGAGGAAGGGCACTGGCAGGGTGAAATCTGGAATCGTCGCAAGAGCGGCGAAGTGTATCCCGAGTGGCTCTCCATCGGCGCCTTGCGGGACGAGCGTGGGGTCATCCGGCATTTCGTCTCGGTCTTCAGCGATATCTCCCAGCTCAAGGCCCAGGAGATGCAGATCGCACACCAAGCCTATCATGACCGCCTCACGGGGCTTCCCAATCGTCATCTCTTTCGGGACCGCCTCATGGTGGAGGTCGCCCAGGCCCATCGGGAGGGGGGGGCGCTAGGCGTGCTTCTGCTCAACCTGGATCGCTTCAAGAATGTCAACGACATTCTCGGCCACGCCGCGGGAGACGGGATTCTCGTGACGGTGGGGGAGCGGCTCCGAGGACTTGTCAAGGAAGGGGATACAGTGAGCAGCATGGGCGGCGACGAGTTCGCCGTACTGGTGCCCAGGCTTGCCGTTCCCGGGGAGATGGGGAGACTTGCCCGGGAGATCCTCGCCAGCCTCCGGGAGCCTTTTGAGGTGGAGGGGCAACGCTTCTATCTCACCGCGAGCATCGGGATCAGCGTCTATCCCCTGGATGGAGAGGACCAGGTGGAACTCGTGCGCACTGCCGATCTGGCGCTTCGCCGGGCCAAGGAGCAGGGCGGCGATGGGTATTCCTTCTACGCGGAGAGCATGAACCAGGCGGTTTCGAAAAAACTGGTGATGGAGAACGGTCTCCGGCGCGCTTTGGAACGGGAAGAATTCGCGCTTTACTATCAACCTCAGGTGGAGGTGAAGACGGGACGCCTCATCGGGGTCGAAGCGCTTCTGCGTTGGCGGAACGAGGATGGAACGGTGATTTCTCCGGGGGAGTTCATTCCCCTTGCGGAGGAGACGGGGCTGATTCTCCCCATCGGTGAGTGGGTACTCCACAAGGCCTGCCGACAGAATCGACAATGGCGGGATGCAGGGTTTCCTCCGGTGGAGATCTCGGTGAACATTTCCGCCCTGCAGGTCGCCCGGGGGAATCTCGTTTCTCTCGTCGCGGGAGTCCTTGAAAAGACAGGGCTCGAGCCGTCGGGGCTCGCCGTTGAGATCACCGAGAACAGCCTGATGGAGAACCGCGACGCGGCGCGGGAAATCTTTCGGGCGCTCGACGACATGGGGGTACGAATCTACATCGATGATTTCGGAACGGGATATTCGTCTCTCGGCTACCTGAAGAATTTTGCCCTGAGCGGCTTCAAGGTGGATAAATCTTTTGTGGACGGTATCGCGACCTGCGTCCGGGACGCAGCAATCCTGGAGGCCATGTTCGGCATGGCGCGCAGTCTCGAATTGGATGTGGTGGTCGAGGGAGTGGAGAATGCGGTACAACTGACCGTGCTGAAGAGCCTGGGCTGTCGTTTTGTTCAGGGTTTCCTCTACAGCACGCCCCTTCCTCCGGAAATGGCCACTCTCTACGTCAAAAAGGGTTTTGTCCGTCCGCCGGGCTAAAGCTCCGGATTCACCGCAAGAAGAATTTTCCCGAAATTCCTGTTGTGCTCCATGTACTCGTGGGCATCGGCCACATCCTCCAGGGGGAAGACGCAGTCTATCACGGGGCGTAGTTTCCCCTGGGCGAAAAAGGGCATCATCCGTCGGGAAAAGCGCGTGGAGAGTTCCATTTTCTGGTCTGTCGGGCGTGTCCGAAGCAGGGTGCCCTGGAGACGCAATCGCTTTTGGAGGAGTGTCGGGAGGTGGATTTCTCCCAAGCCACCTCCGAGGTAGGCGATGCAGACGATGCGTCCTTCCACGGCCGCAGCGCGGAGATTCCCTTCCATGTAGGTTTTTCCGACAACGTCGAGAATCACGTTGACTCCTTCGTTCGAGGTTTCCTCAAGAACGATTGCGGCAAAGTCCTCCCGGTTGTAATTGATGGCGCGATCGACACCGAGGGCGATGGCTGCATCGGCCTTTTCGTCCGAACCGAGAGTGGCGAAGATCCGGGAAGCTCCGAGGATACGGGCGATCTGCGTTGCCGCAGTCCCTACGCCGCTTCCTCCTGCATGAATGAGCACGGTCTCTCCGGCAGCAAGAGCCCCCTTGTCCTCCAGGGCATCGAAGGCGGTGAGGAACACCTCGGGAATGGCTGCTGCCTCGGCGAGGGAAAGGTTTTTCGGGATGTCGAGGAGCATGAGGTGATGCACTGTCGCGTATTCGGCGTAGCCGCCACCGCCGAGAAGGCCGCACACCCGGTCTCCCCGTTTGCGGTTGGGAACCCTGGCACCGACTTCCTCGATGACACCGGAGAACTCCAGCCCGGGAACCTCCGGGCCGTTTCCGGCGATGTCCGGTGCGGGATAGAGGCCGCGTCGCTGGAGAATGTCCGCCCGGTTCAGGGCCGAATAGGCGATCCTCACGAGCACCTCCTCCGAATCGAGATCCGGAGTCCGTATTTCCTTGATCTGCAGTACCTCCGGATCTCCGTAATCTTGGAGGACGACTGCCCGCATGTTCTCCACCCCTTTTCGCGCCGATTTTGCGGTACGATTTTGCGGTACAATCAAACAAAGAGTAGGCCTCGTGCCTTTCTTTACGGCGCTATCATAGTATGAAAAGAACATCCTACGCTATAATCCGAAAGAATCATCGAATCGGGACTTTTGGATTTTCTGTGCAGGAATTCCGTGGCATGAGAAAGGAGGAGTGGGGACATGTTATGTCGGTTGAATACGTCGGAAGCGATTCGTCGCGAGGGATTGCAGAAGGGGCCTGGTGGTGGCTGGTGTACCTATGCCATTTCTCCGGGAGGTGCTCGGGAGGGAAGTCATCTGAAAATGGTCGGACGTATCGCCCTTGATCCGGGTGCGGCCGTCGGCGGGCACCCTCACGAGGTGGACGAGGAAGTCTACGTCGTGCTTTCAGGGGTCGGCGTCTATCTCGACGGTGACACCGAGTACGAGGTGGGACCCGGCGATGTGACCGTAACGTTTCGGGGCGAACGGCACGGGCTTCGAAATACGGGGACGGAGCCTCTGGTTTTTCTGGCTTTTATCGCAGGATAGGAGCCGGAGGAGCGCGGGCAGTTCTGTTTGACACGGCATTGTCAGGGGCAAGCGTTCTCTCGGTGGAGCGCAGGTATCGCTGGCTGGAATACTTCTGTTGTGGTTGAATGCTCCTCTGGTATTGGGATGGCTGTGGACCGGCGAGGAGGTTCTCCCCGTGATCAGGGGAGTGGCATCCTCGCCGGTTTTTCGTGTGCCGGGAACACGGTGTTGCCCGCACGTTTTCCTGCGGAGGTGCGTATTCCGGTGGACGGAACCGTTTCCGTTCAGCCGGGGGTGGAGCAACGTCCGGGTGCATGCGTGCTGCACGCACGGGGAATGAGCGGATGCCCGTGCTCCGGCATTGGTTCCGGCGCGATGAGGAATGTCATTGAAGAAGGGGTGGAAGATGTTTTATGGCTCAGTTGCTTGAATCGGCATTACTCGTGATCCTCGGAGGATGTGCGGGAATACTCAGCGGTTGTTTCGGCGTGGGGGGTGCTTTCGTGATCACCCCCCTGCTGCATGCCCTCGGACATCCCATGACGTTTTCCGTCGGCATGGGCATTGCCTACACGTCGTGGACTTCGGCGTTGGCGGGCATTCGTTATCTTCGCGGTGGAACTGCGTCGAAGGAAATGTTTCTCAAAGTGGTGTTGCCCATGGGGCTCTGCAGTTTCTTCACCACCGCCTACGCGAAGAATCTCGCTCTCGCTCTGGACGTGGCAGGGAAGGCGGACGGAGTGATTCGCGTGGCCTATGTGATGCTTTTGATCCTGTCGGGGACTCTCGTTCTTCGAAAAAAGGCACTCCAGGAAGGGGGGCTTTCCGGAAACAAATTGCTGCGGCTCCCCCCGCTATTTCGGATTCAGGATCTCGACGTACCTGTTTCGGTATGGAACATCCTCTTCGTAGGGCTTCTGGTGGGATTTCTCCAGGGATTTCTCGGTATCGGAGGGGGATCGCTCATGGTGCCCCTTCTGGTGGCGTTCTGTGCCTTCGAGGCGCACCTGGCCGTGGCTGTGAGCCTCCTGGTGATCATGATCACCGCTCCCTACGGGGCTACGCTGTATTTTCTCGCCGGAAAGATTTCCATCGTTCCCCTGATGGCGCTGGCAGCGGGTGCGTGGTTTGGTTCAGCTCTCGGTGTCCGGGTGAATCGGGCTCTCTCCGAAACGGTTCTTCGCAAGGCTCTGGCGGGTTTCTTCTATCTAGGCTCCCTTGCCATGGCGTTGAAGGCGGTCGGATGGCACGCCCTCTCCCTTGTTCTTCTTCTGGGGGTGGCTGTCGGCGCTGCGGGGGGACTTGTTTTTGTGGGTTTTTCCAGAGAAAAAAAGGGAGAAAGATCTGATCGAGTCTGACCAATTGAGTGTTTCCCTTGTCGCGGTCGTCTTGCCGGTGTCATCGGAGAAGGCTTTCTCGGGCTTGCGTATCGACGTTCCGGTTTTCCCGAGTGTTCCGTGATCTTTTTCAGACAGGTAAGGGGCTCCGAGCTCTCCATGCTTTCCAAAGGTCGGTCAAGAGCTGAGTCCAAAGGCACGGAAAACCCCCCTCCGGAGACGGTGCTCCCAGAGTCTCCGTCCGCTGGTGCCTTGGAAAATTCCCCTGTATGCTACGCGGGACATCCCGCCGCAACGGAATCGTTTATCCGTGTCGCGGCACGAGGAGGCGGCCGTCGTGCCCATGATCGTTCCTGTGGCCTTTCTTGAAAGCGGACTCGTTGTGGCGGAAACTCTCCTGGGATCTTCCGGGCAGCTTTTGCTCGCCAAAGGCACCATCCTTTCCGATCTCATCATCGATGCCTTGCGCCGGAGTTCCATCGAGTCAGTGAAAGTTCGTCTCCTCGACGAACTGGAGCCGAGAGAAGAGGTTCTTCCTTCCATTCCGGCGGATCGGGAGGTACAGGTCAAATCCCAGATTCGGGAGCTTTTTACGCTTCTCCAGACGCGGCGCACTCTTCCTGTTGCCCTGCTGGACCGATTGAGTGCCTCGCTCCACGCGGTGGCGGACGCGCTTTTCTCCGACGGTGGAGTGCTTTTCTCGAACGTGAAACATCTTGCCAATCACGACGAGTACACCTACGAGCATTCCTGGATGGTCATGGTACTCAGCCTCGCCCTGGCAAGAAAAGCCGTGGGCTACGGCGTGCTCTCTCTTCTGGACTGGCAGGACCGGGTCAACCTCGGTCTGGGCTCGATACTCCACGATGTGGGGAAGATGCGCGTTCCCGAGGAGATTCTCAACAAGCCGGACGTGCTTTCGGTGGACGAAATGGAACTCATGCGCGGACATCCTCAGTGGGGCCTCGATATCGTACGTCGCCATGAAAGGATCATGCCCATGGCCAGGGGGATCGTGGTGCACCATCATCAGCGATGGGACGGCAAAGGATACGGACCCTCCAGCGGTGACCTTCTCTCCGGAGAGGCCATCCCTTGTCTCGTACGTCTCGTTTCCATCGCCGATGCCTATGATGCCCTCGTGTCCGACCGCCCCTACAGGCCTGGTTTTCTGCCGTGGGAGGCCATGGAGATTCTCGATCGTGCCGGTGGGAGCCACTTCGACCCTCACCTGGTGGGACTGGTTCGCGATGTGGTTGAGGATTTCCCCGTGGGAGCCGTTCTTCTTCTCCGTTCCGGGGCGGTTGCGGTGGTTCAGACAGGACAGCGTGAAGGCGATGTGGTGGAGTGTGCCGTTCTCGGCTCCCTTTCCGAAAGAACTCGGGCGCTTGTCGGGCAAGGGATCGGTGTTCCCAGGGACAACATCCTCTGCGGGGGGAATTCGTTTCTTGGACTGGTACGCCGTCTCGCGGCGAAACCGGAACTCCTTCGGGGTGTTCTCTCGGGAGAAGTGGCGAAGCTCACGTTTCTCGCTCCCTGGAGAGCGCTGGCGGAATCGCAATTGTCGCCTCTCCTGGAGGGGAGAGACCAGGAGGTTGAGCAACATGGTCCGAGCGGGCTCCCTCTCCGATCCCCCCGCGCTTTTTCCGGGGTGAGACACGGGGAGTGAAAAATCATGCCTCCGGGAAAGTGGCGTTCCAGTTGAGGCGAAGGAGTCGGAAAGACATTTTTTCGGAGAAGGCGGGGTTCTCGCTCTCGGCGGGAACGGTTTCCTCCGTCTCTTGATGCCTGCTCCGGAGAGGGCTGCTTCCCTCCTCCAGAAGCTCCCGTTGCTCCAGCACGTGGATGCCGCAATAGTCCTGTTCCATGCGGAAGGTCGCCTCCAGGGGAATCCGCAGCGCCGCGGAGAGGACCAGTCGGAAAATACCCGCATGACCGACGAAGAGGATCACTTCGTCGGGAATACGCTGCGTCGAAGCGGGAAAAGGAAGTCCTCTGCGGGAGGGGGGAATCCGCATTTCCTGTTCGTCCTGTATGCGGCGCTCTCCGGAGGAGGAGCCGCCCCGCGTGGTGAGAAGAGCCGTGAAGGCCGGAAGGGCACGAGAAGCGGCGTCCCGGAAGCTTTCTCCCTTTGGAGGGCGTACATTCCAGATATCCCGTCCTCGTGCCGCGAACAGTTCGGGCTCGGCGGCGGCGACGTCGTCGAACGTTCGATTTTCCCATGTTCCCAGGTGGATCTCCCGGAGTGCCTCGACGGTTTCTACCCGTGAAGAGTGTCCTGCCGCGAGAAGGGACGCCGTTTCGGAGGCCCGTCGAAGAGGGCTGGTGATGATGCGGCTCAGAGGGAGATCCCGCAGGGTGAAACGCATGGCTTCCGCCTGTTCGCGCCCCCTCGGAGAGAGCGGGACATCCGTGGAGCCGAGAAAGCGTCGCGTTTTTCCTGGAAAGAGCGGTTCGCCGTGACGCAGCAAGAGAATCCGCAGCAGACGTCGGAGCCGTTCTTCCTGTTGCTTGGGCGAAGCTTTGACACGAATGATGCGATCCGTTTCCATGATGCAAACCTCCCGGGTGATCATTTTGTTCCTCCGCGTTCATTGGGCGGAGCGCATGTGGAGAGCTTTTCGGATGCATTGTCGCGTTTCGCCTCAGATGCGGAAGCTCTCCAGCGAAAACCCTTTCTGCGACGAGGACTTCTTTGGAAAGACCACGTCGCTTCCTCAAGAACCGCCCCTGCTTCGGATCTTCGAGGTGGCGAGCCCATTGTCCCACGTGTCATGGGAAACTTGCCAGCGTCGTTTTGGTGAAATTGAAAACAATCTGTTGCGAATCTGTTCGTGTCGTGAGACCATGATGCGTAGCTTGACAATTCCGCCGGAGGGGATTATCGTTATAGATGTCGGGAATTCTATTCCGATAAATCCAAAGGTTTTGGGAGGCTTTACCTTGGCACAGGGAACGGTTAAGTGGTTCAACGAAACGAAGGGCTACGGGTTCATCACCACGGACGAAGGTAAGGATGTCTTCGTGCACTACAGCGCCATCCTCGGCGACGGTTTCAAAACGCTCGCGGAAGGCCAGAAGGTTTCCTTCGAGGTGACGCAGGGACAGAAGGGCCCCCAGGCGGTCAACGTAACAAAGATCTAGCCGCGGGGAGTGGCGGAGGAGACGGGCGCTGCGGCGCACATGGCTTCGTTTTTCCTTAGTAGTCTCATTCGGATGTGATGTTGTGAATAGGGCGGCGGTTTTCCCGAGGGGAAACCGCCGCCTTTTCATTTGGCCTTTCATTTGTGATGGGATGGGATTTGTGGAATATCGTTTCCCGTGTCGGATTGGAGTGCCTTGCACCCCGAGATCCGTCCAGCGATGTTTTTTCGGAATGCGGGGAGAGGAAGCTGTGATACAATTTTGAAGGGTGCTTCGGCATCTTGTCGAGAGTGTTGTTGTCGGGAGCTGGAAAAGCGGACATTTTTACGTGAGACGGAGGAAAAGATGGTAATATGAGAACCGTCCGGAGCCGAGGCGCTTCGGAAATCCGAGAGGAGGCGTGATGGAAGATGCGGAAGCTGTTGTTGGGTGTTGCGGCGGTCCTGTTGGTGACGGCCCTGTTCGGTCCGGCCTGGGCGAACGCTCCGGTAAAACCGGAGGATCTGAAGCCTGGTTTCGTCTATGTGGGTCCCGTCGGTGACGGCGGATGGAGCTACATGCACGAACAGGGACGCCTGGCCATGGAGAAGGCGCTTCCGGGCGTGGTGTCGAGCATCGTGGAATCCGTTCCCGAAGGCCCCGACAGTGCCCGGGTGATGGAGACCTTCGTCCGAAACGGTTCGAAGCTTGTTTTCACGACCTCCTTCGGTTATATGGATGCGACGCTCGAAGTGGCGAAGAAATATCCCAACGTGGTGTTCATGCACTGCTCCGGCTACAAACAGGCGGAAAACGTGGGGACCTATTTCGGTCGCATGTATCAGGCCAGATACCTGTCGGGACTCGTGGCGGGGAGGATGACGAAGAAGAACGTCATCGGCTATGTGGCGGCCCATCCCATCCCCGAGGTCATCCGCGGCGTCAACGCCTTCACCCTGGGTGTCCGCAAGGTCAACCCCGACGCGAAGGTCAAGGTGGTCTGGATCTTCTCGTGG
>JGI11944J13513_1002885_pt1 | contig 11414 bp, 9 predicted proteins | sample TerdegcoTASludge_FD_13513 | JGI IMG/M metagenome (IMG submission 13513) | reverse complement strand
GAGCGAATGGAGGTCTGGGAATTATGCCTCGCTCTAATTTAATTAAAAATATTGGTTACATTGGAACTCACAGTGAAAAAAAGAGCTTCTGTCACGATAGAGCTGTTGACGATAATTATAAGATAGTAACAGAACCGTTATTTATTGTTGCAGATTATCTGCATGACAGATATCATTTTAAACATCATTGGAAGAAAATGAAGAGTGGATCAGGCATAAAAAGGAAAATAAAGAAAGTATTAAAAATATTTGGTTTATATGATTTTGTATATAAAAGAATATATTTAGTTTATTGTAATAAAAATAAATGATTTAAAAGTTGTTATTGCATATTATATGAGTATAAGAAAATTTGAATTATTAATAGCATATATTATAATATTGCTTGCCTTTGCAAATTTTATTCCTGAATATTACGCAATTAGAATTGCAGGCCAAAATATATTAAATATCAGGGTATGGGTATTTTTATTCTTTCTGGTTTCAATATTTTTTGATCCCTCTTCTATGTTTACTCCTACTATGCGATGGGTATATATCTATATAGGAATATATTTGTTATTTGAATATCTTGGACATTATGATCTTTGGGGTTTAGGAAGAAGAAGCAGATTTGCATGGATGAGAGATCAACATTTACCCCTGGCAATCTCTGTGCTATTAATTGAGAAATACTCAAATCCTTCCAGGCGAAATGATTTAAAAAAACTCATTGATTTTTCTTATCTGGTTATTTTTACTCTTTGCATTACAAGCATTATTATCATTTATCGTAATCCTGGAGTAGTTAGAGGAGCAGAAGAGCAGATTTCCTATGAACAGCTATATCAAATTAGAAAATTTGGCTTGGGTGAATATACTTTTTTTTCTTCTCTTCCATTCTTAATTCCCTTATTAGTATATCAATATAAAATTAAGTTGGCTGAAAGCAAAAAAATTCCCTTTATTAATATACTACCTATAATTATTATTACTCTCTGTTCCTATATGGCTGTTATTGTAGCTCCTTTTTTAATTTTAATTATTGTTTTAAGTTTAGCAATTTTAGGGAGAAGACGGCTAAAATCAAATGTGGTTATTCTTTGTATTATACTTGGTTTATTTTTTGTAACTCCTAAGAGAATTATCGGAAATATATTTTATGGCTTTTCCGATATTGTGTCCAATAAAGAAATGAGTACTAAGCTAAATGAAATAGGAATTGCTTTTACGGAAGGTATTGAATTAGTTACTTATGAATATGAGGCATCTACAGGCATTGAAGGTAGAGCGGCAAGAATAAAGTATAATTTATTGGATTTTGTTAAATCACCTATAATTGGAACAGGTAAACAGGGAAATGCACACCTATTTTGGTTAAATATGTTAGCTCAATTTGGGCTTATGGGAATATTTCCACTAATATATATTATTTGGTTACAAATAAAAAAGAATGCAAAATCATTATCTGAGGATATTCTATTTACATATTATCTTTCTATGGCATCATTTATTGTTCTTGGTTTGTTGAAAGCAATAGGTGGTTATCCAATGTATTTGATTACTTTTTTTATTATTCCCGGCAAGATTATTTTATTACAATCTAAGGATAAAATCGTAATATCTTAGTATATTAAAAATGGAATATAAATATTTGTTAACAACAGGAGATTTTAAACTTAGCTCGGCACAAGGGGTTAGATATACATCTCTTTATGGTAATGATTCCACCGGGGAGAAAAATATTAATCTTGTCTATTCTTCAGGGAGTGATAAATTGGAGGGATGGGAGAGCTATATAGTTAAACAATTAAAATTCCCCTTGTTATCTAATTCATTTAACAGGATAATGAGAAGAATATTATATCCCGATGTTTATATTTTTAGATTAGGGCAGTATCAAAGAAAACTAAAAGCAATATTCGCCAATAATACTTTTGAGAATGTGATAATTGGTTGCACCCCTTTTTCTTTGCTACTACTGTCAAAATGGATAAAAACAAATTATCCTTCTTCACAACTTATTGCAGATATGTCCGATCCCTTTTCCTTTAATATGGGAAACAAAGGGAAATGCAGACGAACAAGAATAGCAAGAGATATTGAATCAAAAGCATTTCCCTATTTTGATAAGATTATTATATTGAATGAAAAAATCCAAAAGAGATATCAGCAATTATATCCAAAGCTTGCAGAAAAATTTCAGGTAGTTGAACAAGGTGTAGATGAGGTCTTTATTAATAAAATAAAAGCATTTTCCGGTTCAAATATAATTGCGGATGGATTTACTTTTTTATATGCAGGTGGTTTTTATAAAAAGGGACGCAATCCCAATAATTTATATAATGCCTTTGAGTTATCGGAATTGGATTGTAAACTTGAAATTTATGGTAATATCTGTAAAAGCAACAGGCCTAAAACATCAAATAAGATTGAATATCATAAAGCAGTAGATAAAATGCAATTAGCAAAGATTACGGCAAAGGCAAACGCTTTAATTTTGTTTGATAATAATTATGGCTATCAAGTCCCGGGCAAGACAATAGAAACCCTTGCTTCAGGCAAGCCAGTTCTTTTTATCTATAATAATGAAAATTCACCTACACTTCAATATGTTAAGGATGCCTCTGGAGTAGTATGGGTAAAAAATTCAGTGCAGGATATAAAGGAAGGAATTTATAAAATTATAAAAAGTGAATATGATCAGCCAAATTTTGATTATTCACCTTATACTTGGGATAAAATGCGTGTAAAGCTTAAAAACATAATAGATGATAAGGTAAAATAATGGATTTTCTGTTGCGAGCCCATAAAAAGGAAGAAATTTCTTTTAGGGTAGAATATATTAGTGAACTGAAAAGTATAGATCCCCAAAATGGAGTTCTCTATATAGAAAAATTGAGACATCTTGATTATAAAGAAAATAATATAGAGAATGGGAATAAAGAATTTATAGCTGGAGATATTATAAACTATCATTCCGAAGATGAAATGGCGAATAAAGGTTTCTTTTATATCATTAAATATGATGCAGCAGCTAATACAATTGAATTTCATTCCGATTACCAAAGCTTTTTACCTATATATTATTATGAGGATGAAAATTATTATCTTATCTCATCCTCCGTGGATATTATTTATACCTTTTTACAAGAATTGGAAATCAATCAGGATTTCATTACGGAGATAGCTTTACTTAATGCCCCTTTTCAGGATAACTGTTTCTTTAAGAAAATTAAACGACTTAATTATGGCTGTTTTTTAAAAATAGACAACAATGGCTTAAAGGAAATAAGAACTAAAAGATTCTATGATTATTATTCCGAAAATCCAATTCCTTATAAAAAAGCTCTTAATAGAGTAGTTGAGTCATTTATAGATAACTGCTCAAAATATTTTACCGAGCCAGCTTATGTATCTTTAACCGGCGGTTTTGATGGTAGAACTGTTACATCAATAGCCCATTATTGCAATAATGATTTTATTGCTTTTTCTCATGGGAAAGCTGAATATTCAGATGTTTTTATCCCTCTTAAGTTGTCTCAGAAGTTTAAATTTCCCTATAAACTAATAGAACTTGGTGATAATTATGTTGAAAATTATTATGAGAGATTTGTAAGAGAATATCTTATTTATTCTGGAGGGATGAATGGTTTTTTATATCCCCATTTTCCTTATGATGCTTTTATTTTAGCGGAAAATCCCAGACCTATAATTACTGGATATATAGGAAGTGAATTACTGCGAAATGCTCACTTTGCCGGGGCAATTACTTCTAAATATGTTTTAGATTTCTTAATTAATGGGGAAAATTATGCAGAACAGAATATTGAAAACAATACTAATTACAATGTTCTTAGAGAATTTCTTGATTCAAAAATAATACAAAGATTAGCAAAAAAGATTATTGACTACTTTGGATCACTACCACAGAATTTAAACAATAATCAGAAACTGGCTTGTTTTGAATTTGAAGAGGTCCTGCCTAAATTATTTGGAACTTGGGTTTATGCGGGTATGCATTATGCCAAAATTAGAGCACCTTTTATTGACAGGCAATTTTTTGGGGAAATAGTTAAAACTGAGATCTCTCAATTCTATCGTAAGTTTATGGAACAAAACCCGTTAAAACGATTTTGGGGTCAGTATTTATATGCTCAAATAATAAATAAAACCTGGCCCCAAATAGGGAAAGAAATGTCCGGAAAAGGATATGCTCCTGCGGATTTATTATCTTTATGGGGTAGAATAAAGATTACTTATGGATATTCAGGTAAGAAGAAAAGAATAAGAAAAAGAAATTTTGATAATCTGGGATTGATTTCAGGGATGCTGCATTATGTAAAGTCAATTAAAGACACTCAACTTCAAGATATACTTACAGATGATTATGTTAACAAATTATTACATAATGAAGAAGCAAGAGACATCTTCTTTATGCGCTTATCTGCATACGAGTATCTGCAAATGCATTGAATATTATAACACAGGTTGCTTTATATTATGCTATACAATTATAATAAATGCAATCATAAGTGACGCAATATTGTAAACAGCTAAGATATTATATAATAACTAAATGATAAAGAATAAATATACTATAATTTAAAGGATATGTTATGGAAAATATTATTGCACTTTGTAATTATAAGGGAATCTTTGGCTCAAAGTATTATGCAAAACCATATCGTAGCGGTATGGATAAAGATATTTTGGCTAAAGAGTTTTCCAAATATGGTTATAAAATCAAATATATTACTTTTGCTGATATAAACAATCAGGAAATACCTGAAGGACAAAATGTAATATATACATCTTCCGAGGATCCTGGATATAAATACAAAGAGTTTATTGAAGATGTTGTGTATTATTTAGAAATTTGCGGGGTAAATGTTATCCCTTCCTTTAAATATCTAAGAGCTAATAATAATAAAGTTTTTATGGATTTATTAAGAAAAATTGACCTCTCTCCAGAATATCAACTTGATACGAAAGTTTTTGGTTGCCTTGAAGAAGCATTATCAGAGGATTTGGAATATCCCCTTGTGATTAAATCCTCTAAAGGTGCTTGTGGCTCAGGGGTATATTTGGTTCATAATAAAGATGAATTAATTAAATATATAAAAATAATAGCTGATACTAAAAATTTAAAGTATGATTTTCGTGAAGTTGTAAGAGTTCATAAAAATAAAGGATATATTAAAAATTCATCTTATCGTGAGAAATTTATCATACAGAAATTTATATCTAATTTGAAAAATGATTGGAAAGTACTTATATATTGGGACAAAATATTTGTATTTTATAGACCTGTATTAAAAAAACGGATATTCAAAGCAAGTGGGGGAGGTTGCGATAATTATAAATATGGGGAAAATGCTAATGTCCCTGTGGGATTATTTAATTTTGCATTAGAAGCAAGAAAGCAGCTGAATGTACCTAATGTATCATTAGATATTGCTTATGATGGGTTAAAATTTTATTTGTTAGAATATCAATGTGTATGTTTCGGAACAGTAGGGATAGCAAGATCTAATTACTATTTTAAAGGAGAAAAAGATAATTGGATTTCTTATCATAATGATGAAACCACCGAATCCGTTTATGCATATTCTATTGCTAAATATATCAAACATACACAGACATAAAATTGATTTATATAGATATATAATTAATTTATGAAGGTTCTTTTTGTCTTTAGCGGCAATTCCAGGGTTTTTGCTATCTCACCTATCATTCAAGCTCAAGCTGAATCTTTAAGAAAATTGGAGCATATAATAGATTATTTTCCAGTTAAGGGAAAAGGGTTTGGAGGATATTTATCAAATGTTCCTAAACTCTATAAATGTATTAAACAAGGGGATTATGATCTGATCCATTCTCATTATTCTTATTGTGGAGTTGCAAGTGCTTTGGCAACAAAAAAACCGATTGTTTGCTCACTAATGGGTAGCGATGTTCAAGAATCGGGCTTATGGAAAATAATTATTAGATTTTTTATTAAGCACAAATGGAGGAAAACAATTGTCAAGTCAGAGGGGATGAAAACAGAATTGGGTATTGACACAGTAGAAGTAATACCCAATGGAGTTGATTTGGAACTATTTAAACCAATGGAAAAAAAAGATTGCAGAAAAGTACTGGGTTGGGATATGAATAAGAAAATAATCCTTTTTGCTTCCAACCCGGAAAGACCCGAAAAAAACTTTTCGGTAGCAAGGCAGGCAATAAATAACTTGGATTTTGCAGATTTGGAATTACAAATAATATATAACAAACCGCACAAAGATATACCTGTATATTTGAACGCTGCTGATTTATTGTTATCAACATCTCTTTGGGAGGGCTCTCCTAATGTGATTAAAGAAGCAATGGCATGTAATTGTCCAATAGTTTCTACAGATGTAGGAGATGTAAAATGGCTGCTTGATGGAATAGAAGGTTGTTATATTACTTCCAATGATCAAAATGATGTTGCTGATAAAATAAGGAAAGCGTTGGATTTTAAAGGAAAAACAAGGGGTAGAGAAAAACTTATAAGTTTAGGTTTAGATTCAGAACATATTGCTAAGAGAATAATTAAAATTTATGAAGTGGCTATTAGTAAAACTTCTGGCGAAAGGAAAGAAAGGAAAGCAGGAAATAGTATATACAGAAGATTATATAATAAACAATAGCATATTAACATAAAATAGATATAAGAAGATGAGAATAATATTATTATTATTAATATCTTTACTCCCGAGTAGATTAAAGAGAATTTTATATTCACAATTGGGATACAAAATAGCGCGTGATGTTTCCCTTGGCTTCCTTTCCATTATTGATATAAAAGCTAATGCTGTATTTGCTCAAGGGAGTAAAATTTGCCCTTTTACATATATAAAAGCAAATGAGTTTTATATTGGGAGATATAGTAGGCTATCACCCTTCTCTTTTATTAGCGTTCCTAAGGTTTATATTGGTAATGACACAAAAATTAGTAATTGTGTCATAATTAGAAGTGGGCATATTTCAAAATATTCTGAATTATTTGTAGGTGATTTAGTGCATATCTTTCCTTTTGTAACAATTGATTGTTCAAGGAAAGTAACTATTGGTGATGGAACGGGTGTCGGGCCTCAATGTAATATTTTTACTCATTCATCTTATAAGTCCATATTAGATGGGTATAATGTAGTTTATGATAATGTTAATATTGGTAAAAGGGTGGAACTTACTTACAGTGTATTTGTTGCTCCTGGAGTTACTATCGGTGATGACGCAATCTGTGCTTACGGCTCGTATGTAAATTCTGATATACCGGAAGGTGTTCTTGCAGCGGGTTTACCAGCTAAAGTAAAAAGAACTAAAGATCAGTTTATTAAAAATATAGATCTAATTCAGAAACTTGATTTATTAGAAAAGATAATTTCAGAATACCAGGATTATATCAAATTTATTNATGGANNACCTGCTCTTAAAATAATAATATATAAAGATAGCAACGAAGTCAAGCTTCAAAATAATACTACTTATATAATATTAAAGGGAAGAACNCCNNTAAAATCAGGTTTTACTTATGCTGTTTTCAATATTGAAGAAGGTAAATGTTATAACTTGGGAATTAATAAAAATGACTTCAATNCATTAAGAAAATTCCTTAGTAGATATGGTATAAGGTTTCTTACTTATTAGAAAAAATAAATGAGAATATTAATAGATATTGGCCACCCTGCTCATATACATCTCTTTAAAATTTTTGCTTGGAGGATGCAGGAAAAGGGGCATCAAATACTTTTTACTTGTAGAGATAGGGAATGTGTTTTAGATTTACTGAGAGTTTATGGTTTTGTATATGATAATTTCGGTAAACATTATAGTAGCGTTCAAGGTAAAATATTTGGTTTAGCAAAGAATGAATTGCAGATGCTTAATACTGCTATCCAATTTAAACCGGATTTATTTTTTAGTCATGGGTCAACGATAGCAGCTTTTACTTCATTTATTATGCACAAACCCCATATTGCTTTGGAAGATACTTTCAATATGGAACAGGTAAAACTAAGTATGCTTTTTACGGATGTAGTTCTTACCGGTGATTATCCTCATCCTTATTTAGGCAAAAAAGAGATTAAATATCCTGGCTACCATGAACTTGCTTATTTACATCCCAATGTATTCACTCCCGATGAAAGTGTCTTAGACATTTTAGGAGTTAAAAAAGGTGAAAAATATGCAATTGTGAGATTTGTTGCCTGGAAGGCATCCCATGATATAGGCCATTGTGGTATATCCTATGAGAATAAAATAAAATTAGTTAATACCCTATCAAAACACTTAAGGGTATTTATTTCCTCTGAATCTGAACTACCGAAAGATTTGAAAAAATTTCAGATTAATGTTCCTGCTGAACAAATGCATAATGCTTTGGCTTTTGCTCAACTTTTTGTTGGAGAAAGTGGAACAATGGCTTCTGAAAGTGCTGTTTTAGGAACTCCAGCTATTTTCATAAACAATAATCATTTCGGCTGTATTGATGATCAAGCTAACTATGGCTTGATTTTTACCTACACAGAATCAGAAGGTGATCAAATTGCCGCTATAAAAAAAGCCGAAGAACTTGCTTTAAAACCAAATACGAAAAATGAGTACTTACCTAAAAGAGAAAAATTGCTTGCCGATAAAATTGATGTATCTGCTTTTCTTATCTGGTTTGTGGAACATTATCCTGAATCTGTGAAAGAAGTAAAAGCAAAGGATTTTGATTTTGGAAGATTTAAATAATGAAGCCACCGAGAACACCGAAATCACCGAAAAAAATTTAACCACTGAGGACACTGATGGCACTGAGATTATTGGGTGAGAAATTTTGTAAGGGATAGTAACCGATAAAATAATGAATAAAGAAAGATATATGAAGCGAAATTAAGGATTTTTTTATAGTATAACGGGAAGCAAATGAATAATCCTATAAAAAAGTTAAAATCCGTTGTTCCTGATTCTTTAAGGTATAGTCATATACTAAGAAGTTTAATATTTTATTATACCACTATGCAAAATAATATCAGGAGTCGGGTTAAAAATAATGAAAGCATAGATACTTCCTATATATCTTTAACAGTAGGAAGACCATATCAACTTTCCTTAAACACTAAGAAACCAGTTGTATGGCATTCCCATAATAAGAATGTTAGTATTAGCAAAGAAGGTGTGTTATTAGCTAATAAGGATTTTTTAGGTAAGGATTCTCAAGCTTTGGTTACTGCAGTTGACAGCAAGGGTAAAATTATTCAGGAATATAAAATAACAATCGTTAATTGGTTAGCCAATCAATCCAAACTGGAGCTAATTAAGCGTCTTCCTGACTATCACATTTTAGCATATTATGAAAATACAATATATTTTTGTATTGGAAGTTCATTATATAAGACACAAGATAGTTTTAAAACAAGAAAAAAGATTACCAAATTACCCTTTTTACCAGCTTCTGGTTTTCCGATGTTAATTAGTGATTATGGAAATTTTTTAATTGGGGAACATAGAATCTTTTGGTCTAAAGATTTAACTCATTGGGAAATGGTTTATGAAATGCAAATGCATGGCAATATTAATATGTTTGACTACTATATAGATAAAATGAGCAACAAATGTTATGTTTTTGCAGGAGAATACTCTTGCAATCCCAATGATAGGCATAAAGTTTACCGAGGGATTGTAAATATTGATGGAACTCAAGAATGGAAAGAAATTCTAACTTTTAATTCCATAACGGAATACAAAAAAGACAATTCAATTTTAACTTCTGCGAGGCATATTCATATTGTTACCGTTGATCCTTATACAGGAAACTTATGGGTCGGAACAGGGGATGAAGATATTCACTCTAAAATCTTATTTTCTTCTGATTACGGGGAAACATTTCAAATACTTGGTATGGGGTCACAAGAATGGAGAACATTATCTATCTGGTTCACTAAGGACTATATTTATTGGAATATGGATTCTCACGAACCCCAAAAAATTTTTCGTATTCCAAGAATGAAAGTTACAGATAACAAAGTTATAACTCCAATATTGAATTTCGGCTTTACCAAACCAGGTGTTAACTATCTGGTAATTAGACAAAACAAACAAAAGCATTTTCCAGTAGGAGTAGGAAAAATATATACTGAAACAGAAAAAAGAAAAATAGATGATGAAAATCAAGTAATGGCACTTAATGATAAAGAATACGATTATAGGGAAATCATAACCGAACTGGTAAATGGTGCTCAGTTTGATTACTGCTGGGTAAAAGATCAAAATAATGAAGACCTTGTTATAATGGGAGCAGCACCTGAAGGTAATCTTAGAGATATGCAAGGAAGAGTTTTCGGGATTAAAGAAAAGTCAGATGGTTCAGTTCAGGTTCAAGAACTTCTCTCTCTGCGAGCAAAGAATTTAAAAGCAGATTATCAGATTAATATGTTTACCCAATTAGTCCCTTTATTTCAGGATAATAGTGGGGCAATCTATTTCAAAACAAGAAACTTAAGCTGGTCGGGAATATATAAAATGAAGTTAAAATGGAATTCTACAAATTAGTCATAATATAATGATAATAAATAAATATCAAGGAGAAAAAAAGATGTTATCTAAAATAATTGCGATGTTTGAGGAAATCTTAGAACGCGATGCTGGGACGATAAATGCCCAAGATGAATTTCGTGAGTATGATGAATGGGATTCATTGGCATATTTATCTGTAATTGCTAAAATTGATGAAGATTACCATTGCGTTATACCTCGTGAGGATTTTCAAAAAATTAGAACAATTGAAGATTTAGCTAATTACTTAGAGAATAAATAATGGCAATCTTCAAGTATTCTGGAATAGGAATTTCAGGAATTTCTGCAGCAGCGCCTAAAGAGAAATACAATAATTTAGTACATAACGATTTTTTTACAGAAGAAGAAGTAAAGTCAATTGTTAACAAGACAGGAATCAAAGAGCGGAGAGTTGCATCATCTAATATTTGTGCTTCAGATTTATGTTATTTTGCTGCTAAGCAATTGTTAAAAGAAATGGTAATTGATATTAATACTATAGATGTATTAATATTTATTTCTCAAACAGCAGATTACAGAATGCCGGCTACGAGTATTATCCTTCAAGATAGACTGGGACTGCCTAATACCTGTGCAGCTTTTGATATAAATCTTGGTTGTTCCGGTTATGTATATGGATTAAGCTTGGCTTTTTCTTTATGTACTCATAATACTATTCGTAAAGTATTATTATTGAACGGTGAAACACGAACAAAAGTTTATTCATTTAAGGATAAAAGTACTGGTCTACTATTCGGAGATGCAGGTGCTGCCACTCTTATAGAAAGAAATAAAGATGCTGGAGAAAGCATATTTTCGTTAAATTCAGATGGTTCAAGGTACCAATCTATTATGATTCCAGCGGG
>JGI11944J13513_1002880_pt1 | contig 11417 bp, 18 predicted proteins | sample TerdegcoTASludge_FD_13513 | JGI IMG/M metagenome (IMG submission 13513) | reverse complement strand
TCCGGCCTGGGCCGCCTGTATCTCGTCCACGATTTGAGCGGCCTGGGCCGCATATCCCTGGGCTTGGGCGATGTCCGCGGCATCGGGGCCGGGCTCCAGGGCCAGGCCGTCCGCGCCCCAGACCAGGGCCCGGCCTGGAGCCGGGTCGCCCAGGGAAAGCCCGCGCACGGGGGCCGAGACCTTCACCAGCGGGGCCCGGGCGATCTTCTCGTCCAAGGCCTGGCAGATCATGGTCAGGAGGTCCAGGGCCGCCTCGTGGCTCTCGGCCGGGAAGGCGTCGTTCTCCTGGTAGTCGGTCTCCTGCACGATGCGCGGGGCGCGGGTCAGCACCAGAGTCTGGCCCGGCAGCGGCGGGCTCCCGAGCACGCAGGTCCCGCCCGAGGCGGCCCCGGCCCCGGACAGCGCGTAGTCCGTCCCCTCGCTGAGCAGGGTTTCGGTTCCGTCCGTGCTGCGCAGGACCACGGCCACGTCGGCATTGGACACGAAGCGGAAAGGTAGCGGGAAGCTCACGGTCACGCCGTTGCCCGCGAACGAGGCCGTGGAGATCTGGGATGCGATGGTCATGGTCGGCTCCTATTCGATGGATTGTTTCGCCGCTGTTGCCTGGGCCCGGAACAGATCGTCGCAACGGGAACATGCCCCGTGCACCCTGCACCGGCCGCAGGCCACCCGCTTGATAGCCTCAAACATCCTTTGCTCCTGGCCCCCGCCCGCCAGGACCTCGCGGATCCGTGCGACCTGGCGGGGCACGTTGCCGCCGTACCGGCCCGAGAGCACCATATACACCGTGCTCCTGTTGATTCGCTGCCGGACTGCCCGGCAGAACTGGTGCACCGTGTGGAACCGCGTCAGGATCTCGCTGCGCAGTGCCGCGATGTCGTCGGCCTCGCTCACTCGGCGTCCTGCCTGGCCTCGGTCCGCTCCCGGGCCTTGAGCCGCTTCTCCAGGTCAGCCACCAGCCGGGACAAGGCCGCCTCGTCCTCCAGCCAGCGGAACGAGTCCACGCTGAACTCGCGCTGCACCCGGGTGTCCAGGGACACCATGTCGTATCCAAGGTCGCGCCACATGGCCGCGATGTACCGCTTGACCCTGGCGCGCGGGCCGGACGGAATTTCATAGAAGTCCGAGCGCCGCCCGGACGCCTTGACCTGGTAGCCCGGCTTGTTCCGGGGCTCGGTGCGCGAGGTGAACACCGCGCCCCGGCTGGCCAGGTGGTCCACGAGCCGGACCAGCTCCACGCCAGCGAGGTCGGCGCAGGAGCGCTTGCCGTAGAGATTGAGGAGCATCTCGCGCCAGGTGTCGTCGTCCAGGCCGAGCTGCTTCTTGCCGTGGTGCGCCTTGGCCAGGAGCCCGCGGCGCTGGCCATCGGTCATGCGGAGGTTGGTCGTCATTCTCATCTCTCCTGCAAAATTTCCGTTGCCGGGACATGGACCAGGCCCCGGCCGATGAGCACGACCGGCACGTGCCAGCGGCCGTCGAATCCCCGGATGGGCGCGCCCGCCACTCGGGTCAGGTCGTGGAGCGGCGAGCCGTCCTCGGCCTGGCGGCCGTTGGGCACACGCACGGGCTGTCCGCGCCGCAGGTCCGGGACCTCACCGTCCTGGAGAGCCGGGCCGCCCAGGCGCTCAGCCAGGAGCGCGCCCACCTGCGCCTGGTCCAGGTACATGCGCCCGCCCTCGGGAGCATCCAGCCAGCGGCGGTTGACGCGCACCCGAAAGCGCCCGGGCGCGCCGTCCGGCCACTGCTCGGACGGGAACAACTCTAATTTGCACTCCCGTTTTGCGCCTGCCCAGACGCAAATCAGGCGCGAATATCGCCGCTGCTCGGCCATGCTCAATCCCTGGCCCGGTAGCATCGCCGGGCTTCACGTTCGGCGCGCCGCCGGAGCTGCCCCGGGATCCTGGCCAAGCGCTTTGGGTTGAGCTTGGCCCTGGGCCGGGGGAACAGGACCGTGATCACGGCATGGGTGTCCCGGCTGACCACCACGCGCAGCCCGCACAGGGACAGGCACAACGTGCCCGGCTGGATGCCCGGCTCCACCTCGCCGCTCAAGACCACGGCCGCCAGCATGGGCAGGGTGATGTCGCGCTCGTGCATCCGGCGCGCGGCGTGGAGGGTCAGGGGCAGGCGCATGGTTACTGCGCCTGCCGCAGATACTTGGGCTCGCTGCCGGACATGATCCACTCCGGGTTGACCCCATGCCGCCGTAACAGGGCCAGCAGCCACCCGTCCGGGATGCTCCGGCGGCGCTTGGCGTCCGAGATGCTGGACTGGCGCACATCCAGGACAGCGGCCAGCTGCACCTGGGTTCGGGTCCCGGCGGCCTCGTGGATCCGGCGCATGGCGTCCTCGAACTCCGCGCCGTGTTCCGGCTGCGGCGGCCAGGTCCTGGCCATCCATTCCTCAAAAGTGATGTCGCCCTCAGGCCAAGCCCCTTTGGCCATCTGACCATTTTTCAGAATGGCGTAGACATCTGACGCATAGGGCTCGTCGGTGTTGATGACGAAGTACTTACGGCCGGGCTTCATGATCTTGTGCATGGCGGTCCTCACTACAGGGTCAAGGGATGGTCACGCCGGGCAGCCGCTCGCGCAGGGCCGCGATGAGCTGCCCTAGTCCCACGCCAGCGTGATCCTCACGCCGGGCAGGAGCCGGGCCAGCTCCTGTAGATGGTGCGCCACCTCGCCAGGCCTCGGCTCTCTCTCTTGCGGCTGCGCCGGGGATTCCAGGGCCTGGCGCTGGGCCGTCTCGGCCTCACGGATATCCTCGTCCACGCCCTCACCGACCTCGGTGTGGTCCTCTGCGACCCGGGCCGATGGGCCGGACACGAGCGCGGCCCTGGATATGGCCGGGTATTTGGAGCAAATTTTGTCGGGCACAGTCCCGGCGCTCTTATCCTGGTCCAGGCGCTGGAGCCCCCAGTATAACGTAGGCGGGGCGATCCTTATCTTTTGCGCGAGGGCCTTCTTGGTCTCGATCCCGGTGCAGCGGCTCACGTATTCCCAGGCGGTCTCGTCAGGCAGCCGCTCCCACTGGTCCTCGCGGAGTCCCGTGGCCGAGGCCACGCTCTCGGCCACCTGGACCCGCACCTCGACAGGAGGCTTCGAGCGCGCGCTCGCCTGCTCGGCGGCCTCGTAGCCCTCCACCGGCGTGGGCTCCACGTCGGGCCGGGGCGGGGGCTGCGGCATCTCCTCAACCCGGGGCGCGGCGGCCAGGGGCGACGTGCCGCGCTTGGCCTTGCCGTGCTCGCACTCCAGGCACTGGTCCAGCGTGTCCTGGGTGGCGTTGAGGATGATCCCGGCGCACTCCTCGGCCGTGATCTGCTCGTCGCGGATGGGGCAGTAGCGGTTGGCCTTCATGCTTTTTTCCTGTGGCTGCTCATCAGGCCCGGCGCGCCACCGCCGGACGACCGGCCCCCGTCTCCGCAGAGAGGAGGCCGGTTTCGCACTAGGCCAGGGTCTCCTTGAGCGTCTTGCCCACGCTGAAAACCACCGCCTTCTTGGCGGGCACCTGGATGGTGGCCCCGGTGCGCGGGTTGCGGCCCTCGCGGGCGGCGCGCTGCTTGATCTTGAGCTTGCCGATTCCCGGCAGGGGGATCTCGCCGCTCTGCCGCAGCTCGGACGCGGCCACTTCGCCCAGGGCGTTCAGGACGTTCTCGACGGCCGTCTGCGGGACGCCGGTCGCCTTGCTCACCTTGCCGATCAGGTCTGCCTTGGTCATAATGCGTCTCCTTTGGGTTTTTCGTCCCTGAACTCGACCTCGCGGGTGCGCCAGACGTGCTCACACGAGCAGCACTCGCGCACCCGGAAAATCGCGCTCTCCTTCTCGCTGGCCCGGGTCTTGATGACCCGGCTGTTGTCATCGCCGCACTGGGGACAGAGCATGACGCGCCTCCTACTGGTGGACCAGCCGCGCCGATTCCGAGCGCAGGTGCTTGGCCTCGCCGCGCATGTGCAGGGGGATCACGCGGCTGTCCTGGAGCTGCTCGATGTAGCGGGTCTGCCGCCGCGCCAGGTCGGCCAGCTGGCTGATGCGGATCTGGTCCGTCGTCCGCAGTCCGCTGGCGTCTCCGCAACCGGCAGCCTCGGCCTGGCTCACCAGGGCCGTGGCCTCGGCGCGCATGGCGGTCGGCAGGGTGTTCTCCTCCACGGCCCGGCGCAGGGCGGCGCCCATGCGCTTGATGAGCCCCAGGTACTGGAGGCTCCGTCCCTCGGCGTCGCGCAACGCCCGGGCCAGGCCCTCCCGGCCCTGGGGTCCGGCGGAGATGGGCACTTCGGCGGGTGCGGCCGGAACGGTTTCGTTCATGACGCCACCTCCTCCTGCTTGACCTCCACGTAGAACTCGTCGCGCTCGTCACGGCGCACGCCAACGGCCTCCAGGCGCTCCTCGGGCCAGGCGCGCAGCACGTCCTTGTCCACTTCCTCCTTGGTGCGGATCCCGGTGGTCAGACCCAGCTCCTTGAGCCGTTCCAGCACCGCGGCCCATGTGGTCTTGGCCTTGGTGCGCAGGGACGTGGACTTGCGGAACCCGATGATCCCGAAGTTCAGCTCCAGGGACTTCTTGTCCTTGAACAGCTCGGGCTTGCGCAGGTTGCCGAAGGTGGCCAGGGCCGCCTCCAGCTCCTTGCGTCGATCCTGCATGGGTTGGGACTTCTTGGCCGCGGCGTCCTTGGCCCCGTCGATGATGGCGTTCATGGCCGCCTCGATCTCCCCGACCTCGCGCATGATGGCGGCCAGCTCGGCCAGGGCCTCGTCCGCCTGCTTCACGTCGTTGATGATCAGGGCCTGGGGCTTGATTCTCGTCGCCATGTCCCCTCCTATCCTTCGGTCGCGCGGGACGCTTCGGCCAGCGGCCCGGCCGTGAGGCCGATGGCCACGGCGCTCAGCGCCACCCCGGTTTCCATGTTCTGGGCATCCTCGGCGGCCTGGTCCAGGACCCGGACCGCGCTGCGGATCTCCTCCCACTCCGGCTCGCCGACCCGTCCGGCCAGCCCGCGCAGCATGAGGGCCGCGCCTTCGATGTTCTCGCTGATCATGATTCGCCTCCTGCCGGGGCCTGCCCGGCGGTTTTGTCCTTGCCGAAGCGGTCCATGATGACCGCGCAGTTCTCCATGATCCGGGCGCGCAGCACTGACGGCTCCCGCTCCATGAGCAGGCGCACCAGGCGGCAGGCGGCGTTGCGCTCCGCCTCGAAAGCGTCCTGGATCCCGGCGGGCGGGTAGGGCGTTTCGCGGCGCTCCCGGGCCCGGCCGGTGGCGGCGTAGAGCACGGAGTTGCCATTTTTGCCATGGCGGCGCAGGTAGCCCTGCGCCTCCAGCCAGCGCAGGTACTTGTAGGCGTGATTCTTGCCCGCTCCAGTCACCAGGGCGATGTCGCCCACCGAGAAGCCGGGCTGCTTGGCCCGCACCGCCCGCCAGATCCGCTCGTAGAGCTTCCCGTGGCGCGCGGACGCGGCGTTGGGGTCGTAACGCATCTCCCCACGGCCCGTGCGCACCAGTTCGCCCCGGTTGGCCATGTCCTGGATCTGCCGGTACAGGCGGCGCTTCCCGGCCTCGTCATTAAGGCCCAGGGTCTGGAAGAGCAGGGCGTTCGTGACCGGGCGCGCGCCGCCCTCGGTCAGACCCAGGATCACGTCGCGCAGGCGGGTCATGTCGAAGGTTTTCACCGCAGCCCCCGGACCATGGCCGCATCGACCTCGGCCGTCTCGGCGGCCGCGGCGGCCTGCTCCAGGCTCAGGAGCATGTTGTGGACGCGCCGGAAATTCCCCTTGGTGGTCTTGGCCACCAGGGCGCAGGCCTCGGGAGTGAGGGTCAGCCCGGCAGCCTCCTGGGCGTAAAGCAGCACGTCCGTCGGCGTGATCCCCTGAAAATCCACACGCAGCTCGTCCGGGATGCGGTCATCCACCCGGTCGCGGGCCGTGAGCTTCACCGGCAGGCCGGGCTCGCCGATGAGCACGATGGGGGTGCCGGTGTACACGTAGATGTCACGCAGGTCTTCGATCCGCTTGATGTGCAGGCGGTCCGCCTCGTCCACGTAGATGACCCGGGGCTGTTCGCGCAGGGCCTCGACTATGGCCCATTTGCAACGGTCCGCACCGTGCGGCCGGGCCCCGGTCAGCTCGTAGCAGATGGCCTGGAGCATGGCCTGCTGGGTCCAGTCCTCCCAGACCCGCACGTAGGCCCCCCCGTGCTGGGCGTAGTGCTGCTCGGCGGCCAGGGTCTTGCCCAGGCCCGCCGCGCCCCAGACACAGACCATTCCGGGCCGGCCGCGCTCCGTGTCCAGGGCCTGGCGCATCACCGCCCGGAACCGGATCACGTTCTCGGTTTCGATGAAAATCCCTTTGCGCATCGTGACCTCCTAAGCGGTTGCGGTTTTGCGGTAGACGCGGCGCAGGGCCTCGAATCTCGGGGCCGCAGCCTCGCGGTACTCGTCGCTCTGCTCGTACTTGCGCGCCCAGGCCGCATCCTCGGGAGTGAGGGCCAGGCCCTGGGCCACCTCCACGTCGAAGAGGTAGGCGTAGCGCTCCAGGGGGCTGGCGAACGCCGCCCGCCGCTCGTAAGCCGGGCGCGACGCCGCGGCGTCCAGGGCCTTCTGCCGGGCGTCTTCCATCCGCTCGCGCTCGGCCGTGGTCAGCACGGGCTCGGCGGGCAGAGCCTGGGGTTTCTTGCCCTGGGCCTGGAGCGGGGTGCGCCGCTCGGATACCGGCCGCATGTGCGGCAGCTGGTGCAGCACGCCGGCTGCGGCCGGAGCCATCTGCGAGGCCAGCTTCACGGTGTCGCGCTTGAGACGGGTGTGCTCCTTCTGCTTGCTGCGGAGCTGCTCCAGATCGAACTCGTTGCCCAGGAGCGCGGCCACCGGGTGCACCGTGGTCACCGGCCTGGCCGTGCCCAGGAGGTGCTCCTCGTCGTACAGCCAGACCTGCGACAGGTCGGAATAGGAATAGTAGGCGGTGAGCTGCTTGTTGATGCCGTAGAGGCATCCGGCCTCGAATTCGATCCCGAGCATCCGGATCCGGCAGCGGGTGGGCGTGACCTTCCTCTTGTAGAGGAACTGGCGGGAGAGGGCCGCAAGCTCGTCCTCGTTGAAGCCGGGTCCCCGGCCCGCGTTGAACAGTTCCAGAGGCGTCTTCCCGGGCCGAGAGGGGTGCGGCTGCTGCGCCTTCCACAAGGCGAAGGCGGCCACCACTTTCTTGGCCTCCTCCAGGGTGGGCACCTGGCCGGAATGGCGCTCCTTGTGCCACGTCTCGTTGCGGTGCAGGTGCGCGGGCTTGTCGTCGATGCTGGCGCCCACGTAGCTGTCCATGAGCCGGGAGCACTGGCGGTCGAAGTCGCCCCACCAGCGCTCCACGATCTTTGTCCGGGCCACGTAGGGCGCGGAGTGCAGCACCTGGATGCCCAGGCTCAGGTACAGGCCGTCGTGCCCGCCCATGTCGGCGGAGCCGGAAAAGTACTCGTTGTCAAAGGCGCGGCCGTTGTCCAGGTACACGGCCTTGGGCTTGCGGCCCAGGTTCTGGATGGCCCGGAACAGCGAGGAGGCGATGGCCTGCGTGTTCTCCTCGGGCATGATCTCGAAACTCACGAACATGCGGCTGGCCCAGTCCTGCCAGCCAACCAGGGTCATGCGGCATGGCTTTCCGGTTTCGGGGTTGATGACCTGGAAGTTCATGCGGTGGCCGTCGGACACGAGCACGTCGCCTACCTGAAGGATCCTGTCGTCGCGGGAGAGGTAGGGCCCGACCTTGTCCTCCAGGGCCTTGAGCCCCTCGCGCTGGAAGACCACCAGGTCGTGGTGGTAGGAGTCGAAGCGCCGGAAGAACCGGCGCACCGAGGCGTAGTTCGGCACCTCCAGGCCCCGCTGCTTGAGCGCCAGCTCCATGCTCTTCCAGGCCAGCATCAGGCTCGGCTTGGTGTCCACGAGATAGGCGGCCAGGAAGGCCCGCTGGGCCTCCTCGCTGATCCGTCCCAGGCCCTTCTTGCGGCCGTTGGACCAGCCGCCCCGGCGGTCCGCCAGGGCTTCCAGGTCTTGGCCGGAATCGCGCAGCGCCTTGTCCCAGCGGTAAAGCGTGGGCAGGCTCACGTCCCCCACGATCTCGCGGATCTGCGGCAGATACTGGCCCGAGGCGTAGGCCAGCAGGAACGCCTCGGTGGCCTCGCGGGTCCTGCGGCCCTGCTTGATCTGGGCGGCGGTGTAGGCCCGCCACTCGGCCACCAGCCGGAATCGGGCCTTGGCCAGGCGGAAGGCCCAGTCCGGGACCACCCACGTCGGCGGACCGGCCGCGCACGGCTGGAGCCGCGGCCTCGGCCGTCTTGGCCAGCGCCAACGTGAGGGCCGCCTGGGTCTCCGAGGGCATGGACGCCACCAGCCATTCCCGCCCACCGCCGCGGCCGGCGCGTGGCCGGGACCGCCAGGACTCGCGCTTGGCGCGGATCTGGAGGGCGCGCTCGGTCTGCCCCAGGAATACGGCCAGTTCGGCCGCGGTGTATGCTTCTTTGATGGTGGCCACGGTCTCACGCCACCTTTCTGTCGGCTTCAGCCTCGACCCTGGTGGGGTCGCACAGATACTTCTCCGGCACCCCGAGGTCGCGCAGCGCCCCCAGCACCTTCGGACTGTGCTTGCAGCCGCTGATCGTCGCCGTGACCAGGGACTTGTTCACCCCGGCCTTGCGAGCCACGTCCGCCTGATCCAGGCCGAGATGGTCGAGGTGCTCCTGGATGCGACGCCGGACGCGGAACCGCGCCGCGCCGCACTGCAACCGCACTCCGGGCTGCGGTTTCCTGCTCATATCCCTTCCTCCAGTCTCCGCTTTCTCTTTCTGGCCTCGCGCTCGGCCACGCAGGCCCGGCCATAGTCGCGCATCATGCGGTCCTCGGCCGTCATCACGTCCAAACCAAGGCCACGCAGTAGGACGCGCAAGGGCTCCTGGTTCCCCGTGGCCACACAGAACGCGGCCACGGCCAGGAGCGACGGCGTGTGCTCCCGGTCCGTGGGAGCCAGCCACTTGTCCAGTGTGTCTTTTGAGATCGCCTTGGCGCTGCCCTGGGTGAGCCGGATCCCGGCCTGGGCCGCCAGGTCGTTGAGCCTGTCCACAAGGAGCTTGCGGCCCTCGGGATCGGCCCCGGCCGCGCGGTTCATCGCGGCACGGACCGCCGGGATCAGCCCGGCCAGACTTCCTGGGATGTCGTCGAGGAGGGAAAGCTGTTTCAGCATGGCCTCGCCGTCCGCTCAGGTGCTGGGTTAACGTCCGATCTCTACAAGCGCCGGACGTTGACCCGGTTGCGCGGGCCGGATAAGGTCAACGTTGTGAAGGTGTCGTTTACCGCCCGCAAGCCCGTTTTATAGGTTCAGTCTAATGTTTGCAAGCTAAAATTTATTTCGGAGTTTATTTTTCTTAAATTTTAGCTAACGAACTAAATAGACTGGATTTATGGCTCGCGGCAATTTCGGAGTTCATTTCGGAGTTCGTCGTGGGAAGTACGAAATTTGAGGACTGTCTCGCCAGGCTCATGTCCGCGTCCGGCGCGAGGAGCGATTCTGAGCTGGCGAGAATCCTGGAAATCAAGCCACCATCAGTCGCCGCGGCGCGCAAGCGGCAGCAAATACCAGGGGCGTGGGTTAAGAAGATCGCGGAAAGATTCAGCGTTAGCGCGGATTGGCTTTTCTTCGGAACCGGTGAGGAGAAGGTCGGATCTCGCGAGCCAGGGGCAGCCCGCCTTTGCACATGCGACACCGAGCTGGTACTGGTCCCTATGGTCCAGGCGCGACTTGCGGCCAGCACGGGTTCCTTCGAGACCAGCGATGAGGTGGATGGTCTCTACGCTTTCCGCTCGAGCTTCTTGAGCCGCAGGGGAAACCCGGCGCGCATGGTGATGATGCGTGTTGCCGGTGATTCCATGGAACCCAAGATCGAGGACGGCGACGTGGTTCTCATTGACCAGAGCCAGGCCCAGCCGCAGCCGGGTCAGGTCTACGCTGTAGGCATTGAGGACGCTGTCTATATTAAGGTGATAGATTTCCTGCCAGGCAAGCTCGTGCTCAAAAGCGCGAATCCGGCCTATCCGCCTATTGAGGTTGATGCCCGCCAGGACCTGGCCGACGGCGTGCGTATTATTGGGCATGTGATCTGGGTAGGGAGAGAATTGAAATGATGATATTTGCGTAGGTTAAGCAATACAAAGAGGGAGGTTGAATATGAAAACGCTATTTATCGCAGCATGTTTTTCCTTCATCCTTTTTGTGTCGTCAGCCGTCGCCGGGGATACTTATGTGAAGGGATACTACCGGAAGGATGGCACCTATGTTCAGCCGCACTACAGGTCAGATCCGGATGGGAACCAATATAATAACTGGTCCACCAAAGGAAATACTAACCCTTACACCGGCCAGCCTGGGTATAATGACCCATACGACTCCGGTTACGGACGTTCCAATCAGTATGGTCCTTCCTATGGTTCGCCCTACGGCGGCCGAGGAAATTTATATAAGATTGAAGATTAGCACCGTGATTTGAGAACCGCCCAGGCGCAATTTTCGAAATAAAAAAAGACCCCACGTTTTGCGCTTGTCCAGGCGCAATCTGCGGGGTTTTATTCTCAAGTCTCGTGCAAATCCGGCCCGTTTTTGGGCCGCCGTTCTCAACTTGTTCTTTTGGCCTGGTTCGGCGCGCTCGAATACCTCATAGCCCGCGTCGCGCCTACATTCCGCCGATATTCCGCCGACCCAACTGTGGTGTTCAGCCCGTTCTCAAGTTGGCTGTCCCCCTATAATAACGGCTTGTCGGAAGCGGCGGACATATATACGGACACGGAACCTGATGCCGGTCTCTGGGCAAAGAAAAAGGGCCTCGGTAACTACCCGAAGCCCTTGTTCTTTCGTGGTGGAGCTGAAGAGAATTGAACTCTTGACCTCTTGAATGCCATTCAAGCGCTCTCCCAACTGAGCTACAGCCCCACTCGCATGGCAGAAGGTGTGTTTAGCCAACAGCCCCCGGGTTGTCAACACGAAAGCGCACTTTTTTTCCAGGGCCTTGCGCCGGACCGCGCATTGCCTCGGCCGCCCGCTTGGCGTACAAGCGTTCCCAGGGATTCCCGGCCCTCGCCCAGGGCCCCCAAACACCGGACAGCCATGCCCAAAATCCTGCGCCGCCTGCTCCTCAAGACCGTCTGGGTCGCCGTGGTCTTCCTGGGCATCACCGTGGTCAGCTTCTGGGTCATCCACCTGGCCCCGGGCTCGCCCACGGACCTCCAGACCACCATGAACCCCCAGGTCACGCCCGAGGCCCGCGCCCGGCTGGAGAAGCTCTACGGCCTGGACCAGCCCGTGCACGTGCAGTACGCCCGCTGGCTGGCCCGGCTGGCCACCTTCGACTTCGGCCAGTCCGTGTCCGGCGACAACCGGCCCGTGTGGGACAAGATCGAGGA
>JGI11944J13513_1002878_pt1 | contig 11419 bp, 9 predicted proteins | sample TerdegcoTASludge_FD_13513 | JGI IMG/M metagenome (IMG submission 13513) | reverse complement strand
CAAAGAAAAGGCCCGCCGCAGAGAACCTGCGGCGGGCCTGGCGCGAAGTCCCTTCACGGGACCGTGCGCTGTGTGCTGTCAGTGGACCACGACAGGCTGCTGGGCCAGGCCGGCGTAGCGCTCCAGGGCGTCCTCGACCTCTTCCTCGGTGGGGGCGTCCTGCTGCCAGGCGATGATCTGCTTCTGGAACATCTCGGCCCAGGAGCCGTCCAGATAGACCTCCTTGCCCGAGCGCTTGTCCACGATTTCGAAGCCGTGGCGTGGCAGCTGCCGGGCGGCATCGACCGCAGCTTCGCCGGCCGCTGCATCCGGATCCATGTCGGGACGCAGATGGAGCACCACAAAAGATTCGGAGTCGTAAAGCATTTGCATGGTGTTCCCTTTCTGGCCCGTTGCCGGGCGTCGCACAGCCTACATGGCTGCGAAGCGCCGGATTTCAAGGACCGTGGGGGTCCCGATCTATCGCATGCACTTGCATGCAGTATTCCACGGATTGGCATGCGCTGCGGCGTGTGCCGCAGGCCGCGCTGTGGTAGGCGGGCGGTGGCGTTGGCTGCAAGTGCAGGACTACCGGGAAATCACCGGTGTCCCACCGGTGGCCCCTGTGTCATGGCGCCTGGCGGCTCTTGAGCTGCAGATCGGCGAAGTCGCCGTTGTCCTGCGCCAGCCGGATGCGCACGGGCAGGTATTGCATGGACGGCGCCAGCCACAGCGAGGCCTGCTGGTCATCGCCGGCCGCCGCGATCTTGTCCAGCCGCAGCGCCTGCGTGCTGCCCGAGGGCAGCTCCAGCGTCTCGGTCTCGCCCACGCGGAAGGTCCAGCGGTCGGCGCGCCGCGCGCTGACGGTGATGAAGCTGATCTGCGTGCCCGCCGGGTAGCGCTGCGGCGCCGCCGCCAGCAGGGCCGACAGCTGCAGGAACACGCTGAGCCGGTCCTGGGCGCCGGGCGCGATGGGCGCGTCGGGCGCGCCCGTGCTGAAGCGCGCCAGGTTCTGGTCGAACGCCAGCTGCGCCGATTGCTCCTTGCGCGCCTTGTCGTTGAAGCGGCTGGGCTCCAGGCCCCTGTCGGTGATGCGGCCCTCGCTGGTCTGCGAGCGCGAGCCCAGCAGGAACAGGCTGACTTCCTGGCTGGCCTGGTACTGGCCGTTGGCATGGCGCCAGACCAGCTCGGCATTGGCCGAATAGTTGAAGCGCTTGGCCTGGCCGGTGACGGCGAACGACAGCCGTGCGGGATCGGGCAGTTGCACGGGAACGGGGGCGTCGGAGGCCAGCGGCGTGCCGTCGGGCGAGGTGATGGCCATGCCCTGGGCCGGGCCGGCCGAGGGCGTGGGCGTGGGCGGTGTTTCGGGTTCGGGCTTGGGAGCGGGCGGCGCCGGCGGTGTGGCCGGGGTTGGCTCGCTGCCGACACCCGTATCGGCAGCAGCACGGGCGGTTTCCGAGGCGTCCGATGCAGCAGGCTCCTGCGCTGCGGCCATCGGCAAGGGTTCGACGGTTTCGCGGATGGGCGTGTCCAGCGGCTCGGCCACGGGTGCGGTGGGCGCGGCGGGTGTCGGGCGCTGGACCTTGGGGCGAGGGCGGGGTTGCGGCTTGGGTACGGGCGCAGGTGTCTCGGGCGCGGCGGCAGGCGGGGGAGCGGGTGGCTCGGGCAGGGACAGCGCCCGTGTCTGCATGGCCGCCACCTCGGTGCGCGGTGCCGATACCTGGTTCCACAGCGGCAGGCCCAGCAGGGCCAGCGCATGGCCGCCCAGCACCACGGCGGTGAGGGCGGGCAGGGCGCGCTGGCGCAGGTGCATTTCAGGCATTCCAGCCCAGGTCCTGGGACAGCTGCACGCAGGCCTCGCGCAGGGGCGCATCGATGGCGCCGCCGTATTCGGGGTCGAAAGTGGCAATCGAGCCCAGCGTGGTCAGGCCCAGCACGATATGGCCCGAGGAGTCGAAGACCGGCGTGCAAAACGCCACGATGCCGGGCAGCACGGTATCGACCACGCGGGCGGTGCCGCGCTCGCGCACCTCGGCCAGCATGGCGTCTATGGCCTCGGGGGTGAGCGGCAGGTCCTTGCGCTGGATGCGGCGGGCCTTGTCCACCTCGGGCTCCAGCAGCGGGGCCGTGACCTCGCGCGGCAGCCAGGCCGCGAAGCAGCGCCCGGTGGCCGAGGCCAGCATGGGCATGACGTCGCCCAGGCGCAGGTTGGCGGTGACCGACTGCGCGCTTTCCTCCCAGTGCACGATGGTCGGCCCGTGGTTGCCCCAGACGGCGATGGCCGCCGTGTGGTGGATGCGCTCCATGAGCGCGGGCATGCGTTCGCGCGCCAGCCGCACGGGATCCAGCCGCGCCAGCGATGCCAGGCCCAGCTTGAGCGAGGCCGGGCCCAGGTCGTAGCGGGAGGTGCGCGCGTCCTGAGTAACCAGGCCGATGCGCTGGAAGCTCACGAGGTAGCGGTGCGCCTTGGCGGCGCTCATGCCGGCGTCGGACGCCAGGTCCTTGAGCATCTGCGGGCCCCGGGCGCGCGTCAGCGCCTCCAGCAATGTAAAACCGACCTCGACCGATTGAATCCCTGCGCGTTCCTTGTCCATTGCAATAGAATTTGGTTTTGTTTAGTTAAATCAATTTAACTTATCGTAATTCGTGGCTGCGTCGCCATGGGTATCCAGGCCGCTGCCCGGATGCCGTGGCGCGCGGCGGCGGCACGGGGGAGCAGCATGAAACTTGCCACATACAAGGACGGATCGCGGGACGGGCAACTGGTCGTGGTGTCACGCGACCTGAGCCAGGCCCATTATGCGACTGGCATAGCGAGCCGCCTGCAGCAGGTGCTCGACGACTGGAGCTACATGGCGCCCCAGCTGCAGGACCTGTACCACCTGCTCAACAGCGGCAAGGCGGTCCATGCCTTTGCCTTCGATCCGCGCCAGTGCATGGCGCCGCTGCCGCGCGCCTACCAGTGGGCCGATGGCTCGGCCTACATCAACCATGTGGAGCTGGTGCGCCAGGCGCGCGGCGCCGAGGTGCCCGCCAATTTCTACACCGACCCGCTGATGTACCAGGGCGGCAGCGACGATTTCCTGGGCCCCTGCGACGACGTGGTGGTGCCCAGCGAGTCCATGGGCATCGACTTCGAGGCCGAGATCGCCGTCATTACCGCCGACGTGCCCATGGGCGCCACGCCCGAGCGTGCGCTGGGCGGCGTGCGCCTGGTCATGCTGGCCAACGACGTGAGCCTGCGCAACCTGATCCCCAGTGAGCTGTCCAAGGGCTTCGGCTTCTTCCAGTCCAAGCCCGCCACCTCCTTCAGCCCCGTGGCCGTGACGCTGGACGAGCTGGGCGACGCCTGGAAGGGCGGCCGCCTGCACCTGACGCTGCAGTCCACCTGGAACGGCCGCAAGGTCGGCATGTGCGATGCGGGCGAGGACATGAGCTTTCACTTCGGCCAGCTCATCGCCCATATCTGCAAGACGCGCAATGTGCGCGCCGGCTCCATCGTGGGCAGCGGCACCGTGAGCAACAAGGGCGTGGAAAGCGGCAAGGGCAAGAACCGGCGCATGGAGTGGCCCAAGGGCTACAGCTGCATCGCAGAGAAGCGCTGCATAGAGACCATCCAGGACGGCGCGCCCAAGACCGAGTTCATGCGCTTTGGCGACACCATCCGCATCGAGATGAAGGGCAAGGACGGCCAGAGCATCTTCGGCGCCATCGACCAGAACATCGTCGAGCCTGCCGAATGAGCCGCGTCTGCGCACCCTGGTGGCGCCTGGCGGGCAGGTCGCTGCGCGCCGGCCTGGCCGCGCTGGCGCTGTCGCCGCTGGCCGCGGCATTCGCGGCGCCCCCGGCCGCGGACCCTGTCACCTGCCCGCCCGAGGCGCGCATGCCCGGCCCGGACGAGATCCGCGCCCTGCAGCGCAAGGCGCAGGACCGTGGACTGCTGTGGCACATCGAGCACCGGGGCCGCACCAGCTGGCTCTACGGGACCATGCACGCGGCCAAGCTCGACTGGAGCGTGCCCGGCCCCACGGTGGCGGACGCGCTGCGCGCCTCCGACAGCCTGGCGCTGGAGCTGAACATCCTCGATCCCGAGGTCATGAAGGTCTTGTTCGCAGGCATGCAGGCGCGGCCCGATGCGCCGCCGCTGCGCGGCGATCTCCAGCGCCGGCTTGAGGAGCAAAGGCGCCTGGCCTGCGCCGGCCCCGAGCTGGCCCTGCTGCGCCCCGACGCCCAGGTGATCTCCCTGTTGTCGCTGGCCGGCCGCAGCGAGGGGCTGGACGCGTCCTATGGCATCGATTTCTCGCTGGCCGGCGTGGCGCTGGCCCTGGGCAAGCCCGTGCTGTCGCTGGAGACACCCGAGCTGCAACTGCGCGAGCTGGTCTCGGACGACCCCGCGCGCGTGGCCGAGACGGTGGAGTCCGGCCTGCGCCAGCTGGAAAGCGGCATCGCCTCCCAGAAGCTGGGACTGATCGCACGCGTCTGGGCCGATGGCCGCATCCACCTGCTGGAGAGCCTGCCCGACTGGTGCGACTGCATGGCCAATGCCGCCGAGCGCGCCGACTACGACCGCATGGTCTATGGCCGCAACCCCGGCCTGGCGCGCGAAGTGGCGCGGCAGATCCGTTCCGGCCGCAGCGTGTTCGCCGCCGTGGGCGCCCTGCACATGGTGGGCACGCGTGGCCTGCCGGCGCTGCTGGCGGCCCAGGGCTTCAAGGTGCAGCGCGTGGAGTTCCCCGCAGCCAGCCCGCCCTGAAACATACGGCCGCCGCCTCCATGAACAAAAGCAACAGGGCGCGGCCAGGACCCATCCACACCCATCCCACAGGAGACAACAATGGACCGTAGACAATTCCTGGCCGCCGTGGCGGCCTCATCCGCCGGCATGGCCGCGCCTTTTGCACAGGCGCAGGACTGGCCCGCCAGCAACATCCGCTGGGTCGTGCCCTATCCGCCCGGCGGCGGCACCGACGTGCTGGCGCGCACCGTGGCCGAGGCCATGCGCCAGACGCTGAACCAGACCATCGTGGTGGACAACCGCCCCGGCGCCTCCACCAACATCGGCGCCCAGATCGTGGCCACGGCCAAGCCCGACGGCTACACCATCATGTCGGCCGACAACGCCGTGCTGGCCTACAACGAGCACCTGTTCAGCAAGCTGTCCTTCAACCCCGAAAAGGACTTCACCTACATCGGCGGCATCAGCCGCTTCCCGATGGCGCTGGTGGTGAACCCGAACTTCGAGGCCAAGACCTTCAAGGAATTCCTGGCCTACGTGAAGGCGCATCCGGGCCAGGTCAACTACGCCTCGCCCGGCAACGGCTCGCCCCACCACCTCGCCATGGAGATGTTCAAGAACCGCACGGGCACCTTCCTGACGCACATCCCCTATCGCGGCGCGGCACCCGCGCTGGCCGACGTGATGGGCGGCCAGGTGCCCTGCATGTTCCTGGACCTGGCCTCGGGCCTGCCCGTGATCCAGTCGGGCAAGGTGCGCGCCCTGGCCATCGGCACGGGCAAGCGCGTGCCCAGCCTGCCCGAGCTGCCCACGCTGGCCGAGGTCGGCGTGCCCGATACCGAGGTCTATGCCTTCCAGGGCATCCTGGGCCCGGCCAAGATGCCCCCGGCCGTGGTGCAGCGCCTGAACGCCGAGCTCAACAAGGCGCTGGCCAACCCCGCCGTGGTCAAGCGCATGCAGGACTTCGGCATGGAGGCGCTGCCCGGCACGCCCGAGCAGTTCCTGGCCATGTCGCGCGCGGAGTCCAAGCGCTGGGGGGCGATCATCAAGAGCGCGGGCGTCAAATTGGACTGACCCCCTGAGCGGCTGCGCCGCTTCCCCCTTCTCGCTTCGCGGAGGGGGACGACACCCTCGGTGCGGGGCGGCCCTTCCTCGGTGTCTCTGGGTTGGGCCGTGGCGGTTTTGGGGGCGGCGCCCGGCTTTGATCTGATGCGCTGGTGCTGCTTTTTTTTGGCGTTCCTGATTGCCAATCCAGCGATCAATCCAGCCATCAATCCAGCGCCTTCTGCCTGCGCATGGTGGTGAAAAGAACAGCCAGGCTGGCGGCGGCGCCGGCCACGCCCAGGGCGGCGAAGAGGGGGATGCCCCACAGGCGCGGGCCCATGGTCAGCAGGCCGGGGGCCAGGCCCAGGATGAAGGCGCCGGAGACCACGGCCAGGGCCAGGCGGGTGGCGGCGCGTTCCAGGGCCTGGGAGAGGCGGTCGATGTGGCGTATGTCCAGGTCGGCCTGCAGCCGGCCCGAGCGCAGTCTTTGCATCACCAGCCGCAGGGTGTGCGGCGCGTCGTCGGCCAGGTCCATCCATTGCGCCATGGCGGCGCGGCGCTGGCGCGCCAGGCTGCGCAGGGAGTAGCGCTGCAGCAGCTGGGCCTTGACCAGGGGCGTGGCCGTCTGCACCACGTCGAATTGCGGGTCCAGCTGCAGCAGCACCTGGTCGGCCGTGATCAGTGCCTTGAGCAGCAGCGCCATGTCGGCGGGCAGGGCCACGCCGGTTTCGCGGGCCAGGGCCATGAAGTCCTGCAGGGCGCGGGACATCACCAGGCGGCCGTTGCTGGCGCCGGGGCCATGGCGGGTCACGAAGCGGTCCACGGCAGCCTCGATGCGCGCGGCCGAGGGCGGGGCGCGGCCGGGCATTTCGCTTTCGGCGGCCCAGTCCAGCAGCACGCCCGAGAGGCTGCGGCCCTGGCCCTCGACCAGGGCGCGCATCAGGCCCAGCACCTGGCGGCGGCGCTGGGGAGACAGCCGCCCGACCATGCCGAAGTCGATGAAGCCGACGCGGTTGCCGGGCAGGGCCAGCAGGTTGCCCGGGTGCGGGTCGGCGTGGAACAGGCCGTCGCGCAGCACCATCTGCAAAAACGCGCAGGCGCCACGGCGCGCCAGCAGCGGGCCGTCCAGCGCGGGGTCCGCGCCCACGGCCGAGGCCGGCACGCCCGGCACGAAGTCCTGCACCAGCAGGCGCGGCCCGCTCAATGCCCAGTGGATGGCCGGCACGACGATCTCGGGCTGGGCCGCGAAGTGCCGCGCCACGGCGTCGCCGTTGTGGGCTTCGACGGTGAAATCCAGTTCCTCGCGCAGCGCCTGGCCCAGCTGGCGCGTGACCTCGCGCGGGCGGTAGCGTGCCAGCTGCGGCCATTGTTCCTGGGCCAGCAGCGCCAGGTGCTCTAGCAGGCGCAGGTCGGCCTCGATCTGGGGGCGCAGGCCGGGGCGCTGGACCTTGACCACGACTTCGATGTCGGCAGCGCGGGCCGCAGGGGGGCTGTCGCTGCCGCTGCCGTCCTCCCGGCCTTCCCGGTCATCCCGGTCATCCCGTTCTTCAACCGCAGGCAGCCGCGCACGGTAAACCTGGGCCATGGAGGCCGAGGCCAGCGGCACGGGATCGAAATGCGTGAACACCTGCTCCACGGGCAGGCCCAGCGACTGCTCGATCAATGGCTGGGCCGTCTCCCAGGGCAGCGGGGCGGCGTGGCTGTGCAGTTGCTGCAGGGCGGCCGTCCATTCGGGCGCGAGCAGGTCCGAGCGCGTGGCCATGATCTGGCCCAGCTTGACGAAGCTGGGGCCCAGGTGTTCGAGGGCCATGCGCAGGCGCTCGGGGCGGCTGGCATCCAGCGGATGCTCGGGATGGGGCTGGCTGCCGCGCGGCGCGAAGCGGGCCAGGCCCAGCGTGTCGACCAGGTCGGCCAGCCCGAAGCGCAGCAGCACGCCGACGATTTCCTGCAGCCGGGCACGGTCGCGCACGGCGACCACGGCGGTTTGCAGCATGGGCATCTCCTGTCGGTGGTGGCAATGCGGTCCATTGTGCCGATGCGCCAGACGCCATTGCGCAGGAATCGCCCGCCTCCGGGGCGGGGCTCAGGCCAGCCGCTGCACCTGCACCGCGCAGTCGTAGAAGCTGGGCGCGCGGCCCAGGTCGGTCAGGCGCTGGTGGGTGAGCTCGTTGACATTGGTGCCGTTGTCGCCGTGCTTGCGCCACCAGATGCCCAGGCCGTTGACCACGCCACGGCGCGCGCGGCCGTTGAGGGTGGCGTGGCATTCGTAGCTGCCCCGGTCGTTGAAGACGCGCACGCGGTCGCCCTCGGCCACGCCGCGCGTGGCGGCGTCGTCGGGGTGCAGTTCCACCAGCGGGCGGCCTTCCATGGTGCGCAGGCTCTTGACGTTGACGAAGCTGCTGTTGAGAAAGTTGCGTGCCGGCGGCGAGATCATGGCCAGCGGGTAGCGCGCATCCGTTTCGGCGGTTTCGTAGTTGGGCAGGTAGTCGGGCAGCGGGTCCATGCCGCGCCGCGCCAGCTCGGCGCTGGTGAATTCGCAGCGGCCCGAGGGCGTGGCGAAGCCGCCCTCGGCAAAGGGGGCCTCGGGCAGGGCCAGGGTGGCAAAGCCCTTGTCCAGCAGCTCGTCGAAGTCCACGCCGCGCCCCTCGAAGGCTTCGCGGCACAGTTGCTCGTCTCCCGTCTGGAAATGGGCAGCGGCAAAGGCGTCGTCATGCCGCGCCATGTGCGCGGCCAGGTCGCGGAAGATCTGGCCGTTGCTGCGCGCCTGGCCCAGCGGCGCGATGGCGGGGCGGTTGAGCAGCACGTCGGTATGCCCGTAGCTGCCGTGGATGTCCCAGTGCTCGATCTGCGTGGTGGCCGGCAGCACGTAGTCGGCCAGGTCGGCCGTGTCGGTCATGAACTGCTCCAGCACCACGGTGAAAAGGTTCTCGCGCGCAAAGCCGGCCACGACCTTGGCCGACTCGGGCGCCACGGCCACGGGATTGCTGTTGTAGACCACGATGGCGTCCACGCGCGGCCCGAAGCCGTTGCCGCCTTCGTGCAGCAAGGCGTCGCCGATGGTGCTCATGTTGATGGTGCGCGGGCGGCGCTCGCCCAGCAGGTGCGGCATCTGCAATCGGGCGCGCTGCGCGGGCAGGGCGCCCGAGGCGGACAGCAGCAGGCCGCCGGCACGGTGGCGCCAGGCGCCCACCAGGGCCGGCAGGCAGGCGATGGCGCGCACGGCATTGCCGCCGCCGCGCGCGCGCTGCACGCCGTAGTTCAGCCGGATGGCCGCGGGCGTGGTGGTGCCGTAGTCGCGCGCCAGCTGGCGGATCTGCTCCACGGGCAGGCCGCAGACCTGGGCCGCGCGCTCGGGCGGCCACTGCAGGGCGCGGGCCTTGAGTTCCTCCCAGCCCAGCGTGTGGCGCGCAATGTAGTCATGGTCCAGCCAGCCGTGCGTGATCAGCTCGTGCATCAGGGCCAGTGCCAGGGCGGCATCGGTGCCGGGCAGCAGCTGCAGGTGCTCGTGGCATTTGTCGGCGGTCTCGGTCTTGCGCGGGTCTATGCACACCAGGCGTGCGCCGTTGCGCTTGGCCTCCAGCGCATAGCGCCAGAAATGCAGGCTGCTGCCGATGCTGTTGCTGCCCCAGATGAGGATGAGCCGGCTTTCGGTGAAATGCTCCACGCGCATGCCCAGCTTGCCGCCATAGGTCAGGTTCAGGGCCTCGCCCCCGGCGCTGGAGCAGATGGTGCGGTCCAGCAGCGAGGCGCCGAGCTGGTGGAAGAAGCGCCGGTCCATGCTCTCGCCCTGCACCAGGCCCATGGTGCCTGCGTAGCTGTAGGGCAGGATGGTTTCGGGATCGCGCGCCGCCAGCGCGTGCAGCCGGGCGGCGATGTCGGCCAGCGCCTCGTCCCAGCCCACGGGCTCGAACTGCCCGGAACCCTTGGGTCCCACGCGGCGCAGCGGGGTGAGCACACGCTCGGGGTGGTAGCTGCGCTCGGTGTATTTGCTGACCTTGGCGCAGAGCACGCCGCCCGTGTGCGGATGGTCGGGGTTGCCCTGGACTCTTTTGGCGATGCCGTCTTCGACCGTGGTCACCAGCGAGCAGGTATCGGGGCAGTCATGGGGGCAGGCGCCCAGCACCTGTGAGGTGGCCTGGAGTGGGGGCGTGGCGGAGGACATGGTGGCAGCGGTCTCGGACAGGGTGGGGACTTTGCGAAAGAACCGTGAAAGCCGGAAAAACAGGAAAAGGCCGTCACGGGCAAGGGGCGGTGCCGGTCTTGCATGCCGCAATCGCCGCTTGTCTTTATTATGCGGACCCTTGCAGCCGGCTGCACGCAGCAACGGCGCCGATTCCAGTGACAAAAACAGGCAAGTTCATGCTCCGACCCAAGACGGCGTTCAGCCGCAGACAGTTCATCGCAGCCAGCACGGCGGCTGCCGCCACCTGGACCGGCGCAGTGTGCGCCCAGGACGCGGGAGGCACCATTGTGCTGGGCCAGTCCTGCCCGTTGACCGGGTCTGCAGCGCAGATCGGCCAGCCCTTCCATGAAGGCGCCAAGCTGTACTTCGAACAGCTCAACGCGCAGGGGGGTATTGCCCGGCGCAACATCGAACTGCGCGTGATGGACGACGGCTACGAGCCCGAGCGCTGCGCGGCCAATACCCAGCGCTTCCTGTCCGACGACGTGTTCGCGCTGTTCGGCTACGTGGGCACGTCCACCAGCATGGCCGCGCTGCCGCTGCTGCAAAAGGCGCGCGTGCCCCTGTTCGCGCCGCTGACGGGCGCCGACGCGCTGCGCCAGCCCCAGCTGGCCCAACTGGTCTTCAACGTGCGCGCCTCCTATGCCGACGAGACGGCGCTGATGGTGCGGCACCTCACGGGCCTGGGCCTGAAGAAGGTGGCCGTGCTGCACCAGAACGATGCCTATGGCGAATCGGGCCTGGCCGGCGTCAAGGCGGCGCTGGCCGCCAAGGGGCTGGAGCCCGTGGGCGCGGCCACGGTGGAGCGCAACTCGAACAATGTGGCGGCGGCCGTCAAGACGCTGGTGCCGCTGGGCGCCGATGTGATCGTGCAGATCGTCACCTACTCGGCCAGCGCGGCCTTTGTGCGCGCGGCGCGCCAGGCGGGCTTTGGCGGGCAGTTCTACAACGTCTCCTTCGTCGGCTCGCAGGCACTGGCGCAGACGCTGGGCAAGGATGCCGAAGGGGTGGTCGTCACCCAGGTCGTGCCCTCGCCCTTCCAGACCTCGCGCCAGATCACGCGCGATTTCCTGGCGGCCATCCAGAAGGGCGGCGGCAAGCTGACGCCCAACTACTCCAGCATGGAAGGCTATCTGGCGGCACGCGTGTTCGCCGATGCGCTGCGCCAGGCCTCGGCCTCGGGCAAGCCCACGCGCGACGGCCTGGTGGCCGCGCTCGACGCCATGCACGGCCAGCAGGTGGCCGGCTTCCCGCTGGCCTTCAAGCCGCAATCGGCCAAGCCGCGCTTCGTGGAGTTGTCCATGCTGACCGGCGACGGCAAGGTCCGGGTGTAGGCTTGCAGCATTGGAGAAGGGCCGGGCCCCTTTCCCGGCTTTCCCTTCGGGTTGGCTCTGCGCGCAGGCGCTCGCGGCGTTGCAGCGCTTGCCAAGGCATGAGCCTTGGCGGCGCACTGCGCCTTGCGATCACCAGCGCGCAGA
>JGI11944J13513_1002876_pt1 | contig 11426 bp, 15 predicted proteins | sample TerdegcoTASludge_FD_13513 | JGI IMG/M metagenome (IMG submission 13513) | reverse complement strand
ACGTATTATCAGGTAGTCAATGAAACAGTAATGAAGGAAGTAGGCGGACTTCATAGCGCAAAATGTATCATATATAGCGTAGACTTTGATGAGATAGAAAAATGCCAATCAAGCGGGCAATGGGAAAAAAGCGGAGAAATCCTTTCCGATGCTGCCAGAAAACTGGAAGCCGCAGGTGCAGATCTTATAGTAATATGTGCAAATACTATGCATAAAGTGGCTGCTCAGATACAAAGCAGTATTTCAATACCTCTTATCCACATAGCAGAAGTGACAGCTAAAGAAGTAATGGACAATGGAATAAAAAAGATAGGGCTTCTTGGCACAAAATATACAATGGAACAGGATTTTTATAAAAAGATCCTTATTGATAAAGGCTTAGAAGTAATGATCCCTGATAAAGATGACCGAGTTTTTATCAATGACGTTCTATATAATGAAACAGGGCTTGGCATACTTAAAGAAAGTTCCAAAAAAAGATTTCTTGAAATAATAGACAAATTGGTTGACGATGGTGCTGAGGGTGTAATACTCGGTTGCACCGAAATAGGCCTTCTAATAAATCAAAACGATACGAAAACACCTCTATTTGATACAACGCTTATACATGCTGCAGCTGCAGCGCATTATGCAATAAACGATTAATCTCAAAATGGTGTAGTATGCAAAAGGATATATTTAATATCTTTGCTCTTGCTTATGATCCTGATAGCGCTGTTAAAATGGCTGCATACATGAAAAACAGATTCCCTTTTTTGGGTATAAATAAGCCAAAACGAGTTGAGCTGAGCAAAGACTATCTAAAAGAAAAGAAAAAAGATCTGGAAATAGACTGGGATTTTATTTTTAAATGCTATTCCATGAAGGAAAGAGAATATCATTATCTTGCCATAGACTATCTCCTTTCAGTTAAAAATTTACTTAAAGCAGACGATATTACGAAAATCGAAAAGCTTATCACAGATAACTCATGGTGGGACAGCGTAGATAGTATAGACAGCATACTGGGCGATATGGTAATAAGATTTCCTGAGCTTAAGCCCATCATGCTTGATTTTGCTGCAAGCAATAACATTTGGCTTAGGCGAAGCGCTATAGACTTTCAGTTAAAATATAAAGATAAAACAGATACCATTCTTCTAAGTCAGATAATTGAATTGAATCTTGGTTCAAATGAATTTTTTATAAATAAAGCAATAGGCTGGATACTTCGTGAATATTCAAAGACAAACAAAGAATGGGTTAAAGTATTTATACAAACACATAATCTTTCAGCTTTGAGTGCGCGTGAAGCCAGTAAATACATATAGATATATGAGTTTAATCATCGATAAGAGGAACGAATATGCTTATATGCGCAATAGTATCTATCACAGCAGCCTTATTTTTTATACAATAGGCGTCTGGAGCGAAAAACTGCAAAGCAGTCTTAAAAGATGGCATATTATTATGTTTTGGATAGGACTTATATTCGATACCACAGGTACAACGCTTATGAGCAAAATATCAGGCGATGTATTTCAGTTCAATTTTCACGGTATAAAGGCATATTAGCAATAGTGCTCATGCTTGTTCATGCTCTACGGGCCACAATAGTACTTATAAAAAACAATATTAATCAAAAAAGCAATTTCCATAAATTAAGCATTTTCGTGTGGCTCATCTGGCTCATTCCTTTTGTTTCGGGAATGATTTATGGGATGGCGCATTAAACCGCTCTTAAATAAAAATTTTCTATAAAATAAAACTTAATTATTATTATTAATTTTAAGAAAGAGGGAGCTTAGAAAAATGATACGTTTTGAATGCGATTACAGCGAAGGCGCACACCCGCTAGTACTTAAAAAACTAGTAGAAACTAATTTGGAACAGACACCCGGCTATGGCATGGATGAATATTGTGCAAAAGCCATATCTCTGATCAAAAACGAATGCAAAAGACAAGATATAGATGTTCATTTCCTTGTTGGAGGTACTCAAACAAATCTTACAGTTATTTCTGCTGCGCTTCGCCCTCATCAAGGAGCCATATCTGCTCAAACAGGGCATATAAATGTTCATGAAAGCGGTGCAATAGAAGCGACCGGTCATAAAGTGCTTGCGCTGCCCACAAATGACGGAAAAATAACGGCAAAACAGATACAGGATTATTACGATTCGCATTTCAATGATATTACACAGGAGCATATGGTCCAACCTAAGCTCGTATATATAACACAGTCAACTGAAATAGGCACGGTATATACAAAAGCAGAGCTCACTGCAATATATGAAACATGCAAGAAGAATGATCTTTATCTTTTTATAGACGGTGCCCGCTTAGGCTATGCTATCTGCAGCGAAGGAAGCGATTTGGATCTTGCTACGATAACAAATCTTTGTGATGTATTCTATATAGGTGCAACAAAAATAGGCATACTTTTTGGAGAAGCAGTAGTAATAGTAAATGACGACCTCAAAAAAGACTTTCGCTACCTTATGAAGCAAAAAGGGGGACTGCTTGCAAAAGGCAGACTGCTTGGACTTCAGTTCATGGCTCTTTTCGAAGACGGCCTTTATTATGAGATGTCAAAGCATGCAGATAAAACCGCTATGAAAATAAAAGATGCCTGCATAAAAAAAGGTTACAAAATGCTTACTGATTCACCTACAAACCAACAATTTCCTATAATGCCCGACACAGTCCTTGAAAAACTGAGTAAGGATTTTGCTTATTCATACTGGCAGAGGATTGACGAAAAAAATAGTGCGGTCCGTTTTTGTACAAGCTGGGCTACTAATGAAGCAGATGTCGACAAATTAGTGGAAGCAATCGAAAAAGCTTAAAAGTTTATATTTCATCATATAGATATATAAATTAGTTAGGAGGTCAGAACATGGATACAAAAGTAACATTAAGCAGCCTTTCTATAAAAGCTACTGTTGGTGGAATGTCTGACATTGAATCATTCGATCCTGAAAAAACAGTTTATAAAGCAGATGTGCAAGGTGATATAGATAAAATTTCGCTCATGCCTGTCGCAGATAAAAACTGCAGCGTAACTATAAACAGCAATGAAGTCGCTATCGGTGAAGAATATCTATGTGATCTTGCTGCCGGCGAGAACAAATTCGATATAGTTGTAACTAAGGCTGAATATTCAAAAGATTATACTGTTTACATAACAAAAGAAAATATACAGCCTGTAATAGACAAATTCCAAAGGACTAAGTTTGCCGATCCAAAAACAGGGGTAACGTTAAACTATAATCTGTTTGTGCCGGATGATTATGACGGCAGCAAATCATATCCTCTTGTACTGTTCCTGCACGGTGCCGGTGAACGCGGTGACGACAGTCTAAGCATACTAACGGCAAACCAAGGGGCAACAGTTTGGGCTAAGGAAACTGAGCAAGCAAAACGGCCTTGTATAGTATTGGCTCCGCAGTGCCCTGCAGAGAGAGGCTGGACTTCTCTTATGCTTACCCGCGATGATCCGTTCAGACCTCTTGATGAGCTTGAAACCGTATACGATCTAATTCATATAATTACCCGGAAATACAACATAGATAAAAAGCGTCTTTACTGCACCGGACTTTCAATGGGCGGATTTGGTTCTTGGGCCCTAAATATAAAATATCCTGATTTATTCGCCGCAGTAGCCCCCATATGCTCATACGGCGATACCAAAGAAGTCAAAAAAATCGCCAAAAAACCTATATGGGTAATGACTGCTGAGGAAGATCCATTGGTAAATGTACAGCTTGTACGCGACACTGTTGACGCACTCAAAGCAGCAGGCGGCAATCCAATATATACAGAATTTCCAGCGGGCACATATTTTTACCCGATGGCACATTTTTCATGGGTACCTGCCTATGCAAACGAAAAATTCAGAGAATGGCTGTTTAGTCAAAAATTAAGTGATTAGATAGGTTTATTAGCTGCTATGTTTAATAATGAGCGGCTGAATTTGCATTAAGTTTTAAGAAGGAGCGAAAAATGCGATACGAAAAATATGACGGGCAGCTTATCGAGCCTCTTATTGAGCTTGACACAGAAGCTGCAAGAGACTTTTACGATCTAATAAAAGATGTTTATTCGATAGATGATTTTTATGATATAAATAATTATTATGAAAATGGAGAATTTTATCTGGTATTTGACGATGAAAGCAATATCATAGGTACTTTCGCATATGAAATAAAAGATCCGGGAGTTGCGGAACTTAAACGCTTACGCATAAAAAAAGAACTGCGCGAACAGGGCAGCAGAGATATTCTTAATTTTATTGAAACAAGAATGAAATCCAAAGGCATCAGGACTCTCGTTTTAAGCACATCAATAACGAGAGAAAGTACTCGCAAGTTTTACGCAAAAATGGGTTTTGAAGAAGTCGACGCAAAACCGTTTGAAAGCGTTCAACTTATATTTTACAAAAAAAATATAGTATTGCTGAGAAGCGAAAAAACTAAACAGATGATTAGCTGCTGTGGAAAGGTATGTTCTGACTGCACATATTATCCAATTAAATGCCAGGGCTGCGATGAATCTAAGGGCAAACCTTTCTGGACAACATATGCGTGGATTAGTGAGTGCCCAATATATACTTGCTGCATAAATGGGAAACAATATGATCATTGCGGCATGTGTAAAGATTTGGCCTGCAGCAGATATGATCAAATCAAAAAGCCTAATGTTTCCGATATAGATCATGCGCAATCCATTATAGACAGGATAAGTATTTTAAAAGAATTATAGGATGGAATCTTCCGTCCTATTTTTTATCCTCCTAAAGTTACTTCCTGTTGCCGATACCATTCTAACGCTTCGTATAAATGCTCTTTCTTAAAATCAGGACACATATCATATATGACATAAAAGTCAGCGTAAATTGATTGCAAAGGTAAAAACCCTCTCATTCTTCTGCGTCCACCCCATCTTATTATAAGGTCTATTCGTGATATGTCAGCAGAAGCGATTTTTTCAATAAAATTACTATTACTTGCTTTAGAATTGACGCATTTGCTTATATCCCAGCTAAAGCCATAATTGACAAGAAAATTTGCTTTTATAAGATCCTTGCCAAATGAGATCCTTTTTTTGTGTACCACAAAAGCTCTTTAGGAAAAATCGGCGAATCTATATTGCCTATGATTAAAAGAATTGCATCTTTGCCTGCAAGCTGCATGACCGAATCCACGCATGCTTTTTGAAAAGCTTTTGTTTGTACTGAAGGCCTTTATGTATTATCCTGCTTGAACCCATGAAATGTCAGTCCCTCTATTCCCAAGTTTATACACTTTTTATATAATTCAAATCACGGTTCAACGCCATATTTATAACCATCTTGTTTCTGCAGTCCGTTTCTAAGTTCCCATCTCCTGTTACCGTCAGGCATTACTCCTATATGCTTTGGTAATATTTGAAAATTCAGCATGCCCTACCTTCCCTTTTAAAATATAAATTGTAAAGTATGGTTTAACTGTTAATAGTTTGTTTATTCACATAAAAATAATTCTTTGATTATCGGAAACCAATCGTGAAAAATTGCGCATATCTTAACATATTAATTATAAAAGAGCTTGCCCATAGATATCCTAGAGCAATCGTTTTTCTGTTTTTTCATGATATTAAAACGCAGATATGCATAAAGATTAAATAACTTTTGAAATAAAACAATCAGTCATGTAGAAATTAATTAAATATTTTGCTATCTATAGAATGCTTGCTTTATTATCCCTTTTGACATCTTATCTGCAATAACTAATATCTTATCTTCTATGCTGTCAAACTGCATTATTTCTGCTTCATATTGACCATTAAGCCTCTCTGTTATTTCATTCTCAGTCATTTTTATATGTTCATATAATAGCGTCTGCCACTCGTGTCCGCTCCAATATGGATTTATGCCGGATAAAAAGCCTGCTATATTGTCGGCATTATCATACCACTTTATTCTGCCTTTTTTGACCGCCGCCGTATTTCCTGCTTTCACATCACTAATGAATTTTGTTGCGATAACAATATACTGCTGAAGAAGTTTCTCAAATTCTTCAGCTTTCTCTGCCCCATAAAATGGCCTGAAAGCTTTTGCAAAGTCGTTTGGATTCTGAAGCAGTCTTTTGGCTACTCTTGGCAGATCGTTCAGCTCGGAAGAAACGCTTATTATAAGAGATCTAGTCCATAATACATTTTGATGCCAAAGCTTTCTAAATGCATTGATCAAATCAACTTGGTTAGCCGTATAAGTTTCTTTGATTTTTTTTGAAGCCCCAGCCATAATTGTATCCTCCTAATAATTCGATTTATGTTATTATAACTATGTGATTGCTGAATTTTTGGTTCAGTTTTTATCATTTTATTCTTTAAGAAGAAACTTAATGATATATTCTAATTTTTAATAAGGAGAATCAACCGTATATGGAAGGGCTTAATAAATATGAAGTACTGAAGAATATCTTAGAAGATGTTCAAAACGAGATTTTTGACGAAGATATCATTCATACATTATTGGAACAGAAAGTTTCAAAAATCCGGCGCTTGAAAAAAACACATTAGGACAAAGAGCAGCAGATAAGCTTGCCAAATTTGCAGGAAGCTGGACATTCGTAATAATATTTACCTTTACGCTTATTGCCTGGATAATAATAAATGTATATTTCCTATCGCAGCCTTTTGATCCGTATCCTTTTATATTGCTGAATTTAGTTTTATCGTGTATAGCCGCTATTCAGGCACCGCTCATTATGATGAGCCAGAATAGACAGAAAGAAAAAGACAGAGAGCGCAGTGAAAATGATTACAGAGTAAATCTAAAATCTGAATTCATTATCGAAGATCTTTATAGCAAAATAGATGAGCTCATTAAAAATCAAAGGTTAATAATTAAAAACATACAAGGGAACGAGCAAAAGCACCCTGAAAAAGGAGTTAAGGAGTAAAATGATTTCAATAGACTATTTACTTTCGTTCAAGGATTCGACAGATGAACTTGCAAAGGAAATCAACTCGGAAGACATAGCTTTCCTTGTTGATCTTTTAAATGAAAAAAATGATGATTTCAGGTATCCCGCCTTTCTTACTCTGCAGAAAAGAAGCCGGCTGTTGCCGGATGTCTATAAGTATTTCGATACTTTCGTAAATAAAATGGACAGTGATAATTCCTATCAAAGAAGTATAGGGATAATCCTCATTTCTGAAAATATAAAATGGGATAAAGAGAATAAATTTGATACGATAGCAAACAAATATATTTCGCACTGCAACGATGAGAAATTCATTACAGCACGTCAGACCATCCAGAGCATAAACACATGGCTTAGCTTAAAACCAAACCTTTTCCCGGTTATTACTGATGCGCTTACCGGCATAGATGTATCTTCAAGAAAAGATACTCAGCGGAAATTGCTTCTTATGGATATATTAACGATTTTATCCAAAATTCAAAAAGCAGAACCACATGAAAAAATCATTAAATATATGCTTTCCGCTTTGAGCGATGGATATCTGGATGCAAAGTCTATTAAGTTAGTAAAAAGCATGTTTGAATAAGCAAAATTATTGGAGAAATTTTAAAGCTGCTAGACAAATTAAAAAAGTACTCTGACCCCTCTTACGATTTGAATGGAATGAGTGCTCTGTTTTGCAAGCAATGAATGTGGCATGAACCTTTCACATCAGACATTTAAGATAATTGCGGCTTTGGCGGCAGAATGAACATCTAAAATGTATGCGGTGCTGTTTCAGGTTCTATTACGGCTGCATCATTGATATTTACAAATAATAGTGGTCATGAAAGCAAACACGCTGGTGGGCTAACAAAAGAATTCTTTTACAATTTGAAAGTACAATGGGTGCAGCGAATTGTAAAGAACTGAAAGAGAAATACAATGCCGAATGTAATAATAAGGCATATATATACTTGAAGCAGCAGCCAAAGTTTTGGGCGAAATCGTAACAAAAGAAAAAACTATAAACTAAAATCATTATTTTTTAAAACCTGCTTAGCGGCAGTTTTTTTTTATTTTCCCATTGACAAGCAAAAAAACAGATTGTATATTGTATATAAAGTATATATATAATATTGCAAGGGATAAAACCGTGGATATAATAATAAGTAATTCAAGTGACAAGCCTATATACGAGCAGATAACTGCTCAGATAAAGAACCAGATAATAAATGGCTACTTACAGGAAGGCGATGCTCTTCCTTCTATGCGGCTTCTTGCAAAAGAACTCCGAATAAGTGTAATTACCACAAAACGTGCGTATGAAGATCTTGAGCGTGATGGATTCATAGAAACGATCGTAGGCAAAGGCAGTTTTGTAGCCAGAAAAAATATAGAGTTTATAAGGGAACATCAACTGCGCAATGCTGAAGACCTTCTGCAGCAAGCAGTCGATATCGCAAAAAGCAGCGGAATCACATATGAAGAGCTACTGGATATGTTAACGGTACTATTTAAGGAGGATTAATGATGGATCTAAACTTAGAGATAGAAAATCTGTCAAAAAGATACAATAGCTTTACATTGAAAAACATCAGTTTTAATGTGCCAAAAGGCTGTATCATGGGCCTTATAGGCGAAAATGGTGCAGGTAAAACAACAACGATAAAACTTATTTTAAATCTTATAAAAAGAGACAGCGGAAATATAAAAATATTTGGTCTGGATAATATTGAAAACGAAAAAGAAATAAAACAGCAAATAGGCGTTGTACTCGACGAAAGCTATTTTCATGACAATTTAAAACCGCTTAGCATTTCAAAAATAATGCAAAATATATTTGAAAACTGGGACGATCAACTTTTTGACAACTACCTTAGCAAATTCAGCCTGCCCAAAAATAAAACAATAAAAGAATATTCGAAAGGAATGAAAGCAAAACTCTCTATCGCTACCGCTCTTGCGCATAAGCCAAAGCTGCTTATATTGGATGAAGCAACAAGCGGGCTAGATCCTGTTATAAGAAGTGAGATTTTGGATGTATTTCTTGATTTCATACAAGACGATGAACACTCCGTTCTCATATCTTCTCATATAACAAGCGATCTTGAGAAAATATCGGATTATATAACATTCATAAATGATGGCAGCATAATATTCAGCGAATCAAAAGATAATCTTATCTATAATTATGGGCTTTTAAAATGCAAAATCAACGAATTCGATAACATAGACAAAAAAGATATTATCAGATACAAAAAGAACGATTTCAATTACGATATCTTAGTAAAAAATAAGCAAGAGATGAAGATAAAATATAAAAACTATATAATAGACAGCATCAATCTTGAAGATATAATGCTGCTTTACATAAAGGGGACAGTAAAATGAAAGGTTTAATCGTGAAAGATTTATTCAATTTAAAAAAATACAGCAAATCAGTCATGCTTATTCTTGCTTTCTATATGCTCTATGCCGTAATGATGGACAGCTCAATGTTTATGGCAGGTATGATAATAATGCTGACAACCATGATGTCGATAACATCGTTTTCCTATGACGATTTAGCAAAATGGGATAAATATGCCTTGTCATTTCCAATAACCAGAAAAGAAATGGTGCTTAGTAAATATCTCCTGGCTTTATTGCTTTCCATCGTTGGCGTCATTATTGCTTTTGCTGCTTCATTGCTTATCTCCAAAATAAAAACTCCTGTAGATATGAATGAACTGCTTGTAGTTTCATATGTCTTGCTTATAGTAGCGCTCGTATTTATCTCTATACTTCTGCCTCTTATCTATAAATTCGGAGTAGAAAAAAGCAGGGTACTCATCATTGCTGTTTTCGCAGTGCCCGCTGCAATATTCTTTGTTTTGACAAACGCTGGTTTTCAAATGCCGACAGAAAGTCAGCTTATGATTCTACTGCAGTTTTCACCTATCATACTGCTTGTGATTTTATTTATATCGTTTTATGTTTCAGTTAATATTTATAAAAGCAAAGACCTTTAAAATATGCAATAAGAAATCAGGGTAGAAGCCTGGTTTCTTATATTCTTTTAACGTGTTGTTATTTTTGCATTTTTGTATCACTTAAAACCTTAAAAAGGCTGTTAAGAGGTCTTTTTATTAATCTATACTTACTCCGCAGCTCATATATCCTATAAATAATTTAGCGTCACTCCTGAAATAACTTCTGATAAAAAAACAAGCATTAACCTAGTACCGCATAAATAGGTATTGACAGTGCCCGTTATACCGCTTAATGGCATACCGCCCCCCACGTAATGTTAGGTTCAATAATACAATTGCCAGCAAAATAGGCAAAAGATATTATCAGGTATAGATGAACTGTATAACTGTACGCTAACCTAAGCAGTAGAATCAGCTAGTGATAACTCCAGCCCTGCGGTGCAATATGCAGCGATTGATGTAATTGTACCGCTTCTTGGCACCTGAAAGGCATTGCTAGAATAATTCATCTACAGCCTGAATCAATGTATTGCTTTAAAAACCGCCGCCATCCTTACATATGGTAAGCCGAACTCATCTGTACTCAGCTTTCACGCTGAGCCTGACGCAAAAGGTATTATTGCGCCTATGCCAAGCGAAGCCTATGGGCCCGTATTTCCTTTGCTCCTTGAGGACCTGTCGGTTCTGCCGGCCTTCCCTGTTTCACCTTTTGAGCCCTGTGGCCCCTGTGTTTCGGCGGCCTGTTGGGGAACTGGAGGCCCAGGACATTACATGGAGGTTTGCTGGGGAACACGGCATACAAAGATCGTTCTCACGATACCCATCTTCGTATCTGTTCTATTAAATAGCCTCACAACTGACGCATAATTTTTATTTGAGTCTATTTCGTTTCTGCAGAATTGTTTGTGTTTACGGATATTCTTTTATAATATTTAATTTTTCACCACATTAAATATCTCATTACCTTCAAAATAAACATAATCTTTCGAAATACCATAAGTAGATGCATTTTCAATAAAAGGCCCTATCAAAAAAACAGGCTCATATTATATAAGCCTGTTTTTTTTCTATCCACCTATCTTTTGTATCAAAACTGAAGCATTAACAGATGGCTGCGTTCCGCCTGTTGTTGTTGTTAATATAATAGATGCATTACTTGTATGATTCTTAACAGTCAGCACATCATCTGCATAAGCGTATATTATGACCATCCCCGGGTTTGTATCGTTACCGGATTGAATCCCATAAGTTGCTCCTGCAATTGCGTCTGTATTCAAATATAATGTAAATTGATTATTCATGGTACCTGAAACTTTGAACCATATAGCATAATAACCATCGCTGCCAATAATAATTTCTGCATTTCCTTCCGTATGAGCGATAGTCCCTATAATGATACCATTTGTGCTGAATGTTACGTTTGATTCAACAGCAACGGTTTGCTTGCCTATATTATAAATGTAAGCATACTCGGCTATTCCTCCTGCCGGACCTGCCGGACCTTGCGGACCTGCTGGACCTGCT
>JGI11944J13513_1002874_pt1 | contig 11431 bp, 9 predicted proteins | sample TerdegcoTASludge_FD_13513 | JGI IMG/M metagenome (IMG submission 13513) | reverse complement strand
GCCGCCGTGCCGCAGCCAGGGCAGGCCGCAGGCTCGTCGCGCAGGCGCAGCGGCCGCAGGGCCTCGAAGCCGCCGCATTGCGCGCAGTCGTAGTCGTAGGTGGGCATGGGCGGGCTCCTTGGCGTCAGCGCAGGTCGGGGGACAGGGGCATGTCCACGCTGCCGTCGAACTGGACGACGGGCCCCGCCGCGTTGGGGTTGATGTCGAAGTCGAAGATGCCCGTGGGCAGCCACAGCGTGGCGCAGGAGTTGGGCACGTCCACCACGCCGCTGATATGGCCCTGCACGGGCGCCGTGCCCAGGATGGAATACGCCTGGGCGCCGCTGTAGCCGAACTTCTTCAGGTATTCGATGGCGTTCAGGCAGGCCTGGCGGTAGGCCACGTTGACATCCAGGTAGTGCTGCCTGCCGCTCTCGTCCACCGAGATGCCCTCGAAGATCAGGTAGTCGTCATAGCGCGGCGTGATGGGGCTGGGCTTGAAGATGGGGTTCTTGATGCCGTACTTGGCCATGCCGCCCTTGATGAGGCCGACCTTCATGTGCACCCAGCCGGCCATCTCGATGGCGCCGCAGAAGGTGATCTCGCCATCGCCCTGGCTGAAGTGCAGGTCGCCCACGCTCAGGCCGGCGCCGTCCACATAGACCGGAAAGAACACCTTGGCGCCGCGCGAGAGGTCCTTGATGTCGCAGTTGCCGCCATGCTCGCGCGGCGGCACGGTGCGCGCGCCTTCGGCGGCGGCCTTGTCGCGCGCTTCGCCGCGCATCTGGCCCATGTGGGCCGTGCCGGCCGACGGCGGGTTGGCCAGGCCGGGCACGCGCTCGGGATCGGTGGCGATCAGGGCGCGCTCGCGCTCGTTCCACATCTCCAGCATGGGCCGGTCGGGCAGGCAGCCGATGAGGCCGGGATGGATGAGGCCGGGGAAGTTCACGCCTGGTATGTGGCGCGAGCTGGTGAACATGCCCTTGAAGTCCCAGATCGATTTCTGGGCCGAGGGGAAATGGTCGGTCAGGAAGCCGCCGCCATTGTTCTTGGAGAAAAAGCCGTTGAAGCCCCAGAGGCTGTCGGGCTTGGCGCCGATGTCCAGCAGGTCCACCACCAGCAGGTCGCCGGGCTGGGCGCCCTTCACGCCCACGGGGCCGGACAGGTAGTGCACCGTGGTCAGGTCGATGTCGCGCACATCGTCGGCACTGTCGTTGTTCTTGATGAAGCCGCCGGTCCAGTCGTAGGTCTCCAGGATGAAGTCGTCGCCGGGCTGGACCCAGCAGGCCATGGGAATGTCCGGGTGCCAGCGGTTGTGGACCCTTTCGTTGTCGGTTGGCGGGCGGTTCAGGTCCACCTTGATCAGCGTATCCGTCATGTGCAAAAACCTCCTGGGTGGGTGGGGATCGACAGCGGAGAACGGGCCGGGGTGCGGCGCGCCATTGCCGGCCTTCCTGTGGCGCCACGCTGTGCCAAAGCGGCGGCGCGCCCTCGGTGCGCCGGCAGGCGGCGCAGGGCGGGTATGAAGAAAAGGCCGGGAATGCATAAACACCATAGCAGCCGTGCCCGCCGGCCCGCCTAGGCAGCAACCCTGGGTTGACAGCCGGGCGCCGGCACTGGTGAAGCCACCCTTCCAGATTGGCGAATTGAAGCGGCCCCGCGATGCGGGCATGCTGGCGGACAGCCGCTGCGCCCGCGTGCCGGGTGCAGCGCCAAGAACACCGAGAACGGAAACACCGCCCATGCACCTGAGCGCACAGACCCACTACCAGGCCGAACTCGATGCCGGCCGCTTCTGCATACAGCAGTGCCCGCAATGCACGCGCCATGTCTTCACCCCGCGCGAGCTGTGCCCGCACTGCGGCGCCAGCCCGCTGCGCTGGGTGCGCGCCAGCGGCCAGGGCACGGTCTACTCCACCAGCACCGTCGCGCGCAAGAGCGATGCCGGTGGCGACTACAACGTGGCCCTGATCGACCTGGACGAAGGCGTGCGCATGATGGGCCGCGTCGAAGGCATTGCGCCGGCCGACGTGCGCATAGGCCAGCGCGTGAGCGCCCATGTGGCGAGCAAGGACGGACGCGGCCTGGTGCTGTTCCAGCCCGCGCTGCAACCGGCTCCACAGGCTTCCCATGGAGGTGCAGCATGAACACCCGCATCCCCCAATCCACCCTGGACGCCGCCGCTGTGAACCGCCCGCTGCGCGGGCGCGTGGCCATTGCCGGCGCCGCCACCTATGGCTGTGGCGAGGCCCCCGGCATGGACGACATGACCCTGCTGGTGCGCGCCGCCCATGCGGCCGTGGCCGATGCGGGCCTGACCATGCAGGACATCGACGGCCTGGCCACCTGCAGCGTCAACGCCAGCATGTGGACCATGCCCGTGATCGAGCACCTGGGCATCAACCCCACCTACGTGGACGGCACGATGATCGGCGGCAGCAGCTTCATCGCCCACCTGCTGCCCGCCATCCGCGCGCTGGAGGCCGGCCAGTGCAAGGCCGTGCTGGTGTGCTACGGCAGCGCCCAGCGCTCGGCCACCTTCGGCCGCAAGGAAGGCCAGGCGGCGCGGCGTTTCCTGGACCCGCAGCCCTATGAGTTCCCCTACGAGCCCGTGCTGCCCGTGACCGCCTATGCGCTGGCGGCCGCGCGCCACATGCACGAGTTCGGCACCACGCGCGAGCAGCTGGCCGAGGTGGCCGTGGCCGCGCGTGCCTGGGCCCAGCTCAACCCCGAAGCCTTCATGCGCGACCCGCTGACCATCGAGGACGTGCTCTCGGCCCGCCCCATCGCCAGCCCCTTGAGCGTGCGCGACTGCTGCCTGGTGACGGACGGCGCGGGCGCCATCGTGCTGGTGCGCGGCGAGCGCGCCCGCGACCTGCCGCGCCCCCCCGTCTACGTGCTGGGCAATGCCACGGCCATCTGGAACCGCCAGATCTCCTGCATGCCCGACCTGACCACCACGGCCGCCGCGCAGTCGGGCGCCCAGGCCTTTGCCATGGCCGGGCTCACCGCTGCCGACATGGACATGGCCCAGGTCTACGACGCCTTCACCATCAACACCCTGCTGTTCCTGGAGGACCTGGGCTTTTGCGCCAAGGGCGAAGGCGGCGCCTTCGTGTCCGGGGGCGGCATCGCGCCCGGCGGGCGGCTGGCCGTCAACACCAACGGCGGCGGCCTGTCCTGCGTGCACCCGGGCATGTACGGCATCTTTGCGCTGATCGAGGCCGTGCGCCAGCTGCGCGGCGAGGCCGGCCAGCGCCAGCTGGGCCGCCACCGCACGGCCGTGGTGCACGGCAACGGCGGCACGCTGTCAAGCCAATCCACGGCGGTGCTGGGAACCGCCGAAACCCTCTGAACCGCACAGGAAGCACACCGCAATGATCCGCGACCAAGAAACCCTCGAAGCCCTGCTGGACAGCGTGCGCCGCTTTGTGCGCGAGCGCCTGGTGCCCGCCGAGAACGAAGTGGCCGAGACCGACGAGATTCCCGAGTCCATCGTGCAGGAGATGCGCAACCTGGGCCTGTTCGGCATGACCATCCCCGAGCAGTTCGGCGGGCTGGAGCTGACCATGGAGGAAGAGGTGCGCGTGCTCTTCGAGCTGTGCCAGACCGCGCCGGCCTTCCGCTCGGTGATCGGCACGACCGTGGGCATAGGCTCGCAGGGCATCCTCATCGACGGCACGCCCGAGCAGCAGGCGGCCTGGCTGCCCAAGCTGGCCACGGGCGAGATCATGGCCTCGTTCGCGCTGACCGAGCCCGAGGCGGGCTCGGACGCGGCCTCGCTGCGCACCACCGCCATCAGGGATGGGGACCACTACGTGGTCAACGGCAACAAGCGCTTCATCACCAATGCGCCGCATGCGGGCATGTTCACGCTGATGGCGCGCACCGACCCGGCCAACAAGGGCGCGGGCGGCGTCTCGGCCTTCATCGTGGATGCGAAGTCGCCGGGCATCAGCTTCGGCAAGAACGACGTGAAGATGGGCCAGAAGGGCGCACACACCTGCGACGTGTTCTTCGACAACGTGCGCGTGCCGGCGGCCAACCTCATCGGCCTGAAGGAAGGCCAGGGCTTCAAGACCGCCATGAAGGTGCTGGACAAGGGCCGCATCCACATCGCGGCCGTGAGCGTGGGCGTGGCGCAGCGCATCCTGCGCGACGCGCTGAACTATGCGCTCGAGCGCAAGCAGTTCGGCCAGCCCATCTGCGAGTTCCAGCTGGTGCAGGCCATGCTGGCCGACAGCCAGGCCGAGCTGTATGCGGCCGAGTGCATGGTGATCGACGCCGCGCGCCGCCGCGACGAGGGCCGCAACGTCTCCACCGAGGCCTCGTGCTGCAAGATGTTCGCCACCGAGATGGTGGGCCGCGTGGCCGACCGCGCCGTGCAGATCCTGGGCGGCTCGGGCTACCTGGCCGAGTTCGGCATCGAGCGCTTCTACCGCGACGTGCGGCTGTTCCGCCTGTACGAAGGCACGACCCAGATCCAGCAGGTCATCATCGCGCGCAACATGGTGCGCGAGGCGCGCGCCGCATGAGCCACATGAGCCGTATGAGTGCACCGCCCCCCGACCGCAATGCCTTCATGCGGCTGATCGGCGCCTCGCAGGTGCCCGCGCCGCCCGGCAAGGTCCATGTGCGCCTGCCCCACATGCGCGAGGAACTGCTCAACCAGCTGCCCGCCGCGCACGGCGGCGTGCTCATGACGCTGCTGGACTCCGTGATGTCGCGCGCCGCCGGCGAGCTGCCCGGTGCGCCATCGCAGACCGCCGTGACGGTGGAGATGAGCAGCCGCTTCCACCGCCCGGGCAAGGGCGCGCTGCTGGCCGAAGGCTGGGTGGTGCACGCCAGCCGCAGCCTGTGCAGCTGCGCGGCGCAGTTGCTCGATGAAGACGGAAAGCTGGTGGCCACGGCCACCGGCACCTTCAAATACTGGCTGGCACCGACCACGCTGGACCGGGACACGGCCCAGGCCGACTGAACGGGCGGCGGTCGGCGGGCTGCCGTTGGCCGGCGGCTATTCCAGCGTGAGCCGGCCCTGTGCGTCGGCCACCAGCAGCTCCACCAGCTCCTGGGCGAAGGACGGCAGGGCCTCCAGGCTGCGCACGCAGATCTGCATCTCGCGCACCGACCAGGCATCGGACAGCGGCACGATGGCGATGTCCATGGAATGCGCATGGCGGCTGGCGGCCGACTCGGGCAGCACGCCCACGCCCACGCCGGACTCGATCATGCGGCAGGCCGTCTCGAAGTTGCCCACCTGGATGCGCTGCTTGATGGGCCGGTGCAGCTGGTCGCTGGCCTGGCGCAGGAAGGCGTGGATGGCGCTGGATTCGTGCAGGCCCACATGGTCCAGGTCCAGCGTGTCGGCAAAGGCCATCTGCATCTCGCCATCGAGCGCATGGCCGCGCGGCACCACCAGCACCAGGCGGTCGCGGCGGTAGGGCAGGGTCTCCAGGTTCTCGGTGCGCACCAGGCCGGCGACGATGCCGATGTCGGTCTGCCCCTCGGTCACGGCACGCACGATGTCGTGCGACAGGCGCTCGCGCAGGTCGATGTTCACGTCGGGATTGCGGCGCAGGTAGTGGCGCAGCACGGGCGGCAGGAACTCGCCCAGCGAGGTGGTGTTGGCAAACACCCGCACATGGCCCTTGATACCGCGCACGTACTCCTGCATGTCGCCGCGCAGGTGCTCGATCTGGCCCAGCACCATGCGCGCATGGGTGACAAAGGCCTGGCCCGGCGGCGTCAGCGTCACGCCCTGGCTGGTGCGGTACAGCAGCTTGGTGCCGATGCTCTCTTCCAGGTTCTTGATGCGGGTGCTGGCCGCCGGCAGGGAGATGAAGGAAAGTTCCGCGCCACGCGTCATGCTGTTGGCGTCGGCGATGTGCACCATGAGGCGCAGATCCACAAGATCGAAATGCATGGCCATCCGGCATTGTAGAAAGCCGCAGCGGCCCCGGCTGAGCCCTGCGCGTCAGTACAAACCGCAGTGCCGGCCCGTGCGCGAACGCGCGCTTTCACAAATGCGAAGCCGCAGCAGGCCCGCGCGCCGTAGCATGGGCCCATCTGCCCGGGATAGCCGCCTCAGTCCATGAACCACACAGAAACTCCCTCCCCCAGCCCCATCCACAACACGGCCACCCAGACCGCAGGAGCGCTGGGCCATCTGCGCGTGCTCGACCTCTCTCGCGTGCTGGCCGGCCCCTGGTGCACCCAGAACCTGGCCGACATGGGGGCCGACGTGATCAAGATCGAAAAGCCCGGCGAGGGCGACGACACGCGCCACTGGGGCCCGCCCTTCTTCCCCGATGCGCAAGGCAATCCCTCGGACAACGCCGTGTACTTCGCGGCCTGCAACCGCAACAAGCGATCGGTCACCGTGGACATGGCCACGGCCGAGGGCCAGCGGCTGATCCGCGAGCTGGCCATGCAAAGCGACGTGGTGGTGGAGAACTTCAAGACCGGGGGCCTCAAGCGCTACGGCCTGGACTACGCCTCGCTGAGCGCGCTGAACCCGCGCCTGATCTATTGCTCGGTCACGGGCTTCGGCCAGACCGGGCCCTATGCGCCGCGCGCCGGCTACGACCTGCTGGTGCAGGCCATGAGCGGCCTCATGAGCATCACGGGCCGCGCCGACAGCGAGCCCGGCGGCGGGCCGCTGCGCGTAGGCGTGGCCGTGATCGACCTGTTCACGGGCATGTATGCCACCACGGCCATCCTGGGCGCACTGGAGGCCCGCCACCGCACGGGACGCGGCCAGCACATCGACATGGCCCTGCTGGACGTGGCCATGGCCGTGCTGGCCAACCAGGGCGCGGGCTTCCTGAACACCGGCCATGTGCCGGGCCGCCAGGGCAACACCCATCCCAGCGTCGTGCCCTACCAGGACTTCCCCACGGCCGACGGCCGCATGCTGCTGGCCATCGGCAACGACGGCCAGTTCGCGCGCTTTTGCGAGGCGGCCGGCACGGACTGGGCGAGCGACGAGCGCTTTGCCACCAATGCCGGCCGCGTCACCCACCGCGACGCGCTGATCCCGCTGATGGCCGATCTCACGCGCGGCCGGCCCACGGCCGAATGGATCGCGCTGCTGGAGGACAAGGCCGTGCCCTGCGGCCCCATCAACCACATCGGCCAGGCCTTCGACGATGCGCAGGTGCGTGCACGCGGCCTGCGCGTGGAGCAGGAGCGTTACCCGGGCGCCACGCCGCCTGCCGGCGAGACCATCAACCGCGTGGTGACCACGGCCAGCCCGCTGCGCCTGTCGGACACGCCCACCACGCTGCGCCATGCGCCGCCGGCCCTGGGCCAGCACACGGACGAAGTGCTGCGCCAGCGCCTGGGCCTGGATGCACAGCAGCTGCAGGCCTTGCGCGACCAGGGCGTGGTCTGAACGGCCGGCACAGGCAGGCACTTGGCACACGCTGTCACGCGGCTGTCCTGACGTCCTGAAGGCTGGGGGCCGGCCCGTCGCACTGGCGCACATGACGGCACAAATGACGGAGCGAAAGCCGGTGCGAAGACGGTGCGGACGGCCGTGTCGCGCGCCCGCAAACCGCTTTTAGGACACGTCCTATCGAAAATCAGATAGGAAGCATTCTCATCATCTGGCGGTGCGGAAATAATCCCCACCACAGATGCACATAGCCAATTCTTTCCTGTCCGAAATCCCTAGGACACCCATCCGCAGCACCTGGGCGCAGAAGGCGGCAGCCGCCGCCAAGCACCGGGCCGCAGCTGGCGTCCGGGCGCCAAAAGGTGTAGGCGGACGGCTCGGCATCTTCCGCATCCACCGCCCCTGCCCTGCATCAGGCCCGCGCATGGCCAGCCGCAGTCCTGCCGCCCTGGAAAGGCCTGCGCCATGAGACCCCGCATCAAGGGCCGCATCTGCCGGACCTCGGGCTGGTTCCCCCCCTGAGCGCACGCGCCGGCCCTCGTCATTGCCTTCGTTGATCCCTTTCCACCTTGCTCTGCACCGCAGGCCAGGTGTGCCCTGCTGCACGCCTTTTTTTGCTCCCTTGCCGTTCAAGGGATACGACTTCAGAACTTCGCCATGCAAGCCTTTCGCAACCTCAAGATCTCCTCCAAGCTGCTGCTGGCCTTCCTGGCCGTGCTGGCGCTGACCACCTTCGTGGGCCTGTATGCCGTGATGCGGCTCAGCCAGATCAACCAGGCGTCCGTCGACATCGCCACACGCTGGATGCCCTCGTCGCGCATGCTGCTCACCATCCGCGCCACCACGGCGCGCTACCGCGCCAACGAGCTTCAGTACCTGATCTCCACCAGCGACCAGGATATCAAGGCCTTCGACGCCATCATGAGCGACCTGTGGAGCAAGATCCAGACGAACTACGACAACTACGCCAGCTTCATCCAAACCGAGCAGGAAAGGGCGTCCTACGACGAGCTGGGCCGGCTGCGCAGCGCATATGCCAGGGAGCACGCCATGATCATGACCCTGGCACGCAACGGCCGAAAGGACGAAGCCTTGGTGCTGGCGCAGGGTGAATCGCTGGAGCTGAGCCGGCGCCTGTACGACCAGATCGACCGCATGGTGCAGATCGACCACGATGCCGGCCAGGAGGCCAACAGGCACGCCAATGATCTGTACCGCAGCGCGCGCGCCTGGGTGGTGGGGCTGCTGGCCGCCAGCATCGCGCTGGGACTGGCGCTGGCGCTGGCGCTGGCGCGCATCGTGGCGCGGCCGCTGATCGAGGCCGTGGGCGTGGCCCAGGCCGTGGCCGAAGGCGACCTGACGCGCCGCATCCAGGCCACTACCACCGACGAAACAGGCCAGCTGCTGCACGCGCTGCACCGCATGGACCAGAGCCTCATCCACATCGTCAGGCAGGTGCGCAACGGCACGGACTCGATCGCCACGGCCTCCAGCCAGATCGCCTCGGGCAACAACGACCTGTCGCTGCGCACCGAGCACCAGGCCAGCTCTTTGCAGGAGACGGCTGCCTCCATGGAGCAGCTCACCGTCACCGTGCGCCAGAACACCGACAACGCGCGCCAGGCCAACCAGCTGGCAGCCTCGGCCTCGACTGTCGCCCAGCAAGGCGGCGAGGTGGTGTCCCAGGTGGTGGACACCATGGACGCCATCCATGCCTCCTCGCGCAAGATCGCCGACATCATCGGCGTGATCGACGCCATCGCCTTCCAGACCAACATCCTCGCGCTCAACGCCGCCGTCGAGGCGGCGCGCGCAGGCGAGCAGGGCCGGGGCTTTGCCGTGGTGGCGGCCGAGGTGCGCGCACTGGCGCGACGCTGCGCCGATGCAGCCAAGGAGATCAAGCTCCTCATTGAGGACTCCAACGGCAAGGTCAGCACCGGATCGGCCCTGGTGGCGCAGGCCGGCCAGACCATGCAGAACATCGTCAGCAGCGTGCGCAACGTGACCGACATCATGGGAGAGATCACCGCTGCCAGCGTGGAGCAGACGGCGGGCCTGGAGCAGATCAACCAGGCCATCTCGCAGATGGACCAGGTCACCCAGCAGAACGCGGCCCTGGTCGAGCAAGCCGCCGCCGCAGCACAGTCCCTGCAGGAACAGGCCTACGGCCTGCAGCAGGCCGTGAGCGTCTTCAAGCTGGAGCGCGGCATGGAACTCACCGCCCTGCCCGCCACCCCTCAGCCCATGCCGGCTCCAGACCTGGCCAGGATCACCAGCGCAGCCCAGTCAGGCCGCTGGGAAGCGCATTGATCAGAACGAATGGGCCATGCCCACGCCGAAGGCCGTGCGCGAGCTCTGGTTCTCGTAGCGCTGGTGTCCCAGGCTGGTGTAGAGCATGGTGCGCTTGGACAGCGCGTACTCGGCGCCCAGGGACAGCATGTTGTTGGTGTCTCGGTCCAGGCGCTGGCGCGCATAGCTGGCCTTGAGCGTGGTCGCGCCCATGCCGTAGGTGGCGCCCAGCGACACCATGCGCGACTTGTCGGGGCCGGTGCCGGGCGTGCCCGACTTGCTGCGGTCATAGGCCAGCATCACGGCCGCCGTGCCGATGCGGTACTTGCCGCCCATGTACAGGTCGGTGTCGCCGCTGCCGTTGCGCTCGTGCGCCACCATGGCCGCCACCGCGCCCTGGTCGTAGTTGACCGATACCGAGCGCGCACGGCCCTGGCGGCCGGGCGCCTCGGTGCGCTCGGGCGAGGCGCTCAGGTGCAGCGAAAAGCCGCCGAACTTGGGCGAGTCGTAGAACACGCCGTTGGACATGCGGCCGTATTCGGGCGAGCCGTTGTTGCTGGCGCGGTCGGTCGGCGTCAGGTAGTGGGCCATGTGCCAGGCCGGCGAGGCGATGCGGTTGAAGTTGCCCCAGGGATCGAACTGCCATTCCTGGCTCCACATGGCGCTGAGCGCGCGGCCCAGGCGCAGGTGGCCCCAGTTGCCCTGCAGGCCCACGGTGGACTCGTCATGCCAGAAGGGCTTCTTCGGATAGTCCTCGGTCAGGCCCGTGTCCAGGTCGAAGCGCGTGCTCAGGCGGAAGGTGGCCTTCAGGCCGCCGCCCAGGTCTTCGAAGCCGGCAATGGCCAGGTTGCTGCGCTGAATCGTTCCCAGCTTGCTGGTCTTGTCGAAATCCCGGAACACACCCGCGTCCAGATAGCCACTGATGGTGACGTTGGAGCCGGCGCCAGATGACTGGGCGGCCACCGGCAGGGCGGCAGCGATGGCGAGAGAGGCAAGGGTCAAGCGGGAGGTACAACGCATCCTGAACGGGTTCCTGAAATGAAAGATGGCACAACACCGGCGCGGCCCGGGGGCATGCGCGAACGGCGACGGGGGCTGCCACAACGGGGGTGGCTGGAAAGGTGCGCGGCGGGCTGGNGGCCAGCCGCGACTTGAAGGCAGCCAGGATGCAGATCGCAGCATGATCGCTGCACATTCGTCAAACATCCCGGCCAAAGACGTCAACCGCGCAGGTGGCGGGCAACAGGCGGCATTATGAAAGCAGGGGCCGGCGATGACCACGCCACCGTCAGGCCCGGTCAGTTTCGCAAGGCCGGTCTCAGCGGCTGCGCTCGGTGCGCGACACGTCCCAGAGCCGGTTCATCTCGCTGCAAAAGGGCTGGGCACAGGGCGCGCGGCCCTCGTACTGGCAGCCTTCGGTGGTACAGAAATGCGACTGGTGCTCGAAGGCCCGGCGCTCGCGCGGCAGGGCGCCCGAAGCCTGGGCCGCCGCCATGTGCAGCCAGGGATCGTTGCGCTGCTGCAGCATCTGCTGCACCTCCTGCGCGAACGCGGGCGACAGCGACGCCACCGAGGCCAGCCCGGCCGGCGATGCCATGGCGCCACCGGGCTGGCGCAGCGGCTGCAGCTCCAGCAGCAGCAGGGCGCTGGTGCGCAGCGCATCGGCGCCACGCGGCTGCACCACCACGGCCACCGGCCCCGAGGCCAGCGATTGCAGCGATGCATCCAGCGGCAGGCGCAGGCCCGGCTCCGTGGCCTGCGCGCCCG
>JGI11944J13513_1002856_pt1 | contig 11501 bp, 9 predicted proteins | sample TerdegcoTASludge_FD_13513 | JGI IMG/M metagenome (IMG submission 13513) | reverse complement strand
CGGCGAAGACCACCCCCCCCGCAAAATAGCATCCCCATTGTCGCGCGAAATAGGCCACCCTGTCACCGCGACGCCAGTATGATGCCAGGCATGAAGTCGCCGATCGAACCCCTCAACCACGACTTCCAAATCTCCATCCCCATCCAAATCTCCTAAAGCCGGCGCCCCCCAAATCCCATCCCAACAACCGTCCGGGTAGCCAGAACCGGCCCCTGAGCCAACAATATCCAACTTCGGCTGCGGCCACCCTGGAACGAGAGAGAAAGAAAGCCCCCCAGCGGCACTTTGTGTATAGACCAGAACTCCTCCATTGCGATGATTGGCCGGGTCACCGCCGGTTGTAACTACGATTTCCACCCGTCCATCCGCATTTAGATCAGCAATGGCGGGCGCTGACCGAATATCGCCTTTATTCGTCACGCAAGGGCTCCCCCCCGGTGCTCCCGCGCTGTTAAGATCCTGGGCAACCTGCCGCGACCAAGCCACGGACCAGACTGAACTCTGATAAGCCAACACGTATAAGATTCCATCCCTACCGCCAATGACAATCTCTTTGTCACCATCCTGATTAAAATCAAAGACGGCTGGACTAGATTGTTCAATACGTTCGCCACTTAAAGTCACCATTGTGACAGCAGGCGCACTCATCGTGCGTAAAGGATTAACAATCACCAGCAGTAACAAAACACTCAAGAGAAATAGATCTCGCCCCCAACCAACCTTCACCCGAGTTGTGCATTGCATAGTATCCTCCGCTTCATTCTTACCACATTCATACCATCATTATACTTTATTTTATGAACCGGAGAATGGGAAAGTTGTCCCCCTGGGCGAAACTGGCCTACCACCACAAATTTGTACTCACGTAACGCAACCAATAACGATATTTGTTCACCACCTGTTCCCAACTATAATTCCGACGGACGTAATCTTTGCCGCGCGCTCCTAAAGTTTGCCGCAGGCGCGGTTTAGCTAACAACAACTGAAGACTGGCCTCAAATTCGGGATAAGTGGCATAATACAAAGCGGCGTTACTGCGCAGACAATGCCCGCGCAAAACAGGACTGTGGCCCTCAGTCAAGACCGGAACGCCCAGCGCCAGACTCTCTAAAAAGACCATGGACAGGCTCTCAAATTTGGAAGGCAGCAGGAACAATTCAGCACCGGCCATCGCCTGAAATTTCTCTTCCTCGGAAACAAACCCTACTGCCACAATATCAGGGCGTTGCGGTAAGGGCAGCTCCACTTGCCCCACCAGCACCAAAGTCAAAGGGGCTGGATGAGTTGCTTTGTATTGCACAAAATAGTCTATCAACGTATCGCAACTTTTAGAATGGCTAACCCGGCCCACGTAAATGACATACGGAGTAGAAATATCCCATCGGGCGCGAAAAGCCGCCGGCTCTTTTACCACTGGCACCTCAATTCCCACCCCGACCACTTCGCCGGGAATATAGTCCACCTCAAAGAGCTCGGCCAAAAATTGTTGTTCCTCCACAGTGTTATATAGCATGACCCGAGGCGCATGAAACAGTGCTTTGTAGAGATCTAAATAGATCGGCGGCTCATCATGGGCCGTGGGCACCAACAAAGCCCGGTCGGCAACTAAACGTAATCCCAGAGCGGTAGGGTAGTAAATGTAAGTGAAAAATACAAAAGCTTCGTAATCCAAATGATGTGCAGCCAGGTAATGTAACAAGTCTGGCGTCACCGGCCCCTGGGCCAGCAACCAATCCCACTCATGACGCAAAGTATGGGGATGTCCATACAACCGCGCAGAGCGGGCACCAAATTCCGCTTCGCGAGGGCCAAGCGTCGGGAAACGACGCACTTGGATGCCATTGACTTTATCCACGCCAGCCGGATAAGCGTTTTCCCAGGTAGTATAGTCCCGCGCACAGGTGGTGAGCACTTCAATCTCAAAATCGAGCGCCAGATGTTCCACCACCTGGCGACAATGTAATTCCGCGCCGCCGTTAACTTCCAAACCGTAACGTTGAACAACGAAAGCTATTTTTGGATTCATGACGCCTCTCTCTGGCTATCCTGGCACAAGGGCTCAGGGAATCGTCCCGCCTTGCACCCGGGCCAATACGTAAGCAAAGACTGTAATTGGGCCGGATCACCACCAGTTCGTTCCAAGACCCCCCCTCCTGATAGAAGGTGACGCCGAATCCCCAACGTGCTGCCTGCGTCAAATACTGAAAATATGCATCGCATGTCATTTTCCAACGCTCATCTTTCAGATTAACGAATATGACGTCAGCATCTTCGCCAAGCGATAAGTCGTAAAACAAGATCTTAAGAGTTTGACGATGTGAAAGATGGGGGGCATATGCATTGGTTGTAATCACTCTCGCATCTACCGGAATCATATTCAAACCAGCATTCACTGAGGCAATATTAGGTAATCTAAAATCTCATGACCGCGTGGAAGCGGCTATGTCCAGCTTTTCTCAAAAACTAAAAACTATCCTGATATCCAAATCATTCCCAAGCATCTATATTAACCCAAGTGTTGAGCAAAGATTAGTCAATTGTTCACGGTTCAGCGCTTATGTGCATGTTCAGAAAACCAACTGCCAATAAACGGCGATCATCATTTACCCCAAGTTCCATCGGTGAAATAGCGTAGCCATACACAAACCTGATAACATCCAATCGCCCACTCACTAATGTAGCAGGCACCCTAAATGAAATTTGCTGAATACCATCCACATTTTCTGGGAAAAGATAGGTCTCCACCAAATTATCATTGTAATAAATCATAACACTCTGCTGTTTTCCGTAAACAAAATGGGGAATGGCAGCCACACTAATAGTTAAGTTTTTAGGTGAGTTCCAACAAAGCGCGATTTCAGATTGCCCTCCCTCCGACCATCTACCCCATCCTTCTGCAATAGACCAACCATCCCCCAGATAAGGTTCTACTGAGTCAGTGCCAAAAACAATTTCTTTCGGGCTTTGGGTACAATGTTTAAAATCATAGATATATACATAATCACCAAAATTGCCTAAAATATCAAAAAAATGTAAATAGTTACGCAAGTTTGGAGAACCAAAACCACTTTCATATGCTACAATGCCCGGTTTATGTAAAGCGCTGGAATTTAAAGCAATAGTTCCTGAGTAGAAATTGCGTCCGGCGTAGTAAAGTAATGCTGGATGAGACGCATAAACATAATCATTGGGACGATTCTCCCGTATCCAATGCCCGGCTTCCACTAACCCGTGATGAATTGTTGGCGTATTATACAAATGGTAACCAGCAGTATGACTGTTGAGCACCAAAATCGTAAAAAAGATTTGTAAAGCAGGCAGGAAGACAGAAACACCAACTCCTAATTTCGCCACCAGAAGTTTGGTGCGATCCAGGGTCAAGGCAGCAAAAAGAGCCAACCAGGGGATAATCGCCACAAAGTACCGCAACAGCCCCGCAGTACCAAAGAGTCCAAATCGCCAAGCTAAAACATTAAATCCAAAATAAAAACTCAAGAGTAAATGAAATGGAAAGAGTTCAGTTTTTCTTTCCTTTACCGTTATAACAAATCCTAAGATAAACAACGGGAAAATGATGGGTTCATATTGAAACAAGCCAATAAAATAATCAAACCAACCCCCATGTCCATATGGAGCTATATCGAGGGGGTACCCATTGGTCAAAATGAAAGTAGGATCATGAGTAAGCAGATACCCCCAAAAATTCCACAATAGCGGTCCTCCGACCAAGACAAGGAGATCTAAAAAAGATCGCCGTTTCAACATTATCCATAAGATGATTGCCCAAGCAGGAATTAAAATGAGGCCTTCAGGACGCGCCAAAGCACTGAGCGATAAAAACAGGCATGATAAAGTATAACGTCGATCATACAAATTTATCAAAGCAGCTAACACAAGTAAGGTAAAAAAGGGCTCCGTTAAAGAACCAACGGCTGCTCGGAAACCCAGGAAAGAGAATTCGGTCAGGCCTACCGCAAGTATTCTGGCCCTAAATGATAGATTCAGCTGACGCGCCAAACGATAAATTAGTCCGCCGCTGATTAGCCAAATAAAAGTGTTCAATATTTTAATGAGCCACAATTGACGAACACCACTTATCCATACAAGTAAACCCGTTAAGAGCGTGAAAAGAGGCTTGGGCCACACTCCTGCCGCATAATTCAGTGATTTCGGTAAATCTGCGAACGTGGAAACAGTATAAATGAAGTGTAAATAGCTATCGGCTTCAAAATCTACATCGCCGAAATAGAAAACAAAAAACAAGTGCAGGGCCGCCGATAAAATTAAAACCCCGCACACTGTTAAGACGCGACCAGAACGTGACTGCAATTTATTAATCAAGGAAGTTCTCCAGGGAATGAATTTTTTCCATCACTGCTGCTTTAAGGCCTGGAGGTAAAGCCCGGCAATCTTAGCCGGACTGTATTGAGCCAGGATTTTACCGGCTTGATTCCGTAATTGAGCATAAACATCCGGCTGTTGTATTTTCTCCAGAGCCTGGTGTAACTCAACGGGGGTCTTAACCACAATCCCGGCTTCCCGCAAATCTGTAAACGCGGGCAAATCCGAGAAAATACAGGGCTTGCCGGCTCCTACCGCCAGGCTGGCAACCCCGCTTTGATAGCCATCGGCGTAATAAAAAACCCCTGCATCGGCAGCCATGATATATTGTTCCAAACGATCATACTGATCAGTAATCAACCGGACTCGCGCCTGGTTACCACACTCCAAAGCCTTAGCCCTCAGTTCATCCAGGTAACCAGGATCATGAACCGATTCTGTCCCGACAACCCATAGCTCAGTCCCCGCTGGTAGTTGAGCAATCACATCTATAATCCGCTTACGGCGAAACAAAAATCCTGGGCTAATAAACGCAAAGGGCTCTACCGGCAGTTCCAATTCTCGCCGCAGCAGGTCCCGCTCTCCAATCAAAGGTTTTACCACATGAGGGATAGAACGCACACGGTCGTTGTTTGATACAGCAAGCCGAATATTTTCGGCAGCCTTCAAGGAATGTACCACAATTTCATGAGGTATCTGGCCCAATGCCATCAAACCTAACCGCAAGAGCAGGAAACGCACAACTACATCCAATGCGGCCAGCACCAACCATAACAGCTCGCGGCCCAAGGGGCGTGTCAAAAACCGACTCAAGTGCCATTGGATTTGTCGGTATTCGGCGTATTTTTCCGGCGCAATCTCATGCACTGAGAGCAAAACCCGTTTGTGGCGCGCGTAACGCAGCCAGGCCATTGCCCGGATCAGGCCGCCCAACCAGAAAATTCCCGGTTCATACTCAAAAATGATTAAATCATCATTGGAGGCCACGGTCCGAATCTGAGCGGCCAAATCGTGGTTGTTGTGTTGCTCCACTCCTAAATATCGAATCCGGTGTCCCAGCTGCTCAAACCCAGCCTTTAATATGAGAGAATACTCCCGAATGCCACAGTGGCCCACACTGCTAATTAAAACAATGTTCATTCGCGCTAACTCTCAAGAGCCTGCAATAGTTTTTGGAGTTGGAAGGAGATCTTTTCGGGCATAAAGTCTTTTAAGCGCATTTTCTGTGCGGAAACTACCCGTGTTCTCAAATGAACATCTTCGGCCACCAGGCCGATTAGTTCCGCAATGGCAGCATGATCCTTGGTTTTCACCAAGATGCCGCTGCCAGCCAGCGTTTCAGGCACAGCGGCTGCTTTATAGGCGATAATCGGCACGCCAAAGTACATGCTTTCCAACAGCGGGACCCCAAAGCCCTCATGCTCGCTCATGCTGAGGTAAACTGTCGCACTTTGATAATAAGCCACCAGTTCTGCGGTAGTAATGTGGCCCGTTATGATCACATCAGTCAGCTGCAATCGTTTGATCAAAGCTTGCAGAAAACCAAGGTAAGGTTCCATCCCACGTGCGGAGCCGACTAAGAGCAAGCGAGCGTCGGGGTTGACATTATGCTTGAGGTAATAAAACGTCAAAATCAGATCTTCCAACCGTTTGTTAGGGGAAACGCGCCCAACAAATAACAAGTTCAAACGGCCATCCTGCAAACGCTTGAGTACCCGCCGATCAGGCGTGACCGCATAACGGCGTGGTTCAAAAATAATGGGGAGCGTTCCCAATCGGCTCCAGCCTTGCTCGGCTAATTCCTGACAATTAAAGTCCGAGTCCCCCCAGCCGGCCACTGTCAAAGGCTGCAAGGTCGGCAGTTGTTCCCGTCCAGCTTGCGCGGCCTCCAGATAAATCTCATTAATGCCGCTAAAATAAGCGTGGGGCGTAATATTGTGATAAACCAACACCTTACGAGCCGGGAGACGCCGTAACCATTCCAAGGTGGTCAGAGAGTAACCCAGTGAAAAATGAGTCAACAAGAGGTGCTCGGCGGCCGCGCCCAGCTCATAATGAGCTATGAGCTTAGTCTTACCTTTAAAGTTTATCGGGGGCTGTTCACAAAAGATCTCACTATGGTACCCCAGCCCGCGTAATAGTTGCTGTAGACTCAAAATTTGGTTGCTAATGGCGTCACCAAAAGCAACCGTAGGATGAAATTGGTTGATTTGCAGCGCCATAGACTTACTCCTAACGACGCTGGAGTTCTTCCAATTCCTGGCGCAGCCGAGCGTTCTCTTGTGCCAACTCACGTAGCGCGCGTGCCAGTTTGCGATTCAAGCTGGATTGCTTTTCTAACACGGGTAACAGATAGCGACGAATTTCGGCATTGATTATCCGCCGCACCATAGCGTTGATCGGCCCCAAGATAGGAACATGCCAATCAATCACATAAGAACGAGGCACGATATCACAATCTTGCTGCCGGATCACCGGCAAGAGCGTTTGTTGGATCTCTCCACCCACCGGCCCAATCAATTCATTCCATAAATCTTGGGCAATTTCCTCGGGGGGGCGCTCCTGTGACAAGGATGTTCCTTCACGTTGTGCGACTCGCTCACGAATCCGCTGCATCAGCTCGGTCACATTTATATCGTCATCTTGCAGTTCAAGCCAGGAATCATTGCTCATGATTGTCCTCTGATATTACAGACCGCGCTTCAATTTGCATTAAACGTAGTTCCAACTCTGCTATGCGCTCCGCTAATAATTCCAACAGGCTGTCGCTGTCCCACGATACAGCATGAAGCTGAGCTACCGCACGTACAGTAGCCCCGTTAAATTGAACCTGCTGAGAAACCATAGGCCGAACATACCATTTCGTGGCCACCGAATTCCATACGTTACGAAAAGCTACAATCAGCCGCCCCAAAATGGGCACCTGCGAGGTGAAAGCCGGTTCCTTGACCTCCCACAAAGCCGTCATTTCGTCAAGGTTGGGATCCTGGCCAATCATCAGCTGCTCGCGCTTTCCCTGGGACTCGCGAGTAGCTGGAGGCCTGATACGCGGCGAATCCCCCCCCAGCCGATGGACTGACAATTCACGAAGGGAAACGAAAGCCTCCCGCAAGAGTTCTTTTTCCTCGCGGTCAGCCGCAGCTGGCCATCCACTATAGAGCGCCAATATCTCCGTAAGTGCGGTTCGCTCCGCCCGCAATTCCTCGGGCGGTAATTGCAACATCCGGGCGCGCTCGGCCGGCACAAACGCCGTCAAGATTTCAGCAGCAGAGAAATGTTTTAAGAGAAACAAATATCGATTGCGGTAGTAGTAATAGTGGCGGCTCAGCCAGTGATGACGCGTGCTGGACGCCTCATCGTGAAACACAACTGCACGCGGCTCGCACTGGATTAACCAGCCGGCCTTGCGGGCTCGCCAACACCAATCTGTATCTTCAAAAAAAACCGGAGCAAGCTGCTCATCCAAAGGCCCGATTTGATCTAACGTGGCTCTGCGGATTGCTAACGACGCGCCGGTTACATACTCAACTTCCCGTTTCACATCATATTGTCCGTGATCCACTTCCCCGGCGCCAATGTGACGGCCCAAGACGGCCGGCCATTCTAAATAGCCGCCCACATGGGAAAGGGTGCGCCCGTCTGGTTCCAGGATTTTGACGCCCACGATGCCCACCCGGGTGTCTGTGAATGCTTCGGTTAAAGCCAGCAACCACCCCGGCAGCACCACAGTGTCCTGATTCAGTAAAATTAAAATGTCACCCTGTGCCACTCGCAAGCCGACGTTGCAACCGCCAGCAAATCCCAAATTGCGGCGGTTGCGAATTAACTGCACTTGTGGATACTGCTCAGCCAACAGCGTGTCAGAGCCATCGCTGGAAGCGTTATCTACTGCAATAATTTCAAACGCGGCCCCTTCCTGCAACAGAAGCGCTTCCAAGCAGGCCGGCAAATATTGGCGGCCATTCCAAACAGGTATAACAATGGAAGCCTTCATTTCACCTCCTTGCGCAACGAGTGCTTGAATCGCTGCATATGACGCAGCAAACGCATTAATTTACCTCGTTCATAACGCTGCGCCAGGTCTTGCCAGTGTTCTTTCTCCGCCAACAGACGATCTCGTTCCGCGATGTAGAAAGGATTCCCTACCGTTGCTCCACATGCCTTGTCGGGAGCGCGACGGGGCATCCGACAAAATTCAATCAATGGTTGCGCGGCATACTGCCAATTTAGATCACGGCGCGCCCGTTCAAAGCCGGCAGCCCAGGCGCTACGATCTACGTCCAATAAATAGAGCAAGGCTTCTGCCACCCTGGCAACGTCGCCAACCTCCACCAGCACGCCCAGGTTATAAGCCGCAATCAGTTCACTGGTAGCATCACCTCGAGTGGCAATGATCGGCAACCCGGCCCAAATGTAATCCAATACCCGGCTGCGAAATGCCAGGCGGGCTTCCAGCATGTCCGTATGTAAGGTCAACGCCAGATCGCTCTCCAGTAAAACCGCTGGCCAATCGGCATAAGGAATCCAATCGCCAAAAAACACAAAGGAGTCCAACAACCCCAATTCTTGCGCCAGGCCAAAAGCCGCTTGAAGTAAAGTAGGTTTCAGGGCCACCCCCGGATTGGGGTGGCGGGTCCCCGGGAAGACCAGGCGCACTTCTTTGCGTACCGACACAATCTGAGATACTGCCCGAATCGCTGTCAGTGGATCCAACCAGGGCCACAGTCCCCCGCCCCACAAAATAATTTTGTTATCAACCTCAATACCAGGCCAGACCCCTTTGATCACAGGTTGAACAAAATAAGGCGGCTCTTCTGGCAACCCGAAAGGCACAACCGCTATCAGCTTCCGCAGCGTGGCATCCTCACCGAATGTAGCAGCATTGATCCGCCCATGAGCTTCCAACAGACCCAGCCACCAATCTCGTTGCCGTTCGCTGGCACAAACAAAAAAATCGCCCATCAGGTAGGCTTGAGTTAAGGAGGACTGCAGCTCTGTGACCTGGCCCCCCAAGGCAAGAGTTTCTGCCACATAGGGGTCATAACCATCCACTACCACAGCTGCTGAGGTTCTCAAAAGAGAGGGAAAACTTGCCACCGCCACGGCTGGCACAAAGACTACCTCGGCCGTCATGATGGCCATTTCCAACGCAGCGTCTATCCCTGAACTATATGATAGAACCGAGAAACTGTCCCCCGATATCAGCGTAGAACCAAGGGGGATAGCTAAAATTACTGGAAATTCATTGCTCAGCACACGGGCCAGATGGAAATAGCGGATTCCCGGGCCAGCCATTTGAGTGCCCACGACATCATGGCTAATAATCAGGATGTGCTTTGGCCGTCCCACCACCAATTCCCCTCCAAAGCAACAATCCCGTACCGTTCCCCTTCGCCGGGCAAAACTCGGAAAGGATACAAGCGGTCTCGATAATCATACATCTGGGTATCTTCCCGGTTGTGCACTGCGACTGAAACATAATAAATCCCATTTAGCAAAGGCAACTTTGATAACGTATAGCGGATAACTCCCGATCCTTCAATACATGGGATGTCGTAGTGGGCAAACTTAGTGTTCGGTCCAGTAATATGTAAACCATCACTCCGATGCAGCGCCAAACCAAAAACCGGCCACTCAACGCGTTCTGAGGTTTCGTAATGTATTTCAATGGTAAAAGATTGGCCGGCCTGGAATTGCTGGCACTCCTGCCCGTTGCCATCCAGCAATCGCACCGTTGTAATCCGTACCGGACCGTTACCCCACTGCCGTTCGCTGGTGGCTGCCTTGAGAAATCCTTTTTCAGCAGTCCAGGTATAATCCATATAGCGTGCTACGACCGCATCGGCAGTCCCATCAGCAATCACACCTCCACGATCCAACCACAACGCCCGCGAACAAATTGCCCCCACGGTTTCCGCGTTATGTGAAACAAAAAAGATGGTGACGCCCTGGCTGTGCATCCAGTTAATCCGCTCCAGACACTTGCGCTGGAAGGTTGCATCCCCTACCGCCAATACCTCATCCACCAACAGGATTTCAGGATCCACATGCACGGCCACCGCAAAGCCCAATCGCATGTACATCCCAGAGGAATAATGCTTGACCGGCACATCAATGAACCGTTCCAACTCCGCAAAAGCGATGATCTCATCCAGCTTGCGGCGGATGGTGGCCCGGCTCAAGCCCAAAATGGAGCCGTTAAGGTAGATGTTTTCACGGCCGGTCAGGTCAGGGTGGAACCCGGTTCCCAGTTCCAGCAGCGCGCCAATCCGGCCTTGTACCTCAACCCGACCGGCAGTAGGTTCCAGTACACCGGCGATCAGCTTGAGTGCCGTGCTCTTACCGGCCCCGTTCGGACCCACCAACCCCAGGGTCTCTCCCGGCGCGATTTCAAAGCTGACCCCCTGTAGCGCCCAAAACACTTCCGCATCACGGTCAGCCGAGCGGCGACGAAACAGATTAAGGGCCATTTCCTGAAAAGAACGAGGGCGGTTCTGGTGTAAAATGAACCGCTTGGATACTTGATCAAACCGCACTACGGGCTTCATTCCCGACACATTGGCTCCATCACTAATGATTCGGCTACTGACCCGACCCCCAAAGCGATTTTACCGCCGAGATCGCCCAATACGCCAAGAATGCTTGGCAAACTTTGCGCCCTCTGCGCACTCGGCGATGAGTTTTTCAGGGCAGTCAGCTATGATGGCCCCGGCAAGATTTGCCCTTGCCGTTCAAACCGTAAGCCAAATGATACCACGTTCCCTAAGAGGAGCAACCTGGATAAGTTGCGCTTGCTTCTGCCTATGCTATAATCAGAATTGACTTAGATGAACCATCTATGAGTGATTTAGCCAAGCGTGCGCCATCGTTGATCGGGCCTGGAGTCACCGGCCAAGTGCTGGGAACGCCGGGCCTGTTTTGTCTCAGCCCAATAGGAATATAACGATTTCAATTTAAGGAAACACCCATGAACCTGGCGGTGGTAGTCCTGGCAGCCGGCAAAAGCACCCGATTTAAGTCGGTCGTTCCCAAAATACTGCATCCTCTGGGGGAACGGCCTATGTTGCACTACACTCTGACCCTGGCCGAGGCGCTGGCGTCAGAGCCGCCAGTGGTGGTGGTAGGCCCCGAAACCGAGGCGGAGGTCCGGGCCTGGGCCG